>Ga0255338_1000625_pt1 | contig 96762 bp, 69 predicted proteins | sample MeOH1_35cm_T4_19_FD_203715 | JGI IMG/M metagenome (GOLD analysis project Ga0255338, IMG submission 203715) | Sandy soil microbial communities from University of British Columbia, Vancouver, Canada - MeOH1_35cm_T4_195 | ecosystem: Engineered > Artificial ecosystem > Sand microcosm > Unclassified ...
CACCTCACGGCGCAGCGGCTCCACCGTGAGCGCGTACGGGGCGAGCACGTCCGCTCCCAGCGTCACGGCACAGGCCGCTTCCCGGGTGAGGCCCGCGGAGAAGCCCGGCAGCGCGACGTCCCCGACCCGCAGCCCTGGCAGTGGCACCATCGCCCACTCTCTTATCCCGTTGGGATCGGGGGCACGCACCATGCCCTCGAGCGGAGGAGGCGCTCCCTCGAAACATCCCGTGGCGACCAGGGACAGGGGCCGATCCACATCGAGCAGGATCGGCACCTGCTTTCCTCCCAGGCTGCCGGGAATGGAGAGGCGCAAGGCCGGCGAGGACAGCAGCGGGAAGGTCCGGCCGGCGAAGCTACCCTGCTCGGGCGCAGGGGCCATGCTCCGGTGGCAGCCGGCCAGCATCCCCAGGGCCACCAGGAGCACGCGGCGCACGTCGGGCTACTTCTTCTGCTTGGTGAAGTCGTCGACGCGCGTGCCCTCGGGCGGATTGATCTTGAAGCTCTCCGCCTCGACGCCCACGTTCGTCTTCAGGTTCAGGAAGGCGATGGTGTTCTCGCTGCCGTCCGGATCCACCACCGTGCTCTTCAGCACCTGCGCCGTGTTGGTATCCACCTCCAGGCGCACCTGCCGGAAGCGCGGATCCGGTTGCGCCGGGTCCAGCACCAGGAGCGTGCCCTTGCAGTCGGCGCACGTGCCCTTCTTGATGTGGAACTCATCCGCCAGCTTCCCCTGTCCGAACAGGAACGTCACCGACGCGGAGAGCTTGCTGGTGTCCACGCTCGCCACCGTGAGGCTCTGCGCCTCCGGGTCGTACGCGTACACCTTGCTGCCCGCCAGCACGAACGTGCGCTTCGAGGGCTTCTCGTACTCCCAGCGCATCAGCCCCGGCTTCTTGTAGATGACCGTGCCCGTGGACGTCTGGGTCCGCCGGAAGGTCTTGTACTTGTAGTCCTGCTTGAAGTCCGCCCGGAAGTCGTTGGTCTTCTCGTAGAAGGCCTGCATCCGCTCCACCAGCTGCTTCACGTCCGGAGCGACGCTGCCCTTCACCGCCTCGGCGGGCTTGCTGGGCTCAGCAGCGGGAGCGAGGGCGGGAGCGGGGGCGGGGGCGGGGGCGGCAGCGGGCTTGGATTCGGCTGTGGCCGCGGGCTTCTGCGCCGAGCCCGTCTGGGTCGCGGGTTGGGCGGACAGCAGGAGAGCAAGCAAGGTCTCGATGAGCATGGCGGTGCGATCTCCGAGCGGGCCCCGGAGGCCCGTGATGGCTTCTACCGCTTCAGACGGGGCCTTCGCCCCCCTCATTCACGGCTGCTTTCCCTTGAAAATCCGCTTCCTTTGCTTGACAGCCAGCACGTAGAAGCGCTCGCGCAAGGCCTGGGCCTCCTCGGGAGTCAGGTCTCCCACCTTCCCCAGGTGCTCCTCCCGCCAGGCGATCGCCCGGCTGATGCAGGCCGACGCCGCGGCGGAGATGTTCACGCTCTGGCTGAAGCCTCGCATGGGGATCCAGAAGGTGCCGTCCACTCCGGCGAGCACCTCCTCGCTCACCCCGTAGCGCTCGTTGCCGAAGATGATCGCGATCTTCGAGTCGAAGCGCAGGGAGTACAGGCTCTCCGCCCCCTCGCGGATTGCCGAGGCGTACAGCGAGAACCCGCGCCCCTTCAGGTGCTCCCGGCACTCGGCGAACGTCTTGTACAGCTTCACGTCCAGCCACTTGTCGCAGCCCTGCGCCACCCGCGAGTTCGGCAGGAACGGCGCCTCCGGGTTGATGACGACATGCACCTCCTGCACGCCCATCGCCTCGCAGGTGCGCAGCACCGCCGCCATGTTGAAGCTGTCCTCCAAACGGTCCAACACCACCGTGAAGGTCCGCGTCCGCTGCTCCACCACGCGGTCGATCTTCTCCTTGCGCACGTCGAGCAGGAACGTCTCCGGCTCGACGGCCTTCTTCTTCTCGAACGGCTCGTAGCGAGGACCGCCTCCACTCATCGCGTCAGGACCTCCGCCCCGCCTTCGCCGCAGCCTTCGGGCGCGCGCCCGCCTTCCTGCTCGCGGGGACCTTCTTCGTCACGGCCTTCCTCGCCGCAGCCTTCTTCACCGCAGTCTTCTTGGCCGCAGCCTTCTTGGCCGCAGCCTTCTTGGCCGGGACCTTCTTCGCCACGGCCTTCTTCACCGCAGCCTTCTTCACCGCAGCCTTCTTCACCGCAGCCTTCCTTGCGGGTCCCTTCGAAGCGGGAGCCTGCTTCGCTGCGACCTTCCTGGCCGGAGCCTTCGCGGCCGGAGCCTTCGCGGCCGGAGCCTTCGCGGCTGGAGCCTTCCTGGCGGGTTTCTCGGGCGGCTCCACGTGGAGTTTGTCCGTCCTTCCCGTGAAGAGCACCTCGGCGGTGACGTCCAGCAGGGCCTGGATCCCCTCACCCGTCGCGGTGGACACGGGGAACACCGCAATCCCCCGCTTGCGCATGGCGGCCGTGAACACCTCCAGGCGCTCACGTGCCTCGGTCAGATCCACCTTGTTGGGTGCCACCACCTGCGGCTTCTTCGCCAGCTCCGCGCTGTACTTCTCCAGCTCGCGGTTGAGGATCTCGAAGTCCCCCACCGGATCACGCCCCTCGCCCTCCGCCCCCAGGTCGATGAGGTGGATGAGCACCTTGCAGCGCTCCACATGGCGCAGGAACTGGTGCCCCAACCCCACGCCCTCGCTGGCTCCCTCGATCAGCCCGGGGATATCCGCCACCACGAAGGACAGGCTGTCCTTGTACTGGACCATGCCCAGGTTCGGCACCAGCGTGGTGAAGGGATAGTCCGCGATCTTCGGCCTCGCCCGGCTCACCCGCGAGACGAGGGTGCTCTTGCCCGCGTTCGGGAAGCCCAGCAGCCCCACGTCCGCCAGCAGCTTCAGCTCGAGGGTCAGCGTGCGCTCCTCGCCCTTCGTCCCCTCCTGAGCGAAGCGCGGAGTCTGCCGCGTGGAGGTGGCGAAGTTCATGTTGCCCAGCCCGCCACGCCCTCCCTTCGCCGCCACGTAGCTCTGGCCTGGATCGCTCAGGTCCGCCAGCAGCTCGCCCGTTTCATGGTCGCGGATGAGCGTGCCCGCCGGCACCTTGAGGATCAGATCCTCCGCCGCGCGCCCGTTGCAGTCGCTCCCCATCCCGTTCTCGCCACTCTTGGCGCGGTGGTGCTGCTGGTAGCGGAAGTCCAGGAGCGTGGTGAGCTGGGGATCCGCCACGAACACCACCGAGCCCCCATTGCCTCCATCCCCGCCGCTGGGTCCGCCGCGCTCGATGAACTTCTCTCGCCGGAAGGCGACGGCACCGTGCCCGCCATCCCCCGCCTTCACGAAGATGCGGACCTCGTCGACGAATTTCATACGCTGGCCTCTCCCCGCTCGTGGGGAATCCATGTTCGGAAACGCAGAACGGGCCGCCCTCGTGTCCAGCCGCCGTCAGGCGTTGGACCGGGAGCGACCCGCTCGCTTGCAGCCGGACCCGCCCGTGGGCAGGTCCGTGGGCGACGCCAGTTAGGCGCTCGCCTGGGCCGGGTAGACCGAGACCTTCTTCCGGTCACGCCCCAGCCGCTCGTACTTCACCACTCCGTCCACCGTGGAGTAGAGGGTGTAGTCACGCCCCAGCTTCACGTTGTTGCCGGGGTGGATGACCGTGCCGAGCTGCCGCACGAGGATGCTCCCCGCCGTCACCTCTTCGCCGCCGAACACCTTCACGCCGCGGCGCTGTGAGTTCGAGTCGCGCCCGTTGCGAGACGAGCCCTGTCCCTTTTTGTGAGCCATGACACCTGTCCTACGAGAACCGGTACGCCCCGCGGCGCCCGGGAAAAGATGACCCGACCTTAGCCGGAGATGGAGGTGACCTTGACCTCGGTATACGGCTGGCGGTGGCCGCGGCGACGCGTCCAGCCCTCCTTCTCCTTGCGGAAGTGGAGGACGCGGCGGTGCTTATCCTGCGCGAGGATCTTGCCCACCACCTTGGCGCCACCGACCGTCGGCCGGCCCACCTTGGGGGAGTCCGTGCCGCCCAGCATGAGGACGTCGTTGAAGGTCACCTCGGTGCCGATATCGCCCGCAACCTTCTCGATGCGGAGGACATCGCCCTCGGCCACGCGGTACTGCTTACCGCCCGTGCGAATCACTGCGTACATCGTCTAACCCTCGAGTCGATTCGGGTTGGGTAAACCCGTGGAATCCACCGCGCATTTCGGACGGCTGGCCGTCCGCATACGCAAAGGAGGGCCGATCTACGGGAGATGATCGGGCGAGTCAAGGTGGATGCAGGGCTGCTGCCCACATCCGCGATCCAACAAAGGGGTCCTACCTGCCCGGACACCTTTCTGGCCAGCAGCCAATCCCCCGCTAGGATGCTCACCGCTTTACCCTTTTGATCCCTAAGGAGTCTCAGCATGAAGCGGTTGGCTGGTGCATTCGTGGTGTTTTCGATGGCGCTGACGGGCTGTGGTGGGTCTCTGTGCGACGACCTGGACGACCACTTCAAGCAGTTCTCTGACAAGACCAAGGCCTGCTCCTCCTTGTACGAGCCCTACACCGAGCCCACGGACGCGGAGTTCGAGCAGTGTGAGCAGGACGTCAAGAGCTGCACGGACGCCGAGAAGGATTCCATCGGCAAGTTCCTCGACTGCGCCAACGGCCTGGCCGACTGCACTGCGGCGACCGAGCAGCAGTTCGCCACGTCCTACGTGGGCTGCGCCCAGACCCACCTCTCCAACATCAGCGACACGTGCCTCTCCTCCACCTCGGAGAGCATCCGTCACGCCGCGAGCATGAACTACTCGCGCTAAGCGGCTCGGCGCGTTCTTCCGGCCCCAGCACCGCAAGGTGTCTGGGGTCTTTTCTTTCTGGAGCACCGCCTCATCCGGCCCGTGGGCGGGCGCTCACGGGGAGCTGCGGCTCGACAGGATTCGGCGCACCGCCCGGTACCGCTGAAGCAGCGCGAGATCGAGCGGATCCACCGCCAGCCCCCGCTCGTAGGCCTCCACGGCGCGCGCGAGCTGGCCGTTCTTCTCGTAGGCGTTGCCCGTGATGATGTGGACGCGCGCCGTGCCCGCCGCGTTCGGGCGCCGGATGAGGAAGTCTTTGCGCAGGGCCTCGAGCTGCGTCACGGTGAGGCCCGCGGACAGGCAGCTCTCCACGCCTCGGAAGTTGCCGAGCAGTGCGTCATACATCGCCCGGCGGGTGACGTTCGTCAGCGTCTCTCCGGCGTCTCGCACCCGGGTGAGCACCGACTCCAGCAGCGCGCGCTGTGGGGAGGAGAGCGGACGGCCCCTCAGCCCCTCCAGCTCCGCGAGGGCCACGCGCATGCGGCTTCGGATGCTCTCGAGGTTGGCGTCCTGCGGGAGCGAGAGCAGGGAGTAGTGGTCCTTCTGGAGGTTCGTCCGGAAGCCCTCCAACTGCACCGCGGCCTCCGCGTCCCTGGAGGGCTCCACCACCGCCGCTTGCGGGGTATTGCCCGTGCCCCCCTTGAGCAGCTGGGCCACGGCGGCCTTGAAGTCGGCGGGGGGCTCCACGAACTGCACGCCGAAGCCTGGCGCCATTCCCCAGAGCAGGGCCTGCTCGGGTGTCACGAGCCGCACCACCTCACAGTTGGACGTGAGCGCCCCGCGCCCCAGCTCCAGCGTCACCTGGACCCGCGCGAAGAGGGGAGGCAGCTCCCCCTGCGTGCACAGGAACAGCCCACCCCGGGCAATGTCCGAGCACACGAGCCGCTCCGGCTGCGCCCCGGGACGGAGCACCACCCGCGCGGGCAGCTCCACCGGGCGAGCATGGCGGCGCGAGGGCGTCTCACGCACCGGGCTGGGGACAGGAGGGGGAGGTGGCGGCGGCTCGGGAGGGGGCCCCCGGAGCTCCTCGGAAAGGGCGGCTTCCAGGGCGGCCTTCAGGGCCAGGGCGTTCTCGTAGCGATCCGTCAGCGACTTGGCGAGCGCGCGCAGGATCACCGCGTCGATGGGCACGGACACGCCCGGGTAGATGGACCGGGGAGGTGGGGGGAGGATCGTCTGGTGCGCCACGAGCTGGGCGGCCGTCCCCTCCTCCATGAAGGGGAGCCGTCCCGTGGCCATCTGGTAGGCGATCACACCCAGGGAGTAGACGTCCGCGCGCCCATCCAGCCGCAGGCTGCGCGACTGCTCCGGCGACATGTACTCGGGCGTTCCCACGATGATGCCCGCCTGCGTCTGCGGCCCTGCCCCGTCGATGAGCTTGGCGATGCCGAAGTCGAGCACCTTCACGAACGGCGGAGCTCCCTTGGCCCGCTGGACCAGGAAGATGTTGTCGGGCTTGAGATCGCGGTGGACGATGCCGCGCTGGTGGGCCGCGTGCAGCGCCTCGCAGGCCTGGGCCAGGATGGGCACCCACACCTCCGCCTTCACCGGCGTCCCCACCAGCGAGGACAGGGGCACCCCCTCCAGGTACTCCATGATGAGGTAGGGGCGCGGGGGCGCGGAGTTCAGATCGAAGATGCTGACGATGTTCTCGTGGCCAATGAGGTTCACCGCCCGCGCCTCGGCATGGAAGCGCTGGACGAGCTCCGGGTAGGCGGCCAGATGCTCGTGGAGCACCTTCACCGCCATGCGGCTGCCAATGGACACGTGCTCGCCAAGGTAGACGGTGCCCATGCCGCCCCGCCCGAGCCGCCGCACCAGGCGGAAGCTGCCGAGCTGAGTCCCCAGCAGCGGATCGTCTTCGTCCGCCGCGATCACATCTGGGGAGTTGCGCTCATCCTGCATGGCGGGTGCGCCATCCTCGCTGGCCCAGGGCAAGCCTCCTCATGCAGAGCTCTTTACGCATGGCCAGATGCCGTCATCCTGCCCCAGAAATCGCCTTTTAGGGTGAAGTGCGTGCCCACTGGCCCGCCAGGGTAGCGGACGAGCACGCTCGATGCACGGAGGGTTTCGTTCAAGGGATCCAAGGGGATAGGTAGAATGACGCACCATGTCCAACTCGGCTCGTCGCATCCCGCTCGTCAACCTCGCCCATTATCGCTCCGGGACGCCGCAAGAGCGCGCCCGCTTCGTCCAGGTCTTCGGGGACGCCCTCAAGGAGTTCGGCTTCGTCTCCGTGGAAGGACATGGCATCGAGGACAGCCTCATCCGCCGCACCTACTCGGACGTGGAGCGCTTCTTCCAGCTCCCTGAGGACCAGAAGCGGCGCTACATCGTCCCCGGGGGCGCGGGCCAGCGCGGCTACACGGGCTACGGGCAGGAGCATGCCAAGAACCGGACCGTGGGCGATCTCAAGGAGTTCTGGCATGTGGGGCGTGAGCTGCCTTCCACCCACCCTCACTTCTCTCCGCACTACGGCCCCAACCTGTGGCCTGAGGAGGTGCCCTCGTTCCGAGGGAGCACCCTGGGGCTCTTCGACGCGCTCGATCAGGCGGCGGCGGTGATGCTCGAGGCGCTCGCGGAGTACTTCAGCGTGGCGCGGGACACCTTCAGCTCCATGGCGCAGGACGGCAACTCCATCCTGCGGCTCATCCACTACCCGCCGCTCCGGGAGCGCTTCATCCCCGGCGGGGTGCGCGCGGCCGAGCACGAGGACATCAACCTCATCACCCTGCTGTGCGAGGGCACGGCCTCGGGGCTGGAGCTGCTCACGCGCGATGGGGAGTGGATCCCCGTGGACACGCTGCGAGGGCAGATCGTCGTGGACTCGGGCGACATGCTCAGCCGCGTGACGAACAACGTCATCCCCTCTACGACGCACCGCGTGGTGAACCCGAAGAGCTCCGAGGAGGACACCACGCGCTACTCGATGCCCTTCTTCGTGCACCCGTATCCGAACTGCCTGCTGGAGACGCTCCCCGTTGCCGCCACGGGCACCGGCCTGCCCCCCATCACCGCGGATGCGTTCCTCCAGCAACGCCTGAGGGAGATCGGCCTGATCAAGTAGCATCGGGGTGTGGACGCCCTCACCTCCTCCAGGCACGTCGAACTCTTCGCCGTCCAACCCCGCGTCTCGCTGGAGGACTACGCCTCCGAGGAGCGCTTCGCCGAGCGGCATCGCGCCCTCGCCCGCCGGATCGATCAACTCCGGGCGAGGGACGCGTCCGGGCGCCCTTTGCATCCCGCCCTGGCTGTGTGGCCGGAGATGGTGGGTGCGCCCCTGGGCCTCATGGGCCACCTCCGCCGGGTGCGGCGCTCGCGGACGACGCAGAGCGCCATGTTCCGTGTGGCCGTGGCCGAGGCCCGTGCGCTGGCCTCCGCGGCCCTGCGCTACCGGCCCCACTCGCTCGAGGAGTGCCTCTATGCCGCCGTGGCGGCCCGCGTGCACCAGGCCATGTGGCGCACGTTCTCGGGCATTGCCCGGGACTTCGGCCTGTGGGTCGTCGGGGGCAGTGCGCTGCTGCCCAAGAGCCGGCTCGGAGTGGATACAGCGGACTTCGAGCCGGTGAACGCGCGCACCTACAACACCAGCTACACCTTCTCTCCCGAGGGCCGCTGCGTCACGGTGACCCGGAAGGTCAACCTCGTGCCCACGCAGGAGGATGTCGTCCGGCTCAGCCCAGGACGCCCCGAGGACCTGGAGGTGGTGCCCACGCCGTTTGGGCGGCTCGGCACGCTCATCTGCTACGACGGCTTCCGCGAAGCCCACACGTCGCAGGAGCCGTCCTTCGTCCCAGCCGCGCAGGTGCTGGATGCGCTGGGCGCGGACATCATCGCGCAGCCCTCGGCCAACGCCTGGCCCTGGGACGGGCCGTGGGCCTTCAACGCCCCGGGAGAGAACCAGCTCCGACGCGAGCAGTGGTTCAACGAGGGGCTCTACTCCCAGCTCGCGGCGCTCCAGCGCGTGCGCTACGCGGTGAACCCTCAGCTGGTCGGGAGCTTCTTCGAGAACGTCTTCGAGGCCCCCTCCCTCATCTTCGAGCGCGTCCGCCCTGGAGAGGTGCGTGTCCTCGCCCAGTCAGCGGATCCCCGGGCGGAAGACGTCCTGCACGTCACCGCTCCCCTGGCCTCCCGCGATTCCCAGGCTTGAGGCGGCCCGGGGCTCAGTCGCCGAGCTTCTTCTTCAGCAGGTCGTTGACGAGCGTGGGGTTGCCCTTGCCCTTCATCGCCTTCATCACCTGCCCCACGAAGAAGCCGAAGATCTGCTTCTTGCCGGCGCGGTACTTCTCCACCTCGCCGGCGTTCTTCGCGAGGATCTCGTCCACCACCGCCTCCACCGCGCCCGTGTCACTGACCTGCGCCAGCCCCTTCTCCGCGATGATGGCGTCCGGCGCCTTGCCCGTGCGGAACATCTCCCCCAGCACGTCCTTGGCCGCGTTGTTCGACAGCGTCCCCTTCTCCACCGCCGTGAGCAGCTCGGCCAGCTGCGCCGGGGTGAACTTGAGCGTGGAGATCGTCACCGCCCCACCGCTCTCGTTCAGCAGGCGCGCCAGCTCGCCCTGGAACCAGTTGGAGAGCTTCTTGTAGTCCTTGGAGTGCTGCGCACAGGCCTCGAAGAACTCGGCCAGCGGGCGCTCGGCGCACAGCAGCTTCGCGTCATACGCGGGCAGTCCGTACTGGCTCATGAAGCGCTGGAGCTTCGGGCGCGGCAACTCCGGCAGCCCCTGCGCCATCTGGTCGATCAGCGCGTCCGGGACGTGCAGCGGCGGCAGGTCCGGCTCCGGGAAGTAGCGGTAGTCGTGCGCCTCCTCCTTGGAGCGCATCGAGCGAGACTCGTAGCGCTGCGTGTCCCACAGCCGCGTCTCCTGATCGATCTTCCCGCCCGACTCGATCACCTCGACGTGCCGGCCGATCTCGTACTCGATGGCCTGCTTGATGAACCGGAACGAGTTGATGTTCTTCAGCTCCACTCGCGTGCCGTACTGCGTCTCCCCCTTGCGCATCACCGACACGTTGGCGTCGCAGCGGAAGGAGCCCTCCTCCATGTTCCCGTCGTTCACCCCGAGGTACACCAGCACGTCCCGCAGGGACTTGAGGTACTCCACCGCCTCGTCCGCGCTGCGCAGGTCCGGCTCGCTGACGATCTCCAGCAGCGGCACCCCCGCCCGGTTCAGATCCACCAGGCTCTCGCCCACCGCCACGTCATGCACGCTCTTCCCCGCGTCCTCCTCCATGTGGATGCGGCGGATGCGGATGACCTTCTCGCCCTCGGGCGTGTCGATCGTCAGCTTGCCCCACTCGCAGATCGGCTGGTCGAACTGGGTGATCTGATAGCCCTTGGGCAGATCCGGATAGAAGTAGTTCTTCCGGCTCCAGATGCTCGTCTTCTTGATGGTGCAGCCCAGCGCCAGGCCCGTGCGGACGGCGAACTCCATCACCCGCTGGTTGAGCACCGGCAGCACCCCGGGCAGCCCCAGGCACACCGGGCACGTGTTGCGGTTGGGCTCCGCGCCGAACTCCGTGGAACACCCACAGAAGATCTTCGACTTCGTGAGCAGCTGCGCGTGGACCTCGAGGCCGATGACAGGCTGGAAATCGCTCAGGGGCATGGCGGTACCTGGGGCGCTCCTCTAGAGCGGGGCGAGGCGGCGGGAGTAGTCGTGCTCTCGCTCGAAGGCCCGGGCGATGCGCAGCAGCCGCGCCTCGTCGAAGGGCTTGCCGAGGATCTGCAGCCCAATGGGCAGGTTCGACTTCGTGAAGCCGCACGGCAGCGACAGGCCGGGCAGCCCCGCCAGGTTGCACGGCAGCGTGAACACGTCCATGAGGTACATGGCGAGGGGGTTGTCCGTCTTCTCACCGAGCTTGAACGCAGGCACCGGCGAGGTGGGCGAGAGGATGGCGTCCACCTGCTCGAAGGCCTTCGCGAAGTCCTGCCGGATGAGCGTGCGGACCTTCTGGGCGCGCACGTAGTAGGCGTCGTAGTAGCCCGCCGACAGGGCATACGTGCCCAGCATGATGCGGCGCTTCACCTCCGAGCCGAAGCCCCGGTCCCGGGACAGGCCGTACATCTCCCTCAGGCCCTTGGCGTCCTTGGCGCGCAGCCCGTAGCGCACGCCGTCGTAGCGGGCGAGGTTGCTGGACGCCTCCGCCGGAGCCAGGAGGTAGTACGTGGCCAGCGCGTACTTCGTGTGCGGCAGCGACACCTCCACCAGCGTCGCGCCCAGGCGCTCGTAGGCCGCCATGGCCTGGCGCACCTTCGCCTCTACCTCCGGGTCCATGCCCTCGATGAAGTACTCGCGCGGCACGCCGAGCTTCAGGCCCCGCACGCCGCCCTCGAGGTCCTCCCGGTAGTCCGGCGCCTCCACCGGCGCGGAGGTGGAGTCGAGCGGATCGTGCCGGGCGATGAGCTGCAGCAGCGCCGCCGTGTCCGCCACCGTGCGCGCCATGGGCCCCACCTGGTCCAGCGACGAGGCGTAGGCGATGACGCCGTAGCGGGAGACGCGCCCGTAGGTCGGCTTGATTCCCACCAGGTTGGTGAACGCCGCGGGCTGACGGATGGAGCCGCCCGTGTCCGTGCCCAGCGCGCCAAACACCTCGCGCGCCGCCACCGCCGCCGCGGAACCTCCCGAGGAGCCTCCCGGCGTCCGGTCCAGCGCCCACGGGTTGTGCGTGGGGCCGTAGGCGCTGCCCTCGTTGGACGAGCCCATGGCGAACTCGTCCATGTTCAGCTTGCCCACGATGGGCAGGCCCGCCTGCTTGAGCAGGCTCACCACCGTCCCGTCATAGGGCGGGATGAACCCCTCCAGGATGCGCGAGGCGCAGGTCGTCTCCACGCCCTCGGTGAGGAAGATGTCCTTGAGCCCGATGGGCACACCGTCCAGCGGGCTGGCCGGGTTGCCTGCCTTGCGGCGTGCGTCGCTGGCCTCGGCGGCCGCCAGCGCGCCCTTCTCATCCAGGCGCAGGAAGGCCTTCACCTTCCCGTCCACCTGGGCGGCGCGCGCGAGGCACGCCCGCGTCGCCTCCACCGAGGAGACCTCTCCCGCGGCCAGCTTCGCCGCCAGCTCCAGCATCGACAGGTCGGTCAGCTCCATGGCCTCACTCGATGATCTTCGGAACCGCGAAGCTGGTGCCCACCTTCGAGGGGGCGTTGGCCAGCCCCTTCTCCGGCGGCAGCGAGGGCCGCGTCACGTCCTCGCGCAACAGCGAGGACGCGAGCGTGGCGTGGGAGGTGGGCTCCACGCCGCTCAAGTCGAGCTCCTGGAGCTGCGCCACCGCGTCGAGCACCGCGGAGAGCTGCGTGGCGTACCGCTGCTCCTCCTCGGGCGTCAGCGACAGCCGCGCCAGGTTGGCCACATGACGGACCTGCTCGATCGTGAGCTTCATGCGGAGGGCTCTCGCCTACTTGCGCTTGAACAGGTTGAGGACGGCGCCCATCACTTTGCCGCTGCCCTCGGGGCCCTGCTTGACGATCGCTTCCAGCTCACCCGCATCCAGCCACACGCCGTGGCAGTTGAAGCAGGTGTCCAGCTCCACCGTGCCCTTGCTGAGCGTCTGCAGGTCCATGCCGCACTTGGGGCACTTCATGTAGTGCAGCTGCATCAGCTCCTCGCGCCGCTTGGCCGCCAGCTCCTCGGCCTGTTGAAGCGCGAGCTTGCGCTTCTTCTCGATGTCCTCGCGGGCGAAGTACTCCTCCTCAGTGGAAGACGGCTTGTCGAACTCAGGCATGTAGGTCTCCTTCACTCCTTCAAACGCTCGATCGCGGTGCGTGCTACCGAAGCCTCAGGGCCGTTCGGCAGGACCGCAAGGTACCGCTCGTAATAGCGGATTGCCTCTGCCTTCTTTCCCTGGGAGCGGTAGGTCTCCGCAAGTCCCATGATGGCTTCCCCGTAATTCGGGTTGATTTTGAGCGCTTGCATGAACTCCGTCTCGGCCTGGCGGGGCTCCCCCAGGTCCAGGTAGGCCAGGCCCCGCCCCGAGTACGGCTCCGCCCGGTCTGGCTCAAGCTCCGCTGCCTCTGCGTAGGCATCCAGCGCCGCCGCCGCCCGCTCACGATCACGCAGGCGATCGCCCTGGGACACCCAGTAGTCGAAGTCCCGGACCGGGGCCGGCCGTTTCACCCCTGCTGCACCCGCGTCGGCGGCGAGGCCCGCATCCGCGAGCCCTGCGCCCAGGGCCGTGCCTGCATCCAGGCCAGTTCCGGCATCCAGCGTGCTCCCCGCGTCACTCCCGGTCCCGCCGTCCCCCGCTCCTGGCGCCTCGGCGGGCGCTCCCCCATCCTCCGAGGGGCCTGCCGTGCTTCCGGCATCCGCCCGGAGCTGGGCCTCGGCCGCTGCCTGGGAGGCCCGGAGCTGCGCCTGCCGCTCGTTCTCCAGGCGCTCGGCCTCGAGCCGCGCGGCAGTCTCCGCACGGAGGGCCTCTTCTTCTGGGCGGGGCATCACCACCAGGTAGTAGTACCCGGCCGCTCCGGCTCCCAGCAGGGCCAGAAGCGCGAGCAGGACGACCGGCAGCCTGCTCCCCTTGCGCTCGGCTGGAGGCTGCTCCGGGGGAGCGGCAGGAGACGCTGGGGTCCGAGGAGCCGTGGGCGCCGCTCCCTGGGAGCCACCCGGGGGAGCCGCCGTGCCAGGGACCATGCCCAGCTGGGCCTGCAGCACGACCGCCCTCTGCGCTTCGTCCACCACCTGAAAGAAGGTCGCCAGCTCCGGGATGTCTCCCAGCCGCTTCCACGTCTCCCCCGTGACGGAGATCTCGTCATCGCGCGCCACCTTGCGCTCGACGATCCACTTCTGGAGCGTGGTGAGATCCTTGAATGTGAAAGTGTTGCCACTGGGCTGGCGGACGCGCCACTCGCGCGCGCCTGGAGCCGCCCCGGCACCCGGTAGGCCCTGGGCAGGAGGCTCCGGGCTGGCGGCGGTCGCCACTGGGGGCGGCGTGCTCATGGGCGGCGACAGCGGGCGCAGTCCGGGCGGAGGCGATCCCGGAGGAGAAGCTGCTGTGTCTCCAGGGGACGGCGCGGGCGCTTGGGGCCCCTGCCCCGGCTTCACCGGCACCGTGACAACCAGCGCCTTCTTCTTCACCACGAAGACGTGGTGACACGTCGTGCACTGGACGGTGACGCCGGTCTCGGAGATCCGGGAATCGTCAAGCTCGTATTGCGTCTTGCAGCGCTCGCATCGAACGTCCATGCACCCCGCCTGCCCTCTTCGGTCCTCCCACCATACTGGCTCCAGAGCCGTAGGGCCTCAAATTGGTAAGCGTCCCACCCTTTCGCCGAACGGTCGGAAAATTGACCCGGCCCCCTCCCTCCCTACACTCGCCCGGGCAGTCGCTACAGCCTGCTACGGGTCTCAAGAGGAAGGTCATGGCGGCCAGGAAGTCCAGGGCGGAGAAGACGGTCCTATCGAGGCAGGATATCGCCACGCGCCGTAAGGCGCTGACGGACAAGAAGATGCAGACGGGCGGCGTGGGAAGGAGGGCCCTGGTGGGCGTCTTCATCCTCGCCGCATCCCTCATCTCTCTGCTGTCCGTGGCGACCTTTGATGCGCACGACCGGGTAGGGCCCGGGTTCCGGAACATGGTCGGCCCCATGGGCCACCTCATCGCCGAGTCCCTGCGCGGCCTGCTCGGCGTGTGCGCGTACCTCATCCCCAGCTGCGGCCTCTACGCCGCCGTGGTGCTCTTCGTGGGCAACCGCGAGCGCCGCCGCCTGCCGCAGATCATCGCGCTGGTGCTGCTGACGCTGAGCGCGGCCGTGCTCGCGCAGCTCATGTTCGCGGGAGATCCCGGCTGGGCGCATCCGCCTGGAGGCGCGGTGGGCGCAGGGCTCGCGGGAGTGCTCCAGGGGCTCTTCTCCACCGTGGGCACCGTCATCCTCGTGACAGCGGTGTCCGTGGCCGCGCTCATTGTCGGCACCCAGTACACCTTCCTGAAGCTCTGCGCGCTGGCGTGGGCCGGACTGTCCGTGCTCGGCCGCCAGGCCCAGGAGGCCGCCGTGGCTTTCCTGGAGGCTCAGAAGGTGGCTTACAAGCAGCGCCAGGAGCGGCTCGCCGAGGAGAAGTTGGAGGAGGCTGCCTTCCTCGCGCAGCTCGAGGCGGATGAGGAGGAGTTGGAGGAGGCCGAGCGCGATGCCGCCGAGGCAGAGGCTGCCGAAGCGGAGGCCATGGCCGAGGAGGCCGTGCGGCTGGCCCGGGAGCAGGAGAAGGAGCAGCTCCTGGCCGCCAAGAAGGCCGCGAAGGAGGGCAAGGAGACCGTTCGCGAGGTTCGCGGCAAGGAGAAGCCGGCCGAGGCCGCTGCCGTGACTGCGCTCGCCTTGCCCGAGAAGCGTCCGGCACCGGGAGCCGATCCCGCCTGGGCCTCCTTCCTCGCGCCGGCGCCCATGGCCGCAGCTGCGACGAGCGCGGCGCCGTCCGAGCCTCCTCGCAAGCGCGAGCGCAAGGGACCGAACATCGTCACCCCGCCGTCCGCGCCCAACTCCGTGCCGCCCGTGTCGGCCTCCGCCCTGGCCGCGCCCGTGGCCGCCCCGGAGCCTGCCCTCACTGCGGCGCCGAGCATGCCCCCTGCCCCGGCAACGGCCGCCGCCGCTGCTCCGGCCGCGGGCCCGTCCGCCATCGTCCCGGCTCCTGCGTCCGCGCTGGCGCGCATGCCACTCATCGTGGAGCCCAAGGCGCCGCCCAAGCCCACCGCTCCGAAGAAGAAGGAGGGAGAGTTCGAGTTCGTGGGAGGCCGCAAGAGCTTCTCGCTGCCGCCGCTCGACGTGCTCGAGTGCGACAAGAAGGAGCGCTCGGCGCTGGACAAGGACGCCTTCCTCGTTACCGCGGAGAAGCTGCGCGCCAAGCTGGCCGACTTCGGCATCGTGGGCGAGGTGGTGGAGATCCGCCCCGGCCCCGTCGTCACCATGTACGAGTTCCTCCCGGGCCCCGGCATCAAGGTGAGCAAGATCGCCGCGCTCGCCGATGACCTCGCCATGGCCATGGAGGCCATGCGCGTGCGCATCGTCGCCCCCATCCCTGGCAAGGGCGTGGTGGGCATCGAAGTCCCGAACAAGGATCGCGAGACCGTCTACCTCCGCGAGATCGCCGAGCAGGACGCCTTCCAGAAGAGCCAGAGCCGCCTCACCATGTGCGTGGGCAAGGACATCGAGGGCATGCCCTACGTGTTCGATCTGGCCAAGGCGCCGCACCTGCTCATCGCCGGCACCACCGGCTCGGGCAAGTCCGTGGCGGTCAACTCGATGATCATGAGCATCCTCCTGAAGTCCACGCCGGAGGAGGTCCGCTTCCTCATGGTGGACCCGAAGATGCTCGAGCTGTCCGTCTACGAGGGCATCCCCCACCTGCTGCTCCCCGTGGTGACCGACCCGAAGAAGGCCGCGCTCGCGCTGCGCTGGGCGGTGGAGGAGATGGAGCGCCGCTACCATCTGCTCTCCGAGGCTGGCGTGCGCAACATCGCCGGCTACAACAAGCTGGTGGAGAGCTCCGCCACCGTGGTGACGGCCACGGTCGAGAAGGCCTCGGCGGAGAAGAAGCCCGCCAAGCCGAAGAAGGTGCTCGTCGTGGACGTGGCCCAGGACGAGGATGAGGCCACGCCCGCCGCCACGGCCACGGCCGATGATGGCCCCGGTGTTGCCGCGCCCAAGGAGGATGTGGAGGACATGCGCGAGGCCGTGGCCTCCGAGCCCGAGCCCCTGGAGGCCGCTCAGGACGACGCGGAGACCGAGTCCGAGGCGCTCGAGGCCCAGGAGTCCTCGCAGGACGAGGAGGCCTCTGCCACCGAGCCCGCCGAGCCCGAGAAGAAGGAGCTCAAGAAACTGCCCTACATCGTGGTCATCATCGACGAGTTGGCGGACCTGATGATGGTCGCCAGCCGCGAGGTGGAGACCTACGTCGCGCGCCTGGCGCAGATGGCCCGCGCCGCCGGCATCCACCTGATGGTCGCCACCCAGCGCCCCTCCACGGACGTCGTGACGGGCGTCATCAAGGCCAACTTCCCCACGCGCATCAGCTTCATGCTGCGCTCCAAGCCGGACTCGATGACGATCCTCGGCACGGTGGGCGCCGAGGCGCTGCTCGGCATGGGCGACATGCTCATCATGCCGCCCACGAGCGCCCACCTGCAGCGCGTACACGGCGCCTTCGTCTCCGAGATGGAGATCAAGCGCGCCGTGGACCACCTCAAGGCCCAGGGCAAGCCCGTCTTCGACGAGTCCATCCTCAAGCCACGCGACGAGGACGTGGAGGGTGGCGGCGAGGAGGACGAGCTGTCCGACGAGCTGTACGACCAGGCGCTCGCCACCGTGAGCGAGATGCGCGCGGTGTCCATCTCCATGCTCCAGCGCAAGATGCGCATCGGCTACAACCGGGCCGCACGCATGATCGAGCGGATGGAGCGCGATGGCGTGGTAGGCCCGGCCGACGGCGCCAAGCCCCGCGAGGTGCTCATCCGCGCCGTGGGCGACATGCCCGGCGCGGGTGCGATGTAGAAATTCTGGGCATGATCGTTTCCGCCCGCCCTCCGACCAGGCAGAGCGCCTGGTCGCCCGCTTAAAGGAGCGCTCGCGGCTCGTGGACCAGCATGCGGGCTTCCTGGGCCTGGAAGTCCTCCGCTCCTTCGGACTCCACCTTCGCCATGTATGAGATGGTGGGCGAATGAGCCTCTTCTCCGTTTCCAAGAGGCCTCGGGTCCGTTAAGGGCATCACCATGGCTGAACGCCTTGCCCTCTTCGCCACCACTGCCCGCGGTACCGAGGATCTCCTGGCCGAGGAGCTCCTCGAGCTGGGCGCGCGCCGCATCCGCCAGGACCGGGGTGGAGTACGCTTCATGGCCACGCTCGATGAGGCACTCCGGGTGTGCCTCTGGTCGCGCATCGCCATGCGCGTGCTCTACCCGCTCGGCGAGTTCGAGGCCCACGGAGCCGAGGGGCTCTATGAGGCAGCGGCCAGCGTGCCGTGGGAGGAGCACCTCACGCCCAACCACACCTTCGCGGTAGAGGCCACGCTGAAGGACAGCGAGCACAGCCACTCGGGCTTTGTGGCGCTCAAGGTGAAGGATGCCCTCGTGGACCGGATGCGCGGCACGCTGGGAGCCCGGCCGGACGTGAACACGCGCAACCCGGACGTCGGAGTGGTGGCCCACCTGTCGCGCGAGAAGCTGTCGCTCTCGCTGGACCTGTGCGGCGACCCCCTGCACCGCCGTGGCTACCGCGTGCGTCCTACCCCTGCGCCCCTCAAGGAGACCCTGGCCGCCGCCCTGTTGCGCGCCGCGCGCTACACCGGAGAGGAGGCCCTGGTGGACCCGATGTGCGGCTCCGGCACCTTGCTGATCGAAGGGGGCCTCATCGCGCGGCGGCGGGCCCCTGGAATTGGCCGCTCCTTCGCGGTGGAGCGCTGGCCACACCTGGGCGCTCGGGCCAAGGAGCTGCTGGAGGACCTGCGAGCGGATGCTCGGCGCAACGAGCGCAAAGTGGCCGTGCCACTGCTGGGTTTCGACAAGGATCCGGAGGCGGTGGAGGCCGCACAGCGGAACGTGAAGGCGGCGCGGCTCTCGGAGGAGATCCAGATCGCCGAGGGTGATGCCACGAAGCCCCTCCCCCTGCCCGAGGGCGGCGGCTTGCTCATCACCAATCCGCCTTATGGGGAGCGCATCGGCACGGGTGGCCAGAAGGGCATGAAGTCCTTCTACTTCAAGCTCGGGGAGAACCTCCGGACCCTGGAGGGGTGGCGGGTGTACGTGCTCTCCGGCAACCCGGCCTTCGAGAGCGCCTTCCACGCACGTCCCTCAGCCCGCCGGGACGTGTGGAACGGCCCCATCCCCTGCACCCTGCTGGGCTACCGCCTCGGCATGAAGGCGCCAGCCTCGGAGAAGGCCGGCTCAGAGCCGGCGCTCGGTGTGGCCCAGCAACCGCCGGATGTTGCCCCGGTGCGTCCAGAGGATGAAGGCGAAGAGGAGCCCTGAGAGCACGGCGTACTCAGGCGCTCGGGCGGTGAAGGCGGCCGTGACGACCGCGGCCACGCCCGCCACCAGCGAGCCGAGCGAGCTCATCCGGGTCGTCACCAGCACGAGCCCGTAGACAGCGGCCCCCGCGAGCGCGGCCCAGGGCACCAGGACGAGGAGGACACCGAGCGCGGTGGCCACTCCCTTGCCCCCGCGAAACTTCAGCCAGACCGGATAGCAGTGCCCCAGGAACGCGGCGAACCCCACGGCCACCTGCGCGCGCGGGCTGTCCGGCATCATCCGCAGCGCGAGAAGCACAGGCAGGGCCCCCTTGAGCGCATCGAGCGCCAGCACCAGGACGCCAAGCTTCTTGCCCGCGACCCGCGCCACGTTGGTGGCGCCGATGTTGCCGCTGCCCTGCTCCCGGACATCCACCCCGCGCGTCCAGCGCGTCACCAGCACCCCGAAGGGGACGGAGCCCGCCAGGTAGCCCAACAGGAGGAAGGCCAGGAGCACGCAGGGCTCACATCAACAGGTGGGGAAACTTCGTCTTCACCACCACATAGGCGTAGTTGACGAGGATGAGGATCGGCAGGGCGAAGCGCACCCAGCCCCACTCGCGCGGCGAGAGCTGGAGGTCGGGGACGGGCATGGCGAAGGCCAGGTGCAGCACCATCACCACGGTCATGAGGGCGAAGAGCAACGCCGCCACGGTGCCCAGGGGGTTGGCCTCCCAGGCGCCGAGGAGGTTGAGGTGCGCCACGCGATCCGCGACGCGGGTGAGCCCGCAACCGAGGCAGGGCCAGCCCGTGGTCTCGCGCAGCATGCAGCCCCAGAACGGGATGATCTTCGCGATGGGGATGAACCGGGCGATGAGCAGCCCGACGAGCCCCGCAAGGCCGAGGCCATCCACGAGGCCGAACTTCCGGTTGGGTACAGGGAGGGTGACCTTCACGGGAGCCAGTGTAGCGCGAGCGTATGTACGATGGGACAGGGAGAGGCCGCCGCCTTGCCCAGGCCGAGACTTTTGCGCTATGCGCCAGGGTATATGAAGACCCTCCGCTCCGCTCTGTTGATGCTGGTCGCCGTCCCCTTCGTGGCGCTCGCTGGCGACCCTGCTCCTGCTGCCAACAAGCAGCCCGCGAAGACCTCCGAGGCGGACTGCCACCACCCGCCCCAGGCGCAGGCCGCCGCGCCGAAGAGTGACTGGACGCTGACGCGCGGAGAGCCGCTCAAGGGCGCGCCGGCCGTGAAGCTCGCGGACCTGCTCTCCAAGCCGCAGGAGCACGACGGGAAGACGGTCCTGATCGAGGGCCAGGTGCGCAAGGCGTGCGAGCGGAAGGGCTGTTGGATGGAGCTGGCCACGGCCAAGGACGCCAAGGGCCCGGGCGTGCGGGTGACGTTCAAGGACTACGGCTTCTTCGTACCGCTGGACTCGGCGGGCTCGCAGGCGCGGGTGGAGGGCGTGGTGCAGGTGGCCGAGCTGAGCGAGGACCGCGCGAAGCACTACGAGAGTGAGGGCGCCACGGTGCCCCGCGGCACCGACGGCAAGCCGCGCGAGGTGCAGCTCGTGGCCAGTGGTGTGGAGCTGCGCCGCTAGTCCATGCCGCGCAGCTTCAGCATGAGGGGTGTGCAGGGGGCGGCGGACCGGGCCGTGCAGCACGCGCGGGCGTGGATGCTGGAGACGGCGCCCGGCTCGCGCGTGCATGACGTGCAGGAGGATCCGCGCTTCCAGCATCGGGGCGTGGATCTGCTGTGGGAGCTGCCCACGGGCGAGGTCCGCGGCATTGAAGTCAAGGGCGACCGGCAGACGCGCCGGCGCTACTGGTTCGAGCTGGTGTCCAACGTGGAGAAGGACACCCCGGGCTGCTTCCTCTACAGCGGCGCGGACCTGATCGTGTACGTGTTCCTCTCCCAGGCAGAGCTGCACGTGCTGCCGCTAAAGGACGTCCGGGAGTGGTTCCTGCCGCGGGCCAAGGCCTACGCGCTGAAGCAGACATCCACGAAGACGGGGGCCATCCGCTACACGACGGTGGGAGCGGTGGTGCCCTGCCACGAGGTGCTCGAGGCGGTACCGAGCGTCCTCCACGTTCCGCTCAAGCGCCGCGCTGGCAAGAACGCCCAGGCCGAGGAGACCTCCTCCGAGAAGGAGACCTCCGAGACCGTACCGCTTGCCTCCACCGGAACCGACACGGAGTAACTCCTCTCTCCGTTAAGTTGTCCGGAGAGGTTGCCCTGCGACGCTGCGAGTCTTCCGGTCAGGGAAGATCACAAATTCGCGAGGACTTGCATACCAGGTTGGGTTGGCAGTCCGCGTCTTGCGTGCACCCTATGCCCTGCGCGCAATCACGACCGGCACCTCCAGACATACCGCTCACCGTGAAGAAGGTGTTGGCAACGCTCTCGGAGATGGGCCTATTACCGAAAGTGCCAGCGAACTCGTGAACCAAGAGCACCGAGTCCCCGCTAGCTTCTGCGATGATCCTGAGCGCAGAGCCAACAATATTGATGTCCGCTGCGATTCCGTTCGCAACCTCTTCCGGAAACGGATCCGGTAGATTTGCAATGTCGACGCGGATGTGAGGGGCCGTGACCTGACCATTCTTGTCGAATTCAAAGACCAACGCAGGGTTGAGACCATCATCGAGAGTGAAGGTCTCGGCATCTCGAAGATCCGCAGGTGCCACTACATGCATGCTCCCAGTGGCTTGTGAGCTTTGGGGCTGCATGCAGGTGACGCTACAAGTGCCGCAAGCACTGGCATTGCCATCATCGCAGCCCTCTGGGCCATTCCTGATGCCATCACCGCAGTAGGGCCCGGCGAGGCTCACTGTCTGGGTGCAGGTGGAGTTGCAGGCGGAGCAGGTTGCCGTCCCGTAGGAACAGGCGGTTTCGGTGGTGGTATTGCCATCGTCGCAGGCCTCGGCCCCGTTCTGAACGTTGTCGCCGCAGTAGGGGCCCGTGAGGTTCAGAGCCCGCGAACAGCTGGCATCGCAACGGACGCAAGAACTCGTGCCATAAGGGCAAGAGTCCTCCGTGGTAGTGTTGCCGTCATCACAGGCTTCCGTGGGAGCATTGGTGATCCCGTCGCCACAGTAATACCCCGCCAGGGTCAGCTCTTGCGTACAGGTGCTGTTGCAGCGGGTGCAGCTCGCCGTTCCATAGGGGCAAGAGACCTCTGTGGTGGTGTTGCCGTCATCACACGCCTCGTTCTTGGCGACATCCCTGATGCCGTTTCCACAGGTCTCATCAGAACGACAGTCGGCCCTACACCCATCCCCAGAGGACGTGTTCCAGTCGTCGCAGACCTCTCCCTGATCCGCATCGATGGTGCCATTGCCGCAGAGCACATTGCCCGCGTCCGGCAGCCCCGCGTCTGGCAGCCCTGCGTCTGGCCCCCCTGCGTCAGGCGGTCCGGCGTCCGGCCCCCCTGCGTCAGGTGTGGGGTCCTCGGTGTCCGGGGGCTGAGGCTCACCGGAATCAACGTCCGGCAGGCTGATGCAGCCGACCACGGTGAAGGCCAACAACATCGTGAGGGACAGAGCTCGGTTTCTGTTCATGGTGCTCGCTCTGCAATGCAGGAGTCGTTCCAGTGAGTGTCCCCTGGATCGTCTATCTTTGTCCCCCTCTCATCGACCGAGCAAGCCTCTGACTTCGCGCCTCCGGGGCTCTACTCGTGAGCCGCTTACCGTCTCCCGACGCGAACGGACCGTCCACGTCGAGAGACTCGCGGTGCCGGCTCACGGAGGCCGGCCGTGGGACGAACGCGCTCGTCAGCGACCGTGGCGGTGCCTGTGGCCAGGATGCATGCGGTCGTGCATCTCGTTGAGACGAGCCGCGTCACTGGACAGGTCCTGCAGCCCCGCGCGGTCACCCGTGGCCTTGTAGACGTGCTCCAGCCGGGCGCAGAGATCGATCGCCAGGTGGATGTCCCCGTCCTTCTCGGCCTGCTGCATCATCGGGCGGGCGCGAGCGACAGCCTGAGGCCATGCCCCCAGGTGGATCAACGCATCCACCGCGAGCAGGCGGGAGATCGGCGTCCGAGAGGTGTCGACGGACACGGCCTCCAGTTCCGCAAGCGCCGGGTCCCGCTCGCCCTTGTTGGCGCGGACGATGGAGGTGGCAATGCCGCGGCGGTCGGGCAGCAGGAACTCCTCGAACTCGGCGAACGCGTCCGCATGGGCGGTGTGGCCCGTCTTCGCGAGCACCTCGGCCATCGAGTCGAACATCTCGGCCACCTTCTCATCAAAGCCCCCGAGCGCCCGCTCGACGAACGCCAGCTGGGGTTGCCCCTTCTCATCCAGCGGCATGCGCTGGCGGACGGCCTTCATGCGATCGAAGGCGGCCTGCACCGGGGCATCCTGCTTCCCCGAGATGAGCGATGTCAGCGCGGCCATCAGCTCGGCCAGGGCCACCGCGAACTCGGGCGGTGCGAGGCGCTCGGGAACCCAGCGGCGCCATAGCTCCTCGGCCGCGGCATAGTAGAAGGGCTTGAAAGGTCCCGTGCCCTTCCACTTCTTCCCCCACTCCAGGGCGATATCCTGGGGCCAGCCCGTCTCGGCCAGCTTCCGAAAGTCGGCTTCAACTACCGAGACGCCGTAATGCCCGAGGGTGCCGAGGATCGCCTCGGTCGAATACCCCTGGAGACCCTTGCTCTGCCAAGCCTTTTCCACGCGCTCCGTGCTCACGGGTAGCCTCTCCTCATCGCGCCAGTCCATGGCGCCAGCGGCCTTCTAGCAGAGCGCCAAGGAGCGCGGCGGAAGACGTTCACCCCCTCGAGCCATGTGTGCACCTCTCACGAGGGACGAACATCACTCCCCGGAGAGGAGGCCCCCGCCGTCACAGGCGCCACCATGGGCACGGAGGGCCAGACGGTAGGGTTGCGCCGGCCGTCCTCGACGCGCCGGGCCTGGTACGGCACGCAGCCTCGAGCCTCGAAGGCGCGCTTGAAGGCGGCAAAGCCTGCCCCCGCCTTCCACGCATCCATCGTGGCCAGCCCCGCCTCTGGACCACACTGGGCGAGCATGTACTCCACCCACGCCCAGCGGGCAGAGGTAGGCCGCACCTCCGCACGCCCCTTGAGGCCGCGCCGGAGCCGCTCCAGCTTCGCCTCCACCTCGCGAATGCCCGCGAAGGGCGCGCCGTCCAGAGGCGTGTTGCGCTTGGCCACGAAGGGAGCGACACCCAGCGCCACGGGGATGATGCGCGACAGCTCCAGGGTAAAGCGGATGAGCTCGTCGATGTCCGCGTCCTCTTCGTAGGGCAGACCGATGACGTTGTAGACCTTGAGCTGCTTGAGCCCCGCCGTCCGGGCGAAGTTCGCCGCGCGGAGGATCTGCTCCTCCGAGTGCTTGCGGTCCACCAGGTCCCGCATGCGCTGGGAGGCCCCATCCGCGGCTACCGTGAGGTTGCTGGCTCCTCCACGGCGCAAGGTGTCCACCAGCTCCTGGGTGAGCCGGTCCGCGCGCAGGGAAGACACTCCCACCTCGCGCCCCGAGTCCACCAGGGTGCGCAACAGCTCCACGATGCGCGGGTGGTCGGTCACCGCGGCTCCCACCAGGCCCACCCGCTTGGCATGCTCCGGGACGAGCGACAGCACTCGCTCGGGCGGTACCGTCCGCATGCCACCGTTGGTCGTCCGCCGCATGACGCAGTAGTGGCAGCCGCGCGAGCAGCCGCGCTCCGGCTCGATGAGGAACATGGAGCGCAGCTCCGTGTTCGGCGTGATGATCTGCGAGCGGGCGGGCAGCCGCGCGTCCGCAGCCTTGGAGACGAAGTAGCGAGCCCCTCCTCGCCCAGGCACCCGGAAGCCAGGCGTGCGGGCCAGGAACGCCAGGAGCGCCTCGCGCTCCATCGAGCGGGCGGCTTCCAGCAGGGTGTGGATGAGCTCCTCCGCCTCACCCTGGACGAGCACGTCCACAAAGGGCTCCAGCGGGTCCGGGTTGGAGAAGGTCAGCGGTCCACCCGCCACGATCAACGGATGCCGCTCGTCCCTCTCCTCCTTCAGCAGCGGAAACCCCGCCAGCTCCAGCATCGTGAAGAGGCCGGTCAGCTCCAGCTCGTATGCTACGGAGAAGGCCAGCATGGGGAAGTCCGAGACGCCCGTCCCAGACTCATAGGTGAAGAGCGGCGTCTTCGTGCGGCGGTACGCCTCCACATCATCAGGGAGGAAGACCCGCTCAGCCGTGGCGCCCGGGTGGAGGTGGATCTCCCGGTAGATGGTCTGGTAGCCGAGCGAGCTCATCCCCACGTGGTAGGGGCTCGGGTAGCAGAGAGCCACTCGGTAGGGCGCCTCCTTCCGGAGCATGCCCTGCTCGTCCGCGAGCCTCGCCCGCACACCTTCAATAAGTGAAAAACGGCCCTCCATGCGCCTCCAACGGCTGTCCAATCTCTCTAAACACCGCGGCCCCGAGCAGCCACTCCCAGAGGGGAGGGCCACCGGGGCCGCGGAAACCGCGTCAGCAGGGATTCAGCTTAGGGCTTGTCCTTGAAGGACGGGATGGACTTCGCCGCCACGCAAGTGCCGGGATAGGCGGAGCTCACCCGGAAGCTCGTATCGCAGACGACATCGAAGTCAGGGCTGATGCCCGAGCCCTCGCCACAAGTATCGGCCGGGTTGCTGGAGTCCGGGTCGCACCCATGAGCCGGCCAGATCGCCCTCACGGTGTACTCAGCGGTGCAGCCATCCCGGGTGTAAGTCAGGTCACCCGTGAGCTGAGTGCCCGGCGCTTCCGGAGCGGCGTACACCTTCACGTCCTTGAACTGGTACGAGATGGAGGTCGCAGGCTCGGGCGGAGCGCTGGTCTTGGGCCCAGCGTTCACCGTGGCCGCACTGAACTCCGTCGCCCCGCAGAAGTTCTGGGCGTCCGTCTCGTCCGCCAGCTTGCCCACCGCGTTCTGGAGGTAGGGATCCCCCGGATCGCGCGAGGCCCGCGAGTACAGGCCCTGGGGACGAATGGTCAGCACCGCCGAATCCGCCTTCTCCGGATCGGTGAACTTGAAGACGCCCACCAACTCACCCTTGATGATCTTTGCCTGACACTCAGAGGTGATCGCCTGGCCCTCCTTCAGATCGTACTTCGCGACCCAGTTGGCGAAGCTGGCATCCTGAACGATGCAGCCCGCGTTCGGCTGGTCGAAGCTGCAGCCCGTCACCAGCGCACCGGCGCTGAGAACGGCCACGGTCACAGAAACGATGTTCTTGGTCATGATTCTCTAGGTTCCTGTCGAGCTTGGCTGAGCCTTAGAAGGTGTACCGGATGCCGAAGCGGAACTGCCGCGGCGCCTGATACCGGTTCGGCTGCTTGAAGTTCGGGTTGAGCTGATCCTCGGACAGATAGACCGGATCCGTCCGGTCCGCCTCGCGGTCGCCGGTGTTGATGACCACCTTGCCCGGCAGATCGCTCGGCGTGCCACCCACGAGCGGGTAGATGGACTCGAACGTGTAGGACTCGTCCACGCCCGTCGCCGTCTGGAAGTTGAACAGGTTGAACACATCCATGGTGAACGAGACCACCTGGTCCTTGCCGATGCGGTAGTTCACACCCACGTTGGAGTCGATAGTGTTGACCCAGGGGGTGCGGCCGCCCGTGCCACGCTGGAGGACGAACGCCTCATCCTGGCCGTAGTCCGGGTGCGCGCCGTAGAAGTTGATCGGCGTACCGGAGTTGCCGCGGTAGGACATACCCACGCTCGTGGACAGCGCGTTGGTGATGTTGAACTCCTTCGCGCCGAACAGCTTGACCGAGTGCGTGCGATCGAACGGCAGCAGGCCGCTGCGGTTGGGCAGCAGCTCGATCAGGTCGAAGTCCGAGAGGATGTTCGGATCGAGCTGGTTGGTCTCCGGGCGGAACAGACCGGGGTAGTTACCGTACAGGCGCGACCAGGTGTAGCTCGCCTGGGCCAGCCAGCCGTCGGCGAAGGTGCGGTTGAGGTACAGGGTCACCGAGTCGTAGTTGCGCTCCGGCTTCGGGAAGTCGCTGGCGAAGCCCGAGTTCGGGTTGCCGAGGAAGTAGGTGTTGCCACCATCGCGGCTCATGTCCTCGATGACCGCGCCCATGTTGCGGTGCGTGTAGTTGGCGCCGAAGCGGGTGTTGGCCAGCACCTCGTACTCGCCGCCCACCACGTACTCGTTGGAGGACTGCGGCTTGAGGTCCGGATCCACCGGCTCGCTCTCCACCTTGCCGCCCGAGAAGAGGCGGTTCGGGTTGGAGCTGTTCTCGTTGCGGCCGGCGACGTAGGCGTTGTCCGCGCAGCCCGTGCGCTGACCCTCGAGCGTGGACGGATCGCAGCCGTTCGTGCCTTCCGCGTTGTTCGGAGCCACGCGGACGGCCGAGTACCGGCGCTCCGGCGGGAACGCGCGGTCCAGCATGTTGAGCGGAACCTGCTCGTAGTACTTGGCGAAGTTCACGAAGAACTTCATGCGGCCGTTGGCCAGCGGGTCCACGATGGCACCCACGCGCGGCGACAGCTGGTTGCCCAGCACGAGGGCCAGCTGCCCGTCACCGCCATACATGGCCTGCACGTCGTAGCGAAGGCCGGCGTTCACCGTCACGCGGTTGGCGATGGACCAGCTGTCCTGCAGGAAGCCACCCACCGTGGTGCTCTTGGAGGTCGACTCCTGGACCGCCTGAACCACCGCGGAGTCCGGACCCGTCTGGTAGCCGTAGCGGCGGAAGTCGTTCCAGCCGTATACGCCCGCAGGGATGACCGCATTGGTGCGCGGGTCGATGCGGTTCTGCAGAGAGGCCTCCTGGAAGGCCACGCCGCCGCTGTACGACTTGCGCTGCCCATAGGAGAGGAACTCCGCGTCCACGCCCGCCTTGAGCACGTGGGTCCCCAGGGCGTTCAGCAGGTAGGTGGCCTTGGCGTTGGCCTGGTAGCGATCCAGGTTGCCGTCCGTCAGCAGGCCGGGGCCGCCCACGATGTAGTTGTTCACCGGGCAGGCCTCAGCGGTGGAGCCGTCCGCCAGCTCGACGGTGCAGTACTGCTCAGCGTTCGGCACCTCCTCGAAGTAGGTGATCGGGCGCTCGTTGACGTAGGTCACGCGCGACAGACCGGCCAGACCGTTGCCGAGGATGTCACCCGCCTCGCTGCCGTCCGCCGCCTGGGTGGAGGCCACCTGGTGGAAGTAGCCGGCGTTCACGTCGAGCAGGACCTTCTTGTCCATGAAGGCGCCGGCGTACTTCAGGCCGACCGCCGTGGTGCTCGCGATCGTCTCCGTCAGGCCGAAGGAGCCAGGGCGCGCCACGCGGGCGCCCGGCAGACCGCCGCTGCGGGGATCGATGGACAGCTTGCCAGCGCCGCCCGTGCTGGACGGGGTGCCGGTGATGGACAGCGAGACGTTGTGGTCCTGGTTGATGAGGTAGGTCAGCTTGCCCATGTACTGGAAGGAGCGAGCGTCCGCGAAGTAGGTGCGCTCGGAGCCCGGGATGGGCGTCACCTGCGCCTTGCCCTGCTCGTTGCGGACGATGTCGCCCGTCTCCGGGTCGAGCTGGAACGCGTTGATCGAGCGGGTGTGCTCGTAGCGGGTGAACGACGGGGCGAAGCCCGCGAAGAACCACAGCTTGTCCTGGAGGATGGGGCCACCGAGGGTGCCGCCCAGATCGCCCAGGTTGCGCAGGTTGTTCTCACCGGCGATGACCGAGCCCTCGTCGATGACGAGCGTGCGGCTGCCCTCGAAGGCGCCCGGGGTGAGGTTGGCGAACACAGAGCCGTGGAACTCGTTGGAGCCCGAGCGGGTCACCGCGTTGATCACGCCGCCCGTGGAGCGGCCGAACTCCGGCAGGTAACCACCCGTCACCACGTTCACGTCCTGCACGAACTCGATGGAGAGCGGGCTGGCGTTGATGCCGAAGGCCGGGTCGTTCGTGGACAGGCCGTCCACCACGTAGCCGTTCTCAGGAGAGGTCGCGCCGTTGATGGACACGCCGTACTGATCGTTCTGGGCGCCCGGAGCCAGCTCCGCGAGGCTCTCGAAGGAGCGGGCCGCGCCACCCTTACCGCCAGGACGGTTCACCGCGATACGGCGGATGAACTCCTGATCCACGTTCACGCCCGTGGTCGTGGAGCCAACGTCGATCGTCGGCGGGGTACCCGTGATCTCGATCTGCTCGGTGAAGGCCTCGGGCAGCAGCTCCACGTTCACGCGGATCGTGCGGTTGAGGCGCAGCTGGACGGCCGAGCGGGCGAAGGGCTTGAACCCCTCGGACTCGAACCGCAGGGTGTAGTCGCCCGGCGGCAGCTGGGGAATACGATACTGTCCGCCCTTGTCTGTAACGACCGTCTGCTCACCCTGCAGGTTGGGCGAGGTCGCGGTCACGACCACGTCAGCGATCGGCGCCTTGTTGGCGCTGGGATCCGCATTGACGACCGTACCGATAATGACGCTGCTAGACGACTGAGCTGCTGCTGTGGTCCCAATCAAAAGACCAGCAAACAGCATAACTCCGGTTTCCCGGAGTACACGGGATACTCTCATGCCGAACCCCTCCAAGGTGGGCGGATGCAAGTAAAAATGCCGCGGGAAATTACCTGACGTCCCTAAGTTGTCAATAGACGGTTGCTTTTTGGTGACCAGTGGGGCATTGCGCGGTTTCGCCCGTTGGCTCCTGGACGCCCTGGCTTGAACCCGGATTGCATTTCTGTATTGTGGCACGCCTTTGATTCCGCGGGCGTGATCGGTATGGGCCGTCCCCCGGAGTAGAGGAGTGATCGCGCATGTTCGACTCTGTCCTTGATCGGGGATCAGTGCCCAAGACGCGGTTTGGCACTGGCACGGTCATCTCCATCGTGCTGCATGTGGGCCTGTTCGCCCTGGCCTTGTGGCTCTCCACCCGCCCTCCCCCCGTGGAGGAGAAGGAGATCGAGGTCACCTTCAAGGCCGCGATGGCCCCACCCCCTCCCCCACCCCCTCCTCCTCCTCCTCCGGCCGCCAAGCCGAAGCCCAAGAAGGTGAAGAAGGAGTTCGTGGCGCCCAAGGAGATCCCTCAGGAGAAGCCGCCTGAGAAGGAGCCGGAGCCGGAGCCCGAGCCTACCGAAGACGAGGTGGAGAGCGACGAGGGCGTCGAGGGTGGCGTGGTAGGCGGTGTGGTGGGCGGCGTGCTCGGTGGCGTGCTCGGCGGCCAGGTGGGCAGCACCGGTACGGACGTGCTCCCCTTCGGAGCGGGAATGACGCGCCCGGAGAAGATGTCTGGTCCCATTCCTCAGTATACGCGTGAGGCGCTCGAGGCTCACGTGCAGGGTCTGATGATCGTGAAGTGCGTCATCACGACCGAGGGCAAGGTGGAGAAGTGCCGTATCATCAAGCCCTTGCCTCACATGGAACAGGCGGTGCTGGACGCGCTGTACGCGGCACGCTACAAGCCCGTCACGTTCCAGGGCCGTCCCGTCCAGGTTGATTACACCTTCAACATCAAGCTGAGCCTGCCTCGTTAGGGACCTGCCAGGTAGGCCCCGGTCTTCCCATCCCTGTCTATCTAGTAGATTCTGTCGCCCCCCACCGCGCTCGAGGAGGAGCGCTCTAAGCCATGGACTTCTCACTGCAGCAGATCTGGGAGCACACGGGCCTGTTCGCCCGGTTCATCATCTTCACCCTCGGCTTCATGTCGATGGCCTCGCTGATCGTCATCGCGGAGCGCATGGTTGTCTTCCGCAAGACGCGCTCTGACTCCAGGACCTTCGCGTCGAAGATGGGAGCCATCCTCGCCAAGGGAGATCTGGCCACGGCGGCCAATACGAACCTGGGCAAGGACGTGGGCCATCTGGGCCGCGTCATCAACTCGGGTCTGACGGCCTACCGGATCAGCCCCAGCGACAAGGACGTGGCGGTGGAGTCGGTCGCCCGCGCCCTCGAGCGCCAGGCTCAGCGCGAAGTGCAGAGCATGAAGCGTGGCCTGGGCGTGCTGGCCACGGTGGGCTCCACGGCCCCGTTCGTGGGTCTGCTCGGCACGACGATGGGTATCGTCAACGCCTTCCAGGAGATGGCCAAGTCGGGCGCCGGCGGTCTGGCGACGATCTCGGCCGGTATCGCCGAGGCGCTCATCACCACGGCGTTCGGTCTGCTCGTGGCGATCCCCGCGGTGATGGCCTACAACTTCCTGCAGGGCTGGGTGGACGCCCGCTCGGTGGACATCTCCGAGTCGTCCAACGAGTTCCTGGACGTGGTGGCCCGCAACCTGACCGGCGGCGGCACCCGCTCCCAGCAGCAGTCGGCCTAAGGGCCGCGCTGCGCACCCACCACCCGGGCCTGCCTGCCTTGGCGGGCGGGCCCTTCCCCCCAACCCTCGGGTACAGCGATGGGAATGGCAGTCGGTCCCAGTAGCGGGATCAAGAACGAGATCAACGTCACGCCGCTGGTGGACGTGGTGCTGGTGCTGCTCATCATCTTCATGGTGATCACGCCCATGCTCCAGCGCGGCAAGTCGGTGACGTTGCCGAAGGCGACGAACATCGAGAAAGAGGCGAAGGGCAAAGAGCAGGACCCGCTGATCCTCTCCGTCACTCCGGACAAGAAGATGTTCCTGGAGAACGACGAGCTCGACGCCACGGGCCTGGAGAACAAGATCCGCGAGGAGCTCGAGGAGACGCCCGGCCGGCGCATCCTTCTCAAGGGCGACGCCTCGCTGACCGTGTTTGACGTGCGCAAGGCGATGGACATTGCCCGCAAGGGGAAGGCCAAGAGCATCGCGCTCGGGGTCGAGGAGCTGAAGGAATAGCCATGGCTACCAAACGCCAGTGGGTCAAACCCCAGGCCCGTCCCAACTCGGACATCAACGTCACGCCGCTGGTGGACGTGGTGCTCGTGCTCCTCATCATCTTCATGGTGCTGACGCCGCTGCTCGAGAAGGACATCGAGGTGCGCGTACCGGAGACGGAGGTGGAGACCACCCCGCCCGACACCAACGATCAGCTCGTGGTTCAGCTGACCGAGGCCGGCGCCATCAAGATCAACGCCGAGACCATGGGTGGCCAGGAGGAGTACGTCACCCGCCTGAAGCGCATTCTGGCCGCCAAGCCGCGGGAAGAGCGCGTCGTCTTCTTCATGGCGGAGGACAAGGCCAACTACGGCGCGCTCATCGGAGTGATGGACGGCGCCAAGACGGCCGGTGCCGTGGTGCTGGGCATGGCGACCGAGGACCTGCCGCAGGGCACGGTCGTCCCGGGCCAAGAGGGCGGAGCAGCTCCCGCTCCCGAGGCGCCTGCCCCCACGCCGTAGAGAGCGGGCGCCTGCGCCGAGGCGCGGGCACCGCTTGCATCCAGGGGCTCGTCGGGTACATTGCGCCGCCACATGGCCGACGAGCTTCTGGTGTACGAGCAGACCATTGAAGCGCTGTTCGTTCGTGCGCTGGGAGGGCGTCTATCCCCCGAGTGCCGGGCGCGGCTGCGTGAGGCTGGCCTGGACGTCTCCCAGAAGCTCAGGCCCGCCTACTCCTTCGAGTCCTGGATGACGTTCATCCGCATCTCCGCGGAGGAACTCTACCCGGGCCTGCCCCTGCCCGAGGCCACCTTCAAGCTCGGTGAGGCCTACGTCGAGGGCTTCCGGGAGACGATGCTGGGCCGCGCCGTCATGTCGCTGCTGCGCGTGCTGGGCCCGCGGCGGACGGTGCTGCGCGCGACGCAGAACTTCCGGGCGGGCAACAACTACACCGAGACGCGCGTGACGGAGATGGGGCCCGCCCGCTTCGAGGTGTGGATGAACGAGGTGGGCGCCTACCCCGAGTTCACCGCAGGCATCATCCAAGCCGGGGTGCGCATGTCTGGCGCCAAGGAGCTGCGCGTCGAGCTGTTCGACTACGACGGCCACGCCTGCACCTACCGCATCACCTGGAAGGAGGCCTCCGCGAGCGTGGAGAGCAGCGGGGACTCCTCCCGGCCCACCCGGCGCTCCGGCTCCTTCCGCACCCTGTAGCGGCTCCCAGCGCCCCGAGAGCGCGGCTCGCGGACACCGTCCGGCCGCGTGAACGGACCGTCCCGCTCCGCGGACGCTGCGGGCAGCGGCTCCCCTGGGGAGAGCCTGGTACGGCGTTTGCTCAGTCCCTCCGGACACAACCTGGAGGGTCGGAATGCTGGCGAGGGTGCGGTCGGGCGCGTTGATGGGCATCGACGCGGTGGTGGTGGAGTGCGAGGTGGACATGGCCCTGGGGCTCCCCTACTTCAACGTCGTGGGGTTGCCCGAGGGGGCCGTGCGCGAATCGAAGGTGCGGGTCGTCTCGGCGCTGAAGAACACGGGCTTCGATCTGCCCCAGAAGCGCATCACGGTGAACCTGGCCCCGGCGGACATCCGCAAGGAGGGCGCGGCCTTCGAGCTGCCCATCGCCCTGGGGGTGCTGGCGGCGGCGCGGCTGATGGAGGAGGAGCCGCTGGGGCGCTACCTCTTTGGCGGAGAGCTCTCTCTGGATGGGTCCATCAAGCCCATCAAGGGCGTCCTGCCGCTGGCGCTGGCCGCGAAGAGCGGTGGGTTCGAGGGTGTCATGGTGCCCTCGGCGAACGCAGGCGAGGCAGCGCTCGTGGAGGGGATCCAGGTGCTCCCGGTGAACCACCTGCGCGAGGCCGTCGAGCACCTGACCGGGGTTCAGCCCCTGACTCCCTACTCGCGAGCCTCGGGCCTGCAGGCGGCGGCACGGGGTCCGGCGTCGCTCGACATGGCGGAAGTCCGCGGGCAGCCGGAGGTCAAGCTGGCACTGGAGCTGGCGGCCGCTGGCGGTCACAACGTCTTGATGTGCGGACCGCCTGGCTCGGGCAAGACGATGCTGGCCCGGAGGCTGCCAGGCATCCTGCCCACGATGACGTTCGCCGAGGCGCTCGAGGTGACGAAGATCTACTCGGTGCTCGGCCTGCTCGGGGAGGACCACGCGCTGATGCGCGAGCGCCCCTTCCGCGCGCCACACCACACCATCTCGGATGCGGGCCTGGTCGGCGGCGGACCGGCAGCGCGCCCGGGAGAGCTGTCCCTGGCGCACCATGGGGTGCTGTTCCTGGATGAGCTGCCCGAGTTCCGAAAGAACGTCATGGAGGTGCTGCGACAGCCCCTGGAGGAAGGCATCATCCACCTGGCCCGGGCCAACCAGAACGTCACCTACCCGTGCCGGGTGATGCTGGTGGCAGCCATGAACCCCTGCCCTTGCGGCTATTTCAACGTCCCCGGCCACAGGTGCACCTGCCAGGAGCACCGCGTCTTCGACTACCACGCGCGGGTGAGCGGCCCCCTGCTGGACCGGATCGACATCACCCTGCAGACCCGGCCCGTGGAGTACCACCAGATTGCCCGCAACGACGCCCACGAGCTGCCGAGCACGTACTACCGAGACCGGGTGGAGGCCGCTCGCGAGCGCCAGCGGGCTCGCTTCCGGGAGGAGCCTGGGGTGCACTGCAACGCCCAGATGCCGCCACGGCTCCTGCGGCGGCACTGTGCCTTGAGTCCCAAGGCCGCGAAAATGCTGGAGCGGGCGGTGCAAGCCCATGGCCTGTCCGCCCGGGCGCACGATCGCATCCTCAAGCTCGCCCTCACCCGGGCGGACCTCGAGGGGCGCGAGCGCATCGACGACGAGGACCTGAAGCTGGCCATCGACTGCCGCATCATCGATCGCCGGGGCTGGCTCCATGCGAACACCCATGGCACCTCGCGCCCCGATGCCTTCTCCCAGCTGCTGCGCCCGGAGGCCCGTTCACGCCACCCCGAGGAGTTTTGAGCCCCAGGCTGGGCGTCAGGGAGTTTCCGGACGAGAGGCGGGCTGCTGTTCACGTGCGCCCTGAGGCGCTCCGACTGGCGTCCCCGGTGCAGGCAGCGCGGCCGGACCCGGCTGCCGCTGCAACAGGGGCACTCCGCCCGTGATGATGCGCGCCGACCGCCGGAAGGCCAGGTACGAGTAGGCCCAGTTCACGAGCACCGCCACTTTGCTGCGGAACCCGATGAGGAAGAGGATGTGGATGAAGAGCCAGGCGAGCCAGGCCAGGTAGCCCGACATGCGGAAGCGCTCCAGGGCGATCCCCACCGCCGAGCCTCGGCCAATCACGGAGAACATGCCGCGGTCCCAGTAGCTGAAGGGCTCCAGCGGCTGGCTCTTGAGCTGCCGCAGGATGTTCACCGCCGCGTGCTTGCCCTCCTGCATCGCCGCGGGCGCAACTCCCGGAACCGGCTTGCCCTTCTCCTGGAAGAGCGCCAGGTCCCCGATGACAAAGACGTCCTTGCGGCCCGGCAGGGTGAGCTCCGGCGTCACCGGCACGCGCCCCGCTCGATCCAGCTCCACCCCCAGCGAGCGGGCCACGGGAGAGGCCGCCACCCCCGCGGCCCAGAGCTTCGTGTGCGCACGGATGTACTCGTCCCCGATATGGACGCCGGTCTCGTCGATCTGGGTGACCCGGACGCCCGTGCGAACCTCCACGCCCAGCCGCTCCAGCGACTTGCGGGCCCGGATGGACAGGTTCTCCGGGTAGGTGGGCAGCACGTGGGCGGCCCCCTCCACCAACAGGATGCGCGCCTGGCTCGGATCGATGTTCTGGAAGTCTCGCACCAGCGCGTGCCGGCTGATCTCCGAGAGCGAGCCCGCCAGCTCCACGCCCGTGGCGCCTCCTCCGACGATGATGAAGGTCAACAGCTCGCGGCGGCGCGCCGGGTCTGGCTCGCGCTCGGCCTGCTCGAAGGCAAGCAGCACCTGCCGGCGGATCTCCACCGCGTCCTCAATGGTCTTGAGCCCGGGCGCGTAGCGGGCCCACTCGTCATGGCCGAAGTAGGAGTGAGTGGCGCCCGTGGCCACGATGAGGAAGTCGTACGCCAGCTCCCCATCCGCGAGCAGCACGCGCTTGCCCGCCACATCGATCCCCGTCGCCTCCGCGAGCAGCACGGAGATGCCGTAGCGGCCCAGGACGCCTCGCAGCGGTGAGGCGATGTCGCTCGGGCTGAGCGTCGCCGTGGCCACCTGGTACAGCAGCGGCTGGAAGAGGTGGTGGTTGTGGCGGTCCACGAGCGTCACACGCACCGGTGCTCGCTTCAGCCTCATCGCCGCGTAGAGGCCGCCGAAGCCTCCACCGAGGATGACCACATGGGGACGGGTGTCGGGGCTGGCAGTCACGAGGAAGACCTTCCCGCCTCCCCAGCCAAAGTCAACGAAGTCGCACCCTCTAAGCCATCCTCTGAACGGTGCGTCCTTCGCAATCCCCCGCCCCGCCCTGGCGTGATAGAGGGGCGGCTTCCGGGAAGGCGCCGCCGTGCCCAGGGATCTCTGCTGATGAAGCTCCTCCATCCGCTGATCAACATGCTCCAGGCGCTCTTCCTGGCGGTGTGGGGCGCTTTCTGGATCACCCTGTCCGGTGTGTTGATGGTGCTGACCCTCAACGGCAACGTGCCGTTGATGATGGCGCGGCGCCTCTGGGCCCCCATGCACTGGCGCATCAGCGGCTCGCGGATGCTCGTGGAGCCGCTGCCCTCGCTGGACTGGAGCCAGCCCTACATCTTCCTGATGAACCACCAGTCCGCGATGGACATCCCCTGCGCGTTCGCGGCGCTGCCGGTGAACATCCGGTTCGTCGCCAAGCACGTCCTCAAGTACGTGCCCTTCCTGGGCTGGTACATGGCGATGACGGGGATGATCTTCATCAACCGCTCCAACCACCGGGAGGCGGTGAAGAGCCTGCAGCGCGCCGGCGAGCGCATCCGCTCGGGCAAGTCCATCCTGGCGTTCCCCGAGGGGACCCGCTCGCGGGACGGGCTCATCCTCCCCTTCAAGAAGGGCCCCTTCGTGCTCGCCATCGAGGCCCAGGTACCCATCGTCCCCGTGGCCATCGAGGGCTCCCTGCAGAACCTGCCCCGGGGCAGCATCTGGCTGCGCAGGCACGACATCCGCGTGAAGGTGGGCCAGCCCATCGAGACGAAGGGGCTCAAGCCCGCGGACCGTGAGGCCCTGCTGCGCCGGGTGCGCGACGCCATCATTCAGCTCCACCGCGAGATCGGTGGCCAGGGAGGCGTACACCAGGCCATCGCCGAGCGGGGCCACGAGGGGAGCTCCCAGCCGAAGCCCTCCTCCGCGGACTGAGGCGCTCTTCAGGGCTCGAGCCGGGGACTCCTGGCCTGATTCCTGACGCACGATCCACCGCGGTGGACGGTGCCGTACGCGATCTCGGACGCTCTGCCTCCCGCGCACTCCTTCTTCAGAGGGAGAGGCACTCGGCACGCTGCTTGCTCTTGGCTCCACGCGATGCGTTCGGGGGCTTTTCCTCGGGCGCAGCACTCATGTCCCGTGAAGGGCGGCGTTGGAGAAACAATGAACAAGGTGACGGAGAAGTTGAAGGCGGTGGCGGCGGCGGTGGCGGCGATCGAGAAGCAGTTCGGGAAGGGCGCGGTGATGCCCCTGGGCGGCGATGCGCAGGAGCAGAAGGTGGCGGTCATCCCCTCGGGCTCGGTGAGCCTGGACCGGGCGCTGGGCGTGGGCGGCTATCCGCGCGGGCGCGTGGTGGAGGTCTTCGGCAACGAGTCCTCGGGCAAGACGACGCTCACGCTGCACGCCATCGCGCAGGTGCAGGCGGCGGGCGGCGTGGCGGCTTTCATCGACGCCGAGCACGCGCTGGACGTCCACTACGCGCGCAAGCTGGGCGTGCGTGTGGAGGAGCTGCTCGTGTCCCAGCCGGATACCGGTGAGCAGGCGCTGGAGATCACCGAGCAGCTGGTGCGCTCGGGGGCGGTGGATCTGATCGTGGTGGACTCGGTGGCCGCGCTGGTGCCGCGGGCGGAGATCGAGGGAGAGATGGGCGACGCGCACATGGGCGTGCAGGCCCGGCTCATGAGCCAGGCGCTCCGCAAGCTCACGGGCGCGGTGAGCCGCTCGGGCGCGTGCATCATCTTCATCAACCAGATCCGCATGAAGATCGGGGTGATGTTCGGCAACCCGGAGACGACCACGGGCGGCAACGCGCTGAAGTTCTACTCCTCCATGCGCCTGGAGATCCGCCGCACGGGCAACCTCAAGGATGGCGAGAGCGTCATCGGCACGCGCGCGAAGGTGAAGGTGGTGAAGAACAAGCTGGCCCCGCCGTTCCAGGAGGCGGAGTTCGACCTGCTGTACGGGGTGGGCATCCACCGCGCCGGCGAGGTGCTGGACCTGGGCGTGCAGGCGGGCCTCATCGAGAAGTCCGGCAGCCACTTCAGCCTGCGCGGTGAGCGCATCGGCCAGGGGCGTGAGCGGGCGGCCGAGTGGCTGCGCGAGCACCCCGAGGCCCTGGAGGGGCTGGCCACCGAGCTGATCGGGGTCCCCTCGCCCGCCCCGGCCCATGTGCCGGAGCCGGCGGAGGCGCAGGCCTAGGCCGAGGGCTGTTCGAGCGACACGGGCAGCGCCACACGGCGCTCTCCGGCGCGGAGGAAGAGGCGTCCCCCTTCCCCTTCCTCCAACAGCTCCCCCAGCTGGTACTGGGCATCCCGGGAGAAGCGGGCCTTGGCTCGGCCCCGCTTCACCCGGCAGGAGAAGACGCCGTCCGGCTCCATCGCGAGGGTGGCGGGTTCGAGCGCCTCGGCGGTGCGATCGCTCAGGCGGACGGACACGCGCTCATCCGGGGTGACGTCCACCGTGCGGACCTCATAGGCGGCGTCTTCGACCTGGATGAAGCACCAGTCCTGGCCGATGCGGAGCTGGTACCGACCGTTCTCGTCGAGCACCAGCGAGGTGTTGAAGAGCTCGATGATCTTCGGGTGCTCGATGGGCTCGTCGTCGTGCCACCAGCGCAGGTTCTTGTCGAGGCGGATGCCGCTGTCCTCGCGCGTGTGCCAGCGCTTGCCGAAAGGAGGCGGTCCGGAGGGCGGTTGCATGACACTCCTTATGTGCGCGCCCGGCGCGGCGGAAGCAAGCCAGACCGCCGGGGGCTACCAGTTCCGGACGTACTCGGTGTAGCCGCGGAACGCCACCGCTCCCCAGAAGTTCACCAGCACGCCAAGCACGACGGCCACCTGCACGAACCGGTTCCGGAGCGACCAGCCGCCGATGGCAAAGAGCAACAACAGATAGGGCGTGTAGTCCAGGCTGAAGCGGAAGCCGAACTGCATGTACCCGGTGTTCTGGTAGAAGAGTCCTGGCAGCGCGCACACCGCCACGGTGAGCCACAGCGGCCAGTGCAGCCGCGGGCGCGTCTTCGGGAAGACGAGGAAGACGAGCAGCGGCAACGTCAGCAGCAGCGTCAGACCATACGGGTCGTAGCTCAGCTGGAGCGGGTTCAGGGACACCTGTGGCAGCTTGAGGAAGGCCGCCTCCAGGTTGCGCTGGAGATAGGAGAGGTCGAACAGCCCATACCGGTCGATGTCCGCGTTGACGCGGTTGTTGTAGAGGAACGCGTGGCCGAACTCGCCCGGCTTGCCGAAGCGGTAGACGTTGTAGGCCGCGGCGAGGAACGCGAGCGGCGCGGCCCCCAGGGCGAAGAGGCCCAGCTTGCGCACTGCCGGCTTCCAGTTCGCCCCGAGAGCGCGGAGTTGGCCCAGGCGGTCCGGCCCGGGGCACAGCGCCTCCAGCACGAAGAAGAGGCCCGCGAAGAGGAGCGGCGTGCGCGTGAGCGTGGCCATGGAGAAGAAGATCCCCGCGAGCACGGGCCGGTGGGCCTTGATGGCGTTGCGCACGTAGAGGCAGGTGAGCGCCACCCCCATCACCTCCGCGCTGAACCACACCTCTCCGCGGATGGCGCAGTAGAAGAACAGCGTGCCGAAGGCGAGGATCAGAGAGAGGGCAATGTTGTCGTTCTGGCTCCTCGCCGACTCCCCGTCCTTCGCGAGGAAGCGCAGCAACGAATAGAAGAGCGCCACCGCCAGGGCTCCGATGATCACTCCGAACGAGGTGTCATCGAACTGGTAGCCGTGCAGCGCCACGAAGGGCAGCATCGCGACCGCCGGGAAGGACGGGAAGCTCACGTACCAGCGGTCGGTGGGGAGCGGCCGGCCTTCGCAGCGGACCTTCTCGCCTCCCACCACCCTCACGCAGGCCCAGTCTTCCAGGTTGGGGAGCACCTCCGGATCCACATCGAGGCGACCCTCCAGCCAGGACTGCGCCTGGTAGATGAAGTGCGGCGCTGCGCTCTGCCTCAGGAAGCGCTGGGAGCTGAAGCTCGCCAACACCACGAAGCTCACCAGGAAGAGCACCACCTCCACCCTGTAGGCCGAGAGCCAGATACGCACGGCCGCCCATACTCCCCCCGCAGGTGAGGCATGGGTGGAGGCGATCGACGCCTGCACATCCGAGGGCTCGCCTGAGGCAGGAGGCTGTGGGGCCTGCGCTGACTGGGCCGAGGCGTCGGGGGAGCTCTTGGGCGCCACAGTCCCGGCGGACGATGGAGCCGGAGCGGACGATGGGGTCCCGGTGGAAGAGGAGTCCTTCTTGGAACGCTTGGACTTGCGGCTCATGGAACGGAGGGCCCCGAGAGCAGGCGGTGGCGCAGTAGCTCAAGTGCAGAGGTGGCAGCGAAGAGGCGCACGCGATCACGATCGCCCATGATCGAAAACCGCTCGCAGCGAGTGGGGCGCCCCTCCGCGGCGAGCGCGCAGTAGACGGTACCCACCGGCTCCTCGGGCGTGCCCCCAGTAGGGCCCGCGTAGCCTGTCACGGACAGGCCATAGGTCGTCCCACAGGCGGCGCGCACGCCCTCGGCCATGGCCATGGCCGTCTCACGAGACACCGCCGTGTGGCGCTCGAGCACCCCCGCAGGCACCCCCGCCCAGGCCATCTTCATTTTCTCCGAGTAGGACACCAGCCCGCCGATGAAGAAGACGCTCGCCCCCGATACGGAGGTGAGTTGCTGGGCGATGAGGCCTCCCGTGCAGCTCTCCGCGGTCGCCAGCGTGGCCCCCGCCCGTGTCAGCAGCTTCGCCACCACCTGGGCGTACTCCTCGTCATCCGCGCCGAAGATGGCCGTGCCAAACAGCTGCCGGGAGGCGGACTCCGCAGCGGCGAGGGCCGCATCCGCCTCGGCCTGCGTGGGAGCCGTCGCCATCAGCTTGAGGTGGTTCTCCGGGGCGTGGGTGCGGAACCCAAACACCACCCGAGGGTGCTGGGACACCAGCGGAGCCACCGTCGCGTCGAGCTGGGACTCGGGGATGCCTACCGTGCGCAGCAGCCGGAAGGCGCGGTACACGCGCTCCGGGTCGTTCTCCAGGGCAGCGCGGATGCGCGGGAGCACCTCCCCCTCGGCCAGCGCCTTGTACTCGCGGGGCACGCCCGGGACGAAGAAGAGCCGGGTGCGTCCCAGCCGGAGGATGACCATGGGCGCGGAGCCCACGGGGTTGCGGACCACCTCGGCACCCTGGGGAACTCGAGCCATGCGGAGGGCTCCCGGGTTCAGCGTCACGTTGCGCTTCGCATAGCGCTCTTTCAGCCACTCCACCACCTGGGGATCGTCCACCAGCGGGACGCCCGCGGCGGCAGCGGCGCACTCCAGCGTGAAGTCATCCATGGTGGGGCCCAGGCCCCCGGACACGAGCACCACGTCCGCTCGGGAGGCCACCTCCAGGAGCGCCTGGGTGATGTCCGACCGGACGTCCCCCACGAGCAGGATGCGATCCACCTTCACTCCCAGCTCGAAGAGCTTGGCCTCGAACCAGGGGCTGTTGGTGTCCGTGATGAGGCCGGTGACAAGCTCGTCACCGGTGCAAAGGAGCTCGACGCGCATGGGCGGAGCATCCTAGCGGCACTGCCCTGCCCCGGCACGAACTGTGGACGCGAGAGGGCGGCTCGGAGAACACCGGGACCGCTCAGGAGCCAGCGGCCTCTTCCTCGGCCTCCGCGTCATCCTCGTCCTCGTCGTCCTCTTCCGCGAGCACGGCCGCGGCCACGACCACCCCGGCACCGCCGACCTTGCGCGCCACCAGGCGCTTGCGCACCAGGAACGCGGACTCGATGAGGCCCATGGACAGGTACGCGGAGGAGTACGCCACCAGCACATAGGCCGGACGCAGCTGGATGGCGATGGCCAGGCCGCTCACCACCACGAGCATGAAGACGAGCGCGGACTTCTTCGACAGGCGCAGGTCCTTGAAGGTGCGGTAGCGCACCGTGGACACCATCAGCAGCGCCAGCATCCCCACCACCGCCGCGATGGGCCCCAAAGCCGACTCGCTCGGAGGCGCCGCGAACACCGCGTGGTGGGTGATGATCAGCGACACCAGCACGCCCGCGGCCAGGGGGATGGGCAGGCCCACGAAGAAGTTCCCGCCACCACCGTGGGGGTTGCGCATGGCCAGCACGTTGAAGCGCGCCAGGCGCAGCGCGCCGCACGCCGCGAACGAGAAGGAGATGAACAGGCCCAGGAAGCCCAGGGGAGCCAGCGCCCACTTGTACACCAGCAGGGCAGGCGCCGCGCCGAAGGACACCACGTCCGCCAGGCTGTCGAGCTGCATCCCGAAGTCGCTCTGCGTCTTCGTCAGGCGGGCCACGCGGCCGTCGAACCCGTCGAAGAACATGGCGAAGAGGATGGCCAGCGCCGCCTGATAGAGCTGCACGGGCGTTGCCTCACCCGTGCAGAGCGTGATGGCGTAGAACCCACAGAAGATCGAGGTGACCGTGAAGAGGTTGGGCAGAACGAACATCAGCTTCCGCAGCTTCATCGGGTCCCTCGCCTTTCTGATGCCCATTCGCGCTTGCACGGCGGACTGAACGGACCATAGCAAGGTTTTATTGCCGCCAAGGAGGGTTGGATGGATCCAGGAAAGTGGGTGCTGTGGGGGCTGCTGCTCTTCCTGGCCGTCGTCGTTGGAAATGTGGTCTGGGTGCTGGGCGTTCGCCGCCTCTACCGTCCCCGTACAGCCCCACCAGAACTGCTCCGGGTCCGCTGCCAGGATGGGTGGGAGCTTGCCATCCATGCGCGGCGGGCGCCGCAGCGGCGCTTCGAGGAACCTGTCCTGCTGTGCCATGGACTGGCCGCCAACCGCTTCACCTTCGACTTCGCGCCGCCGTACTCGGTAGCCCACTACCTGGCCGACGCGGGCTTCGACTGCTTCAGCGTGGAGTGGCGAGGCACGGGGCACTCGCGCCGCCCGCCGCCCGGCCGCCGGTACACGGACTTCACGGTGGATGATCACATCCTCCAGGACGCGCCCGCGCTGCTGGAGCTGGCGCTGAAGGAGACGGGTGCGAAGCGGGCCTTCTGGCTGGGCCACTCGCTGGGCGCGCTGGTGGGCTACGCCGTGGCGCAGGGTCCCCACGGACACCAGATCGCGGGAATGCTCGCGCTGGGCGCCCCCGTCTTCCTCAAGTCCGAGCCCCTGCTCCGCTCGCTGCTGGGGCTGGGAGTGCACGCGGCCTGGCCCCAGCGCCTCCGGCAGGAGTGGATGAGCGCCACCTTCGCGCCCTTCCTCGGCTACGTCACCCTGCCGCTGTCGGATCTGCTGGTGAACCCCCAGCACATCCCCCCGGCCATCCAGCGGCAGGTGTTCGCCAACATGCTGTCGTCCATGAGCCGCAAGGTGCTCCTCCAGTTCCGCGACTGGATCGAGAACGACACCTTCCGCTCCTATGACGGCAAGGTGGATTGGCGCGCAGGGATGTCCCGCCTCACCCAGCCGGTGCTGGTGATGGGCGGCAGCAGCGATCGGCTCGCCACCGCGGAGAACGTCCGCAAGCAATACGAGCTGCTCACCTCTCCCGATCGGACGCTCCACGTGTTCGGCCGGGATCGCGGAGACCAGATGGACTACGGCCACGGAGACCTCATGTTCGGCGCGGGAGCACCGACGGAGATCTACCCGCTCATCCGCGCGTGGCTGGAGGCGCGGGCCACGCCCCTGCCCGCCTCGGTAGATCAACCCGCACCGCCGTCCACGCTGCCGGCCTGAGCTCCAGGCCGGCGCCCACCCGAGGTTCCGCGCCCGCGCTCACCAGCGCACGGGCAGCGAGTCGAAGCCGCGGAACACCAGGCTGTGACACTTGATGCGCGTCGGCTGCTCCTCATCCAGGCGCAGGTCCGGCATGCGCCCCAGGAGCGCCTCGAAGCCGATCTCCAACTCCAGGCGGGCCAGCGGAGCCCCCAGGCACATGTGGGGTCCGAACGCGAACGAGAGGTGCTTGTTGTTCTGTCGGGTGATGTCGAAGCGCTCCGGCTCCGGGAAGACGGCCGGGTCTCGGTTGGCGGCCGCCATGCCGAGGAACACCAGCTGCCCCCGCTGGATCTTGCGCCCGCGCAGCTCGAAGTCCTCGGCGGCGATGCGGTGGATGAAGGGAACAGCGGGGCAGTAGCGGAGGACCTCCTCCACCGCCGACTTCATGAGCGAAGGGTTCTCCCGGAGCTTGCGCAGCTGCTCCGGGTGCGTCAGCAGCGCGTGCACGCCGTTGCTGAGCTGGTCCACGGTGGTGATGTGGCCCGCGGTGAGGATGAGGATGGCGTTGGCGATGAGCTCCCCCTCGTCCAGCTTGCCCTCCTCCTGGGCGTGCACCATCGTGCTGAGCATGTCGCGGCCCGGCTTCGCGCGGCGCTCCTGGACGGCATTCCCCAGGTAGCGCATGAGGTTCACGATGGCGGTGTTGGCCCGGACCGCCAGCTCCTGCATGTCCCCTCCCGTGCTGGCTCCGAAGAGGCGGGAGTTGTCGCTGCACCAGTTCAGGAAGTCCGCCTGATCGCGCGCGGGGATGGCGAAGAACTCCATGATGACCTGCGAGGGCAGCAGCTCCGAGTAGTCCACCACCAGGTCCATCCGCCCCCGCGCCTGGACGCGCTCCAGCAGCGCCTCGGCGGCCTTGCGGACATCGGGCCTCCAGCCTTCGATCGCCTGGAGCGTGAAGCCGGGGTTCGCGTTGCGCCGCAGGCGGGCGTGCTCCGGCCCGTCCTTCATGAGCATCTGCCGCTCGGCGTTGTAGATCTGGTCCTTCACCTTCTCCAGCCCCACGCCGCGGAGCTGGTGCGCGTAGAAGAGCTGCGTGCGCGCGGCGCTCAGGCGCGGATCCCGGAAGCAGGCGGCGACGTCTTCATGCCGGGTGATGAACCAGGACTGCATCGGCTCGGACCAGTGGACCGGCTCCGACTCGCGCAGGTAGCGGTACAGCGGATTCGGATCGATCAGGTTCTCGGGGCTGACCAGGTTGACGTCGGGCCTCTCCGCGGGACTCGTCATGGGCGCTGCCTTTCATGTGGGGTGCTGCTGGGACTGAGAGGAGCCGTGTCGATGCAGGGAGCAGAGAGGCCTCGGCGATCCTCCGTCTTGAGACGCTCCAGGTGAACGCGCGTCGCCCCCTCGCATTCCGCCCAGACGAGCCCTTCGCCCAGACCGCTCGCGGTGAGCGCATCCGCCCAGAGGTCGCCGTCCCGCAGCACCGCCAGCGCCGGCCCCTCCGTGTCACGCACCTCGAGCCCCACCGCCTTCACCCGCGCCAGGCTCTCCACCGTCATCCCCGCCAGCTTGCACCGGGACAGCGTCACGTCGCGCAGCGTCACCTCCGAGCCCTGCGCCGCCAGCACGCCCGTGCCGGGCGCCTCGCGCACCTGGACGCCCTCGATGTCCGCCTCCACTCCGCGCAGGTGCAGACCATCCCCCGTGTAGCCTTCCTTCGCGCTCAGCCGGGTGATGGTGCCGTTGCGCAGGCGCAGCTTCCCCCGGGTCGCCAGCACGCCATAGGCATCCACGTCGTCCACGCGGAGGTCTCTCACCTCCATGTCCGAGTCCACGAGCTGCAGCGCCCCGAAGCTCCCGCTCTGCTGCACCTGGAGGTCCACGAGCCGCCCCGTGGACCGGGTGAGCCCCAGCCCCGCGCGCTCGGCCCGCACCGAGGTGAACCCGCGCACCTCCAGCTTCGCGCCGTAGCTGGCCAGCCCGTACTCGTGGCCCACGACCAGCCCGTCTTCGATTTCGAGCGCTCCCTCGCGCACCAGCAAGCCCGGCCCCCGCCCCTGCTCCACCGTCACCCGCCGCAGCCGGACCCGCCCGCCCTCCTGCTCCAGCGCCACGACCGCGCCCTGGAACGAGACCTCCTCCAGCACCGCTTCGGCGCCGCCCCGGGAGAGGACGCCCTGGCGCCACGGCCCTAGAAAGGTGCTCCCCTTCACCTCCGCGCTCACCGTCCCCTCCAACGCGACACCCACCGTCTCCGAGATGCTCGCTTCGAACTGGACCCGCTCCGCCACCAGCCGGCCACCGGAGTTCATCCGCACCGCCCCCTCCCGCTGGCCGCTGAAGGCCACGCGATCGAGCTTCAGCGCCCCCGCCGTCTCCACGCCCCAGCCCCCTCCCTGAACGCTCAGCCGCTCGAGCGTGGCCCCCGCCTCCATCCGCAACACGGGCTCCCGGCCCTCCACATAGAGCACCGTGCTCTCCCCCACCCCCACCACGTGGGCGTCCGCTGGCAGCAGGAAGGGCCCCGCATAGAGCCCGGGAGCGACGTGCACGGTGGGAGCAGGCCGGACGGCGAGCCCCTCCACCAAGGTCCGGAAGGGCCGCTCCCTCGTGCCATCCCCCGCTCCCCGCCGTGCCCCATCCACCCACACCTCAGGCCCCTGGGCCGGGGAGGAGGGGGGGGGCAGGGTGGATGAGCGGCAGGCGGCGATCACCAGCAGCACGGGGACGAGGGGGCGCGGGATCATTCGGGCGGCACTCTAGACCACCGCACCCGTGCCACTGGATCAGGGATAGCCCTTAAGTGATCGAAACATCACGGAAAAACCAGCCCACCCGATCACAATCCCTCTCAATGCATCACATGCGCGGCGTGAGACGTTGCATCGAATTTGCGATCATTCCCTATCTACGCCTGCTGTATCAGCCGTCAAAATTTCAGTGCACAGGGCCATTTTCAGAGGAGGAATGCAGGTCTATCATTGACAGGGAAAAGAGCGATTTGTTACCAACCGCAATCAGGTTGCGACTCATCGAGAGACAACCCTAGACGGAGGGGCGAATGACCAAGGCAGAGCTCGTGGAGGTGGTGGCTGCGCAGTCCCGCCTGACGAAGAAGTCGGCGGCGGAGATCATCGACATCGTCTTCAGCAATATCGGCAAGGCGGTGAAGCGGGATGCGCGCTTCAGCTACCCGGGCTTTGGCACCTGGTCGGTTCGCTCTCGCAAGGCGCGGAAGATCCGCAACCCGCAGACCAACGAGATGATGAAGCTCAAGGCCTCGAAGACCATTGGCTTCCGCCCGGCCAAGGAGCTGAAGGGCTCGCTGTAATTCCCGGTGTCCTTCCCCGAGGCGCCTGCCGGTCCTCCGGCGCGCCGCGGTGGTCATCCTCAGGGGCGTCGGCCTACCGGGCGGCGCCCCTGATGCTTTGTGGGAGACGGCGTCTCCTGGAGGGACACGGTGCCGAGCTCCACCGAGCCGTCCACTCCCCGCTCCAGGTCATCGATCGGATCCCGGGGCCGGCCGTCCTTCCACAGCTCGAAGTGCAGGTGCACCCCGGTGGCCATCCCCGTGTCCCCAGCCAGCCCCACGAGATCCCCACGCTCGAGGATCTCTCCCGGCTCCACCATCACCCGGGCGAGGTGGCTGTAGCGGGTCGTCACTCGCGCGGCGTGCTGGATCTCCACTTGATAGCCGTAGTTGCCGTTCCACCCGGCGTTGAGCACCACGCCTGGAGCCGCGGAGACCACCGCCTGGCCCCGCTTCGCGGCGAGATCGATCCCCAGGTGATCCCGCATCTCCCCGAGGATCGGGTGCGCCCGCTCCCCAAACTGGCTCGTCACGGCGACCGGCGAGATGGGCCAGGAGAAGCGCGGCACCTCGCGGACCGTCTTCACCATCAACCGGCGCACCTCCGACATGCGCGAGGAGAGCTGGGAGACGCGCTGGATCACCGACTCGGCGAGCACCTGGGGGATGTCGCCGTAGATCTTCGCGTCCTCCTCCAGCTCCGCCTCCAGCGTCACCCGGGCCCGGACAATGTCCAGGGAGGAGGTCTTCTCCGCAGGCCGCTCGAGGAAGCTGTCGAGGGCCGCCGCCACCCCCTCCCAGTTCTCCGCCTGCTCCAGGGGCATGGGGCTGCCCCGCTTCACCTGGCGGCGATAGGCCCGGGCGTGGTTGACGAACGCGGTGAGCGCGGACTGCAGCTCCGGCGAGGTCCGCGCCGTGGGCAGGTCCTTCCCGGGGACTGCCTGGGCTCGCGACTTCTGCCGCACCCGGACGGGTACCGGGGCTGGTGCCTCTGTGGGCTCCGGAGCCGGGGCAGGAGGCCCGAACGCATCTTCAAAGCTGAGCTTGTTCCCCGCGCGCGGAGTGGCGCACGCGGCGAGCAGGGCGAGCAGCGAGAGGGCAACGAGGCGGGACACGGCCCCTGCAGCCTACCACGCCCGCCCTCCGGTCAAGATTCCAGGGCCCGGCGGACCCGGGAGAGCGCCTCGTCGATGTCCGCGGCCGAGACATCCAGGTGGCAGACCAGGCGCGCGGTGTTCGGGCCTGTGGCATTGAGGAGCACCCCCAGGGAGGCCAGCCGCGAGACCATCTCACTGGCCGGGCGCGTGAACTCCACCAGGAGGATGTTGGTCTCCACCCGGGAGGGGTCCACCTTCACCCCGCTCAGCTCCGCCAGTCCCGCCGCCAGCCGGCGCGTGTGGGCGTGATCCTCGGCCAGCCGCTCCACGTGGTGCTCCAACGCATGGAGCGCCGCGGCAGCCAGGAGGCCCGCCTGCCGCATGCCGCCCCCGAGCCGCTTCCGGAGCCGCCGCGCCTCGCGGATCAGCGCCGCCGAGCCCGCCAGCGCCGAGCCCACCGGCGCGCCCAGCCCCTTGGAGAAGCACACGGAGGTGGTGTCCGTCAGCTTCGCCCACGAGGCCGCCGGGGTGCCCGTCGCTGCCTGGGCATTGAAGAGACGCGCCCCATCCAGGTGCACGGCGAGCCCCGCCTTGCGAGCCACCTCCACCACGGCCTGGAAGCGCTCCAGCGGCCACACCGTCCCGCCCCCACGGTTGTGGGTGTTCTCCAGCGACAGCAGCCGCGAGCGCGGGGCGTGCACGTTGTCCGTGCGGATCGCCGCCGCCACCTGCTCCGGCGTCAGCAGCCCGCGCTCGCTCGGCAGCGTCTGCGGCTGGATGCCCCAGAGGGCCGCCAGCGCCCCGCCCTCGTACTGGACGATGTGGCTGCCCGCCTCGGTGATGACCTCGTCGCCCTGGCGGCAGTGCAGGCCCATGGCGATCTGGTTGGCCTGCGTGCCCGAGGGGACGAAGACGGCCGCCTCCAGGCCCAGCCGCTCGGCAATCCGCTCCTCGAGCCGGTTCACCGTGGGGTCCTCTCCGTACACGTCATCGCCGACTTCGGCCTCGGCCATGGCGCGGCGCATGGCGGGCGTGGGCTTCGTCACGGTGTCGGAGCGGAAGTCGATGGGCTTCATGAGCATTCCTACCTGATGGGTGGGATCCCTCTTCTAGGACGAGGGCGGTTATGTCATACAGCGGAGGCGTGGGACGCGAGACTACCGAGGCCAAGCGGCGGCGGGCGATCGAAGTGCTGGACCGGCTGGGCACCGAGATGCCCGAGGTCCGTATCGAGCTGGATTATCACACGCCCCTGCAGTTGCTGGTGGCCGTCATCCTGTCCGCCCAGTGCACGGACAAGCGGGTGAACAGGGTCACCCCCGCCCTCTTCCAGCGCTTCCCCGACGCGCAGGCCTATGCCTCGGTGAAGCCCGACGCCGTGGAGCCCTACATCCAGACCTGCGGCCTGTACCGCGCCAAGGCGAAGAACATCGTCGCGGCGGCCAAGGCGCTGGTGGCCCATCATGGGGGCGAGGTGCCCCTGGCCCGGGCGGCGCTGGAGAAGCTGCCAGGCGTGGGGAGAAAGACGGCGGGCGTGGTGTGCATCCACCTGGGCGGGGATGCCGCCTTCCCGGTGGACACGCACGTGAAGCGGCTGGCGTACCGGCTGGGCTTCACGCGGGAGACCGACCCGGACAAGGTGGAGGAGGATCTCCAGGCCCTGCTGCCCTCCGAGCGATGGATGACGGGCCACCAGCTGCTCGTGTGGCACGGGCGGCGCACCTGCTTCGCCCGCTCGCCCGCCTGTGAGCGCTGTGTCGTGGCGGACCTGTGCCCCAAGCGCGGCGTGCGCGTGAAGCCGGCTAGACCGTCGGACGCTGGTCGCGCTCGCTCTTGAGGCGCTTCATCCGCTTGCGGATGATCTCGCGCTTGAGCGTGGAGACGTGGTCCACGAAGACGGTGCCGTTCAGGTGGTCCGTCTCGTGCTGCACCGCGATGGCCAGCAGCCCGTCACACTTGAGCGTCTGCTCCTGCCCCTCCGGATCGAGGAACTTCACGGTGACGACGGCGGCGCGGTCCACGTCCTCCGCCTCGCCGGGGATGGACAGGCAGGCCTCGGTGAACGTCGTCTCGCCCTCCAGGGTGATGATCTGCGGGTTGATCATCGCCAGGGGCTTGGACTCGGGCTGCCGGGGCGAGGTGTCCAGGACGATGACGCGCTGCAGAACGCCGACCTGCGGGGCCGCGAGGCCCACGCCGTCCGCGGCATACATCGTCTCGAACATGTCCTTCACCAGGGCGCGGATGGAGTCATCCACCTTGGCCACCGGCTTGGCGGTCTGCTTCAGGATGGGATCGGGCCAGATCAGGATCTCGCGAACCATGGGTCCCCTCTTAACGCTCCTGGACCGGCCGGGCAACCAGGGCTGACGCTCGGCGTTACCCGTCCTGTGGCTCCCCGAACGGGCCAGCGAGCCACCCCCGGAAGCGGGTGTCGGGTACCTGACCGCGCACCCGGTGGAGCACCCGCTTGAAGCCCGCGTAGAAGCGGAAGAAGCGCTCCACGCCCAAGCGCTCCCGCTCTCCCATCGGCCTGACGCTGCAGATGACCTTGGGGTCGCCCCGGCCCGCGTCGATGAAGTCCACCACCCCCACCACGGGCACCCGGAGGCGCGCCCCCCGGCTCAGGCGCGGACCGAGCACCACCACATCGAGCGGGTCCCCATCGTCCGACTGGTACCCAGGGATGCAGCCGTAGTTGTAGGGGCTCGGAAACGGGGAGATGAAGTCCACACGCCCGTCCGCCCGCCACTTCACCCAGGACCCGCGCGGCGTCTCGATGAGGACCTCGGGCTCACGGGGGAGCTCCGGGAACGGAGCGGACTCGGAGGCAGGAGCCACGGCCCTCAGTCCTGCAGGTTGCGGGCGTACTCCGCCCGAAGCCTGTCGTCGGCGAGTGCGCGCGCCGCCTCGGACAGCACGTCGCGGACCTGCTGCGCCCGGTACTGGAGCGAGGCGTCCGGGTGCCCCGCGAACCGCAGCGGGTGGAACTCCGTGGCGAGCCGCTCGTAGGCGCGCTTCACCTCCTCGCTCCCCGCCGTGCGCGCCAGCCCCAACACCGTAAAGTAGTCCGCCTCCTGGACCTCCTCGAACTTGGCCTCCAGCCGGCGGATGTCCAGCTCCGGTGGCAGCTCGCCGGTGGGCTCGGCCACGGGCCGCAGCGCCACGAGCCCCAGCACCCTCGCCACGGCGAACGTCTTGAGCGCCGTCTCCTGGGGCAGCCCCGCGCCCAGCAGCAGCTCCTCCACCGTCCGCTCCCCGTCCACCTTCGCCAGCAGCTGGAGCTCGCGCGCCGAGAGCCCGAAGCCCTCGGGCGTGTGCCCCGCGTCCCCGCGCGCCACCACGGCGCGCAGCCCGCCCACCTGCGTCACGAAGGATTCCACGGTGAGGGAGTTGCGCAGCGCCTCGGCCAGCAGGTGCAGGGGCGGGCGCGTGGCGGCCGCGAGCGCCACCTCGTGCGGCGGCGGCTCCTCCGCCACCCGGTAGAGGGAGGAGGACTCGGCGAAGGCGTCGAGGAAGACCTGCTCCGTATAGCGCTGCACGAGCGGCACGGACTCGGCCTCGCGCAGGTAGCCCCGGCCCCGCAGGGTGTCCAGCAGCGCGCCCGTGGAGGCGGCGCGCACCAGCCGCAGCTCGTGCTCCTGGCGCGCGTCGATGAGCCCATCCCGGCGAGCGCGGTCGATGAGGGTCTCTCCCGGCGCCGAGGAGAGCGCGCCCACGAGGCTCCCTCTCCGCAGCCAGAGGATGCGCAGGGCCTCGTCCGCCTTGAGCTCCAGGCGGACCTCGGCCCGCCCCTCGCAGAGCCGGAGCAGGAGGTGGACGAGCCCCTCCTGCGTCACGCTGCCAGCCCGGGGGACGTGCACCCGAGGCTGCCCAGGGGCCTCGATCTGGAGGACCACGGACTGCATCCGGGTTGCCAGCTGCTCGGCCTCCGCGCGGGCCTTCGCGACGGACTCGGCTTCACGGCGAGCGGCCTCCTCGGCCTCGCGGTGCGTCCGCTCGGCCGTGGCGAGGCGCTCCGCGGCCTGCGTCTCCACCCGGACCGCCTCCGCGGCCATGCGCCCTAGCTCCTGGGACAGCCGGTCACGCTCCTCGCGCGCACGGGCCAGCTCCGCTTCCAGCTTTGCGATCCGCTCCTGGAGCTGGCGCGAGGCCTCCTCGGCCTTGCTCGCCTGAGCCTTCCAGTGGGCCAGCTCCTCGGCGGCGCGGTCGGCTTGCGCCTTCGCCTCCGCCTGGAGGCGCTCCAGCTCTTCCCGCGTCTGGGCCTCGGATTGGCCGCGGGCGTGGAGCTCCGCCTGGAGCCGGGCTTCCGCGGCGAGGCGCTTCTCCCGCTCCTGCCGGGCACGAGCGTCGAGCTCACCCCGCGCCTTCGCCTCGGCCGCGAGCCGGGCTTGCAGCTGCTCGCGCACCTGGGCCTCCGCGCCCGCGCGCTCCTCGGCACCGGACTGGGACTGCGCCACCGCCTGGAGTCTCTCCTCGGCCTCGGCCTGGGCGCGCTCCGCTTCCTCCGCGCGCCCCTCCGCGGCGGTCCGAGCCTGTTGCGCCTCTTCCGCGCGCGCCTCCGCCTCGGAGCGGAGTTGTTGCTCCTGCCCTGCACGCTCCTCGGCTTCCGCCCGGGCCCGCCGCTCGGCCTCGGCGCTCGCCTCTGCCTTGGCACACGCCTGCCGCTCGGCCTCGGCGCTCGCCTCTGCCTTGGCACGCGCCTCCCCCTCGGCTTTCGCTTCTGCCTCTACCTTGGCGCGCGCTTGACGCTCTGCCTCGGCACGCGCCTCTGCCTCAGCGCGAGCCTGACGTTCGGCCTCAGCACTGGCCTCTGCCTCGGCGCGAGCCTGACGTTCGGCCTCAGCGCTCGCCTCTGCCTCGGCACGCGCCTGCTGCTCGGCTTTCGCGTCCGCCTCTGCCTTGGCACGCGCCTGCCGCTCGGCTTCCGCGCTCGCCTCCGCCTGGACCCTGCGCCGCTCCTCTGCCTCTGCACGCGCCGCCGCTGCTTCGCGCGCACGTGCCTCGGCCTCAGCCCGAGACTCCGCCTCCGCACGCGTCAGGGCCGTCACCTTGCTCCGTGCTTCCAGCTCGGTCCGGGAGAGGGCCTCGACCTCGACCTGCGCTTCCGCTTCCGCGCGCGCCAGCGCCTCTGCTTCGGCTCGCGCCTCGGCCTCTTCTCGCCCTCGGGCTTCCGCTTCCGCACGCGCCTCGGCTTCCTGGCGTGCCCGCGCCTCGGCCTTCGCACGCGCCTCGGCCGCCTGGCATGCCGACGCACTCGCCTCCGCACGCGCCTCGGCTTCCTGACGTGCCCGCACCTCCGCCTCGGCACGCGCCTCCGCCTTCGCACGCGCCTGCTTCTCCGCCTCGGCGAGCGCCTCCGCCTCCTGCCGTGCCCGTCCCTCTGCCTCGGCACGCGCGTCCGCCTCGCTCCGCGCCTGGAGGGTCGCGCTCACCCGCGCCTCAGTCGCCGCCCGAGCCTTCGCCTCCCGTTGCAGCCGCGCCTCGATCTCCGCCCGCTTCTGCTGCTCCTCGCTCGCGCGCTCCTCAGCCTTGTTCCGGGCGAGCGCCTCGGCCTCCGCGCGCACCTGCGCGTCGAACCGCGCCAGCTCCTCCGCGCTGACCCGGGCCTCGATCTCCCCCCGGGCTGCCCTCGCGCGAGACTCCGCCTCGGTCTGGGCCAGGGCCGCCACCTCGGCACGCGTCTCCGCCTCAACACGGCGCTGGGCTTCCGCCTCCGCGCGGGCCTCGGCCTCGGACTGCGAGTGGGCGGCGATCTCGGCCTGCGCCTCCGCCTCCCTGCGCTTCCGCGACTCCTCCTGGACCCGCGTCTCCAGTTCGGCCCGGAGGCGGCTCTGCTCACCCGCCTCCTTCTGCAGCGCCGCTACCTGCGCCTGGAGGCGGACCAGCTCGTCATCCTGAGCCTGGAACCGCGTCTCCTTCGCGCGCGCGGCCTCGGCCTCGGCCTCCATGGCCTTGCGGCGCTTCTCTTCCTCCGCACGCGCCTTGGCGATCGAGGCCTCGCGCCCGCGGAACTCCATGACCCACCGCTCCGCTTCGGCGCGGAGCCGGGCCTCATGCTCCTTCTCCTTCGTCAGCGTCGCGACCCGGGCCTTCAGCTCCTCCGCCTCCTGCTCCGCCGCCCGCCGCAGCTCCTCCTCCGCCCGCCGCAGCGCCTCCTCTCGCGCTCGCGCCGCCTCCGCCTCCGTCTGCGCCGCTTCCGCCAGGGCCCGCGCGGTCTCCGCCTCGGTCCGGAGCTCGGACTCCCGCTCGAACTCACCCTGGAGCGACTCGGTGCGGCTCCGCTCCACCTCGGCCTCGTGCTCGGCCTGCAGCCGGAGGACGGACTCCAGCTCCAGCTCGGCCCGGGCCGCCCTCATCAGCTCGCGAGAGTCGTCACTGACGGGCTCCGCCTCCGCTTCCTGCCCGGGCAGCTCCGCCTCCTCCACGGGAGGAGCTGGCAGGTCGTCCGCCACGGGCGGCGGCGCGATGTCCGGCCCGAACGCCTCCACCTCCTGCGACGAGAGCTCCTCCGACACCGAAGGCTCCGCCGGCGCGGTCCCCGGCTCCACCCACTGCAGGGCGTGCCTGGCCTCCTCCGTGAGCTCCTTCTGGAGAGGGGTGCCAAACTGGACCCAGCGTGCCGTGCGCTCCATCCGCTCCTGCATCGAGGGATCCTGCGCGTCCCCGAACCGGGCCCAGCGCTGCGTCCGCTCCATCCGCTCCTGCAGCGTGGAGGGCGCCTCCCCGAACCGGGCCCAGCGCTGCGTCCGCTCCATCCGCTCCTGCTCCGTCAGCTCGGGCGGTGCCGGCTCCTCGCCTGCCGTCGCAGTCTCCGGTGGGAGGGCCTCTTCCGTTACGGCCGGCGCTTCGCCTTCTCCTCGCAGCGCGCGCAGCTCGGCCTCTGCCGCGGCCAGCGCTCTCGCCCTCGTCTCCTCCTCCGCCGAGGGCGGCTCCACGTCGAAGAAGCCCTCCTCCCCCAGTTGGGGCGCCGAGTCCACCACAGCCTCGGAAGCGACCGCCTGCGCGGGCGCCTCCCCTGCCTCGGTCGGCGCCGATGATTCCAAGGCCTTCGCCGCCAGCTCCTCCTGCTCGCGCGCGAGGGCCGCGTCGATCTCGAGTTGAGCCAGGCGCTCGGCTTCGGCGCGGAGCTCGTCTTCCACGCTCCCGCCCGCTGCGCCCGCCTCATCTCCGAGCCCCACCCAGCCTGCCACGTGGGGATTGCCCGTCTCGCCCAAAGGTGCGCTGTCCTCCGAGAGCGAGAACGCATCCTCCGCGGGCACGGTGACGAACGACTCGGCCGGCTCCTCCTCCACGGCCGGGAGCTCCGCGGCAAAGCTCGCCTCGGAAGCCTCGGGAGCGGAGGTCACCTCCTGCTTCCGGAGCCGCCGCTGAGCAGCCTCGCGGCGAACCTCCTCCTCCATGCGGCGCAGCTCATCCTCATCAACGCCCGCGGCTGGCGCGGCCTCGGCGGCCTCCAGCTCCGGGGCAGCCTCGGCGGCTACCAACTCTGGTGCGGTCTCGGCGGCCACCTGCTCCGGTGCGGCCTCGGCGGCCACCAGCTCTGGCGCGGTCTCGGCGGCCAGCAGTTCCGGCACAACCTCGGTCGCAGCCTGGACAGCGACCTCGGTAGCCGACGGGTCCTGGACGGTGATCTCCTCGGCCGCAGAGAAGTCCACGCTCCCCGCCGAGGGCTCGACGGTGATGGGCTCCGGATCCCCAGGCAGGCCGGGGTCGTCCATCTCCATCGGGTCCATCAAGATCGGATCCGCCGCCACGGCCCGCGCTTCCTGCTCGGTGACGGGCTCCGTGCCGACGAACGTGAACCCGGACCCCGGCTCGGGACCCAACTCGGGAGCCAGCTCCGGCTGGGAGGCAGGCTGCGCCGCGAGGCTCGTCTCGAGCGAGGCCACCGCCTCGGCCTCCACCTCCTGGTGCGTCTGCTCGAAGGCCGCGTCCATCGCGAGGACCGCCTGATGTGCCCGCAGCTGCTCCTCCTGCGAGGCGCTGCCCTGCGAGCCCGCCGCCTCCATCCCCCAGTCCACCGGCGGGGGCGTGCCCATGTCTCCGAAGAGGGCATTGGCCAGCGCCGGGTTGCTCCGCTCCGAAGGAGGAGGCACCTGCCAGGGGTCACCCTCCGGCGGCGCCTCGGCCTGGGGGGCCGCCAGGGTGTGGGTCTCCTGGATCCGCCATTCCTCCGCCGGGGTGGGGCCACTCACCATCACGCCCACGGTCTGGATGAAGCTGGGCGGCTCCAGCGGCAGGGGCGCCACGGGCAGGCTGTAGCCGGGGATGGGCTCGCCCAGCAGCAGCACCCGCGCGTTGTGCCCCTCCGGGTGCAGAGCCAGCTCCTCCAGCACCAGGTTCCCCCGGCCGCCCTCCACACCCGGCGCCAGGATGATGAGCGCGGGCTGGTGATGGCCGAAGCCAATGAGCGCGTCCGCTACGGACGTCGCGAGGATGACCTCATGCCCCTCGCGCGAGAGCAGTCGGCGGACGGTGGCGATGGTGGCGATGTCGTCGTGGACGAGGAGGACCGGGGCGGCCATGGAAGCCGCCCGAGTCTACAGCATGGCCCCGGGATCCACGTCGATCGTGACCTTCACCCCGGAAGGAATGTCCTCCAGCTTCACCTCCAGGCGAGCAAGCAGCGGGGCCAGGGCCACATGGGTGGGCCCCTTGAGGAGGAGCTGCCACCGCGTCCGGCCCCGGAGCCGGGAGATGGGGGCCAGCGCTGGCCCCAGCATGCGGACTCCAGCAGAGGGGGGTGGCATCCGCCGAGAGAGGAAATCTCCAAGCATGCGGGCCACACTGGCAGTCTGCTCCGGGTGCTCACCCTCGATGCGGATGGCCGCCATGCGGGAGAACGGGGGGTAGGCCAGGGCATGGCGCCACTCCAGCTCCTGCTGGGCGAAGCCCTCGAAGTCATGGGCGAGCACCCGCTTCACCGGCTCGGAGTCCGGGTTGTACGTCTGCACCAGCACCCGGCCCGGGTCCTTCCCGCGCCCGGCCCGGCCGGACACCTGGGTGAGCAGGTGGAAGGTGCGCTCGGCGGCGCGGAAGTCCGGGATGGCCAGCGAGGTATCCGCCATGACCACGCACACCAGGGTGACGCCCGGGAAGTCATGGCCCTTGGCCACCATCTGCGTGCCCACCAGGATGTCGAGCTCCCGGCGAGCGAAGGCGGCCAGCAGCTCGGTGACGCGCTCGCCGCTGGTGGCCGCGTCCCGATCCAGCCGGGCGACGCGGGCCTGGGGGAAGCGCTCGGCCACCTCGGTCTCCACGCGCTCGGTGCCGATGCCCAGCCTGAGCATGGGGCCGGTGCACTCGCGGCAGCGCTCGGGCACGGGGGTGGCCAGGCCGCAGTAGTGGCACATGACGCGCGAGGCGGCCCGGTGCAGCGTGAGGCACACGTCGCACTCGGAGCACTTCAGCGTCAGCCCGCACACCTCGCACAGCAGGAAGGTGCTGTGGCCGCGGCGGTTGAGGAAGAGGATGATCTGCTGGCCGCGATCGAGCGTCTGCTGCATCGCGTCGAGCAGCGGCTGGGAGAGGATGGGCGCCTCTTCCGTGACAGGGCCGCCGTCGCGGGGACGCTCGATGCGCAGATCCACCAGCTCGATGGTGGGCATGGGCCGGTCGTCCACGCGGTGCTTCATCTCCAGCAGGCGGTAGCGGCCGCGGCGGACGTTCTCCAGGGACTCCAGCGAGGGCGTGGCCGAGCCGAGCACCACCAGCGCTCCGGCCTGCTTGCCGCGCATGACCGCCATGTCGCGCGCGTTGTAGCGGAGCTTGTCCTCCTGCTTGAAGGAGGGGTCATGCTCCTCGTCCACCACGACGAGGCCCAGGTTCTCCACGGGCGCCCAGATGGCCGAGCGCACGCCGACGGCGATGCGCACCAGGCCCTTGCGCAGGGCCTGCCAGTGGAAGAGGCGCTCGCGGTCCTTGAGGCCCGAGTGCAGCACCGCCACGTCCGAGCCGAAGCGGCTGCGGAACCGGCCCACCAGCTGCGGAGTCAAGGCGATCTCCGGCACCAGGACGAGGCTGCCCTTGCCCTGGGCGAGCGCGTGCTCCACGGCGCGCAGGTAGACCTCCGTCTTGCCGCTGCCGGTGACGCCATGCAGGAGCACCGTCTGGAAGCCCCCCATGTCGAGCGAGTAGTGCAGGGCCTTCACCGAGACTTCCTGCTCGGGGGTGAGCAGGTCCGGGCGGCCCTGGGCCAGCCCCTCGCGCACACCCGGCTTGAGGACCTGCTCTTCCAGGCGCACCAGCCCGCGAGAGGCCAGCTTCTTGAGCGTCTCCCGGCCTCCGGGGATGGCGTGGGCCACCTCCTCTACGGGCGCCCGGCCCCCCACGGCCAGCAGGTAGGCCAGCGCGGCGGACTGGGCGGGAGCGCGGCGCAGCTCGGGCGGGGGCTCGGTGGCGAGCGCCACGGCGAAGTGCTGCACGTCCGGCCGGGCCTCCTTCTCATCCTCGGCCTTGGAGAGCCCGGGAGGCAGCGCGCCGCGGATCACCTCGCCCAGCGGGTAGCGGTAGTGCTCGGCGGCAAACCGCAGCAGGGCAATCAGGTCCGGCGGCAGGGAGGGGGACTCCTCCAGGACGCGCTGGATGGGCTTGAGCTTGATCCCTTCCTCGGCAGGCTGGGAGGCAGGCCCGAGGAAGAAGCCCAGCGCCGTGCCGCGCCCGAAGGGCACCAGCACGCGCTGACCGGGAGACAGGCGCCCCGAGAGGGTGTCCGGGACGACATAGGTGAACTCGCCCCGGACGGGGCGGCCAACAGCGACGGAAGCAAGGGCAGCAGGCGAGCTCACGAGATCCACAGTACCGGAGTGATCCGACACGACCATGTCTTGGGAGGTCCTGCAACCCGTGGCGTGATCGTGCGGACCACTCAGAGAGTGGACGGCAGGCCCAGCGCTCACTCGCGTTGTGGGCCTCAGCGGTGGGCACCAGCAGCTCTCCGAGCCACGAGCGCGGCCCCGAGAGGACGGGTGAGCTGCCTGGACGAGGCGGCCTGGCGTGCCGCTCAGGTTCTCGGAGACGGGCCTCGCCGGGAGCGGCAGCCCAGGGCAAAGGCGAGCCACAAGAGTGCCGTGGGGGTCAGGCCCGAGGCGGCGCTGCAGCCCTTCTTGGGTGGGGGCAGCTCGTCCGGAGTGCCCGCATCCAGTGGGGAGTCCACGCCGCCATAGATGGGCGCCCCCACGGCCGCCGCGAGCTGCGGCCAGAGGGAGGGACAGACGTTCTGGACGGGAGTCCCCGCCGGGCAGACATGCGGGCCTTGAATGGCGCTGAAGCCGAAGATGGGATCCCACGTGGTCCCCTCGTCGTGGCTGCGCGCCAGGGCCCAACCATGAACCAGACTGGAGCCACAGCCATAAAGGGTGTCGCCCACGCGCAGCGCGCACGCGTTGCCGTTGGGCAGGGGCAGCTCGGAGAACGGCCCATCCCCCTGGCTGCGGTAGAGGCGGACGAGGGTGGAGACCCAGACGGTGCGGCCATCCGCCGAGGCTTCCGCACTGACGATGCTGTCGTACGTCTCCATCTGCTGCGTCAGGGTGGCGCCACTGTCCGTGCTCTTGAGCAGGTAGCTGAAGCCCTGCGCGGTGACCCGGGCCCAGAGCACGTCCGGCGAAGCCTCACTCACCAGGAGCAGGTGGAGCTCATAGGGGGTATTGAACTGGGGCAGCGGCTGGGGCAAGCGGGTCCACGTCTGGCCGCCATCGTCGCTGCGGGTGAGGAACATCCCTTCCGAGTCCTGCCCCGAGGCATAGACGCGCAGCGGGTTGGAAGGGGCGATGCGAATGAAAGAGTACTGAGAACCCGTACTGGGTGGCAGCACGAGCCTCCACGTCTCTCCTCCATCCTCTGAGCGGTAGATGCCGTTGCTCAAGGACGGCCTGCCCGTGGTGACGTACATGATGCGCTCGTCCGTCGGATGCACGGCGAGGTTGGTGACCCACGTATCCTTGAAGAAAGGGTGTGCACTCCACGTACAGCCACTGTCCCGCGAGCGCACCAGCGCGCTCCCCGTCGCGGCGAGCAGGTCTCCCCCCCTCAGCCAGAAGTAGCGCTCGGGACGCCAGATGGTGATGCCCATGCCCTCGGCACAGATCCACCGCCAGGTACGCCCCCGATCGCGCGAGATGACCGCTCCAATGCCATCCCCCAGGATGAAGTCATCCTCACTTCCACGACGCACGTTGATGGTGCTCGACGCCTCCGGCAGACCCGCGTGGGCTGGCGCGGGGGTTGCCCGCAGCGCCAACAACAGCAGCAACAACCTCCACCTGGACCTGAGGAGAGTCTTCATTGCGTTGGGACTCCGAGGCACGGCGCGGAGTTCAAACGCACACGGCCCTGAACCAGTCCGCGCGTCGGCTCATCTCGACGCGCGGACTGGGCACTCTACATGTTGGAATTGGAAGCGGCTGTTAAGCGCCTGATATCAGTTTGGCGCCTGGCGGAACTCGAAGTCCTCGAGGGTCAAGAGCCAGTCGCCCTTATCGGCGCGGTAGCGCGTGCAGTAGCGCGTCGGATACAACCCGGAGACCTCCATCGCCGGAGGAGCCTTGATCGGCCTGCAGTCATCGGGCTTGCTCTTGGCAAAGGAGCCCTCGACGACGGTCTCGAAGTAGGTGATGTGCCCATCATACGCGCCGTACACGAAGGCCTGCGTGAAGACCCCGTCAGTGAACGGAGACTCCGCGATGTCCGCCAGATGGTTGCCCATGCGCCCCGACACGCCCTTCTGGTTCTCGAACCCGGTCGGGTAGAAGGGAGCCGGAGGATCCTTGATCGCCTTCTGGTAGTCATTGCAGTCCGTGTAGACCCCGCAAGCCCCGGTGCGGATGAAGTTACGCGCGACGAAATCCTGCATGAAGTAGTGCAGGTCGAAGTGCCCCTTGTCGAAGGCGCCCAACGGCCCGTGACCCCTTCCCTGCCAGTTGAACATGATCCACTGGAAGGGCAGATCCTTGATCTTGGGGAACCAGAGCACGCGCTCATGCCCGCCGTTGCACTCCTTCTCGGCATCGGTCGTTCCGTCGCCGTTCTTGTCCCAGCAGGTCTGGCCATCGTTGGTGGGCACCATGGGCAGCGTGTCCATCGCGGCCTGATCGATGGTGAGGCCGATGGCCTTGAGGGAACCATCCGGAGCCTTTTGGACGATGGTCTGTACGTACCCATCACCAAAGGAGACGCGGTTCTCCATCTGATCGCAGAGGCCGCGGTACGCCCCTTCCTTGACCAGGCTCGAGAGCTCCTTCTCCGAGACCATCTTGTTCTGGTTATTGACGCACGCCTCCACGGAGCCCCCATCATCCGAGCAAGCAGTCAGTCCAATCAGCGAGACACTCAAAATCCAGGGACTCAGACGTAGCAACACATTCTCCTCCTTGTGAACTGCACTGAATTTCGACAACACAGCCACCTTCATGATCCTTGCAGCGCGCGCGACAGCTCCCGGGCAAGCGAGTCGAGGCCCCGGCTGAACAGCGTGTAGTGATTACCTTCCAATTCCACCACCTGCCCGCCCTGCGAGAGGCTGAGCCAGGCCTCCGCGTTCTCCTTCGAGGCCCCACCGGGCTGCGTGCCTCGGCAGAACCAGACGCGGCCAGCGTACGGCTGGGCACGATAGTCAGCCAGGGCACGCATGTTCGCCTTGAACATCTCGACGTGCGTGCTCACGGACGCCAGATCGATCTCAGGTGCAATGACTCCAGCCTGGCGAAGCGCTCGAACAACGTACTCGAGCATGTCGCTGGGCGACAAGGAGCGGAGGCGCTCGGCGTCGATCGCCACCTCGCGCCCAGACAGCGCCCCCATATCCTCGGCGAACCGGGCCAGCAGGGCGGCCTCGTTGAGCGTGTCGCGTGCGTCCGAGGGAGTCGACCCCTCGGTCGGAACGAGCACATCGACCAGAGCGAGCGTCGAGACCTCCTCGCCAGCGGCCTTGAGCTGCCGCGCCATCTCGAACGCGATGACGCCGCCCATGGACCATCCGCCAAGCCGGTAGGGGCCCTGCGGCTGGCGCTCCTTGAGCGCCTGGAGGTAGGTGGTGGCCATGGCGTCCACCGTCCGAGGCTGCGTACCAGGCGGCACCTGCAACCCGAAGAACGGCTGATCCGGCCCCAGCTTCCGCGCCAGCTCCGCGTAGCACAGGACGTTGCCGCTGACCGGGTGGACGAAGAAGAGCGGAGCGTTCATGCCACCAGGCTGGATGGGCACGAGTGCGCCCCGGCCCGTCGTGAGCTCTCCGTCCGTCTGGGAGATGGCCGCGGCCAGCAGCTCGATCGTCGGCATCTCGAAGAGGGTCGCGAGCGGAAGCTCTCGCCCCACCTCCTGCCGGATATGCGCCATCATCCGCACCGCCAGCAGGGAGTTACCGCCGATCTCGAAGAAGTTCTCCTGGATGCTCACGGGCCCCGGGAGCAGCCCTTCCCAGATGCGAGCCAGCGTCTTCTCCAGCTCGGTGCGCGGCTCCACCTTGGCGGAGGACAGCCGCTTCTGTTGCTGGCTGTCGATGGCCGGCAGCGAGGAGCGGTCCACCTTCCCGTTCGCGCTCAGCGGCAACGCGTCGAGTTGCATGAACACCTGCGGGACGGCGTACTCCGGCAGCTTGGCCCGAAGCGCATCCCGGAGCTCATCGGTTGTGGGCGGCGCGGCCGGATCGAGTACCACGTAGGCCACCAGCCGCTTGTTGCCACGCTTCTCCCCGACGGCGGACGCGACAGCGGCGCGGACCCCCGGGTGCTGGAGCAGCGCGGTCTCGATCTCTCCCAGCTCGATCCGGAAGCCCTGGACCTTGACCTGGAAGTCCTCACGGCCGAGGAACTCGATATCCCCGCTCGGGAAGAAGCGCCCCATGTCGCCCGTCCGGTATAGCCGCTCGCCGGAGATCGGGTGGCGGATGAAGCTCGCGCGAGTCTTCACCTCGTCCTTCCAATACCCTCGCGCGACCCCTACGCCGCCAATGAAGATCTGCCCTGGCACCCAAGTGGGGCACGGCATGAGCCCTTCATCGAGCACCAGCATCTGCTGGTTCACCATCGCCTTGCCGTAGGGGATGCTAGGCCAGCTCGGGTCGACGTTGTCGATCGGGTAGACGATGGACCAGATGGAGGCCTCGGTGGCCCCGCCCATGCTGTAGAGCGAGGCATTGGGCGCGACGGCGCGGATGCGCTCGGGCAGCGACACCGGAATCCAGTCACCGCTCATCATCACCGTCTTGAGCCCCGGCCAGGTCTCACCCCTGCCAGCGAGGTAGTCCGCGAGCATCTCCATCAGCGCCGGGACACTGTTCCAGACGGTGACGCCGTGCTCACGAACGAGCTGCAGCCATCGCGCAGGCTCCCTGAGCACTCCAGGCTCGGGGACGACGATGGCGCCTCCGGCCGCCAGCACCCCGAAGACGTCCCACACCGACAAGTCGAAGTTCAACGCCGACAGCGCGAACACCCGGCTGTCCGCGTTGACGCGGAACCGCTCGTTGACGTCCAGGATGGTGTTGAGCGCGGCCCGGTGTTCGATCATCACCCCCTTGGGATTCCCGGTCGAGCCCGACGTGTAGATCACGTAGGCCAGATCGTGGGGCTCCTGCGCCTGCGGCAGCGGGCTGGCATCAAGCCCCTGCGCATTGAGGGTATCGATGGTCAGTACGGACAGCCCCTCCAGGTTGACACCCTCGAGCCGCAGCCACGACTGCGTGAGCACCTGGCGGGCTCCGGTGTTCTCGAGCAGGTATTGCACGCGGGCCGCTGGGAGGTGGGCATCGATGGGCACGTACGCGGCCCCGGACTTGGTCACGCCCAGCGCTGCGACGATCTGCTCCCAGCCCTTCTCCATCACCACGGCCACGAGCTCGTTCGGCCGCGCGCCCTGCTTCCTCAGCCAGCCCGCCACGCGGTTGGAGGCGACATCGAGCTCTTTGTAGGTGAGCGTGCCGCGCGCGCTGATGACGGCGGGCTGGTTGGGCTGCAAGGCCGCGGCCTTCACGAACGGATCGTGCAAGAGGCCAGCAGGCACAGGCCTGGCCGTGGCGTTGGCCTTCTGCCGCACCTCCAGCTGCTCTGGCGGGATGAGCAGCCGCGAGCGCTCATTCCACGCGGTCTCTTCGGTCGCGAGCCGCGTCACCAGGCTGGAGTATGTCTCGAACATGGCGTCGATCATGCCGGCCGGGAAGAGCTCCTCGACCACATCCCAGTTCAGAATGAGGCCTTCGGCGTCCTCCACCACCTGGTGATCGAGCCACACCTGCGGCGTTCGGATGCTGCTGTGGACCTCGGCGCCGCCGCTGCCCATCGCCAACAGGTGCTGAGCAAGACCTGCCGGAGCCACCTCCCCCTCACGCGAGTGGAAGTTGATGGTGCTCGCGAAGACGACGGGCATGCGCGCACGCCGCATCTCGCCATCACGCCTGTTGAGCTCGCGCAGCACCCGGACGCCGCTGAACGAGGCGTGATCCAGATCCTTCCACAGCTGCTGCTGCAGGCGGCGCGCCCTCGAGGAGATCGCCTCTCCCCGCTCCACATTCACCTCGAGCAGCGTGGTGGCGCTGAAGTTGCCCAGCACCCTGTCGACGTGCGGGTGCAGCGGCACGCGGTTGAAGAACAGCACGTTCAGCGTGAACGCGCGGTTCCGGCCCCACGTGGCAAGCACCTCGGAGTAGGCCGCGCACAGCACCATGGAGGGCGTCACCCCCGCCTTGCGCGCATGCTCCTTGAACTGGGACCACGCCGCCTTCGGCAGGCGGACCGAGCGATGCTTGAAGCGCGGCACTTCCACCGAGTTGGGGTGGCGAGCCAGCTGAATCTCCGGGGCTGGCGGGAGCGTGGGGATGCGCTCGCGCCAGTATGCCGCGGCCGCCTCGTACTCAGGGCTCTGCTCGAGCGACTGCACCGCCCGGACATAATCCCGGAAGGAGATGTCGATCGGCTGTAGGGCGTCGGCCCCCTCCTGGTACACCTTCGACCACTCCTTGAACAGCAGCGACGTGCTCCAGGCATCCACGATGAGCGCGTCGAAGCCGAGGTGCAGCCGCAGGCGCTCGCCGCCGAGCCTCGTGGCTCGCACGTCGAACATCGGGAAGCGGTCGGTGCGGAACGTCTGGCGCGCCATCTCGTCACGGATGGCAGCCAGGGCGTGTTCGATCTCGGCTTCGGTCCGGCCGCGAAGATCCGTGGTCCGGATCTCATAGGTGGGCACCGAGGGCAGCACCCGCTGCTGCCCATCCGGGGTGACGACTGCTCTCAGCATGTCGTGGCGCTTGATGAGCACGTTGAGGCTCTGGGCAAGCCGCTCCAGATCCACCTTCGCCAGGTCCACCTCGATGAAGAAGTAGGTAGACACGCCTCCGAGCTCGAACGAGCGCGTGCGTCCGAGCAAGTAGGCCTGCTGAAGGTCCGTCATGCCGAAGGGCTGGTAGCGGCCCTCAGGCTCGGGCTGCAACGCGGCCTTGACGTCCTGCGACTCCGCGCGGGCCAGCGCCTGCCCGGGCTCGGAGACCGGAGCGCGGGTGTTCTCCGCGGCCGGAGCGGCATCGAACGTCATCTGGGTAAGGATCTCCGCGCCGATGGCCTTGAGGCTCACTCCCGCAAGCAACCCGGAGAGCGAGAGCGCCACGGACAGCTCGTTGCCGACCACGCTCTTGAGCTCGAGCGCCATCAGGGAGTCGAACCCCACACTCGACAGCGGCTCGTTCACGTCCACGTCCTCCGGGGAGGCGCGCAGGGTGACGGCGACCTGGCGCCTGAGCCATTCGACGATGCGAGCATGCCGCTCGCTCGGGTGGGTGCGCGCGAGCTCATCCCGCACAGCGGACGAGGCCGCACGCGCCGGGGCTTTAACGGCCGCGGTGTCATCCGTCCTCGTCGCCTTCCGGAGCACCTCGGGCGTGGTGCGCTTGAGCAGCGCTCCCGCCGCGCTGAGGAACACCCGGCCCTGCTCATCGGCCAGATCCACATCCGCGACGATCGTCTGCTCACCCGGCTTGCCAGGGCGAAGCCGCGCATGGACCATGCTCGCGCCCGCCGCCGCGGCACTCCCCGCCACGAACCGCTCCACTTCGACGATCATGTAGATGGCATCGGAAGGGACGTCGCCCGGCAGGCACGCGAAGAGCACCTGGAAGAGGGCGTCCACCAGCCCGGGGTGGACGCGGTATGCCGCCGCCTCCTGCCCCTGGGGCGCCCGCATCATCGCGAGCGCCTCTCCCTCGCGGTAGTAGATCCGCTCGATCCACTGCGCGGACCGCCCGAGGTCCAGCTGCCGCCGCGCCATGCGCTCGTAGTACTCGGCCCCGCTGACCTCTTGCGTGCACCGCTCCCGGATAGGAGCAATGGACAGCCGGCGCGCCTCTTCTTGGGCGGCTCCGAGCCTGCCCTCGACGTGCAGCGCCCAGGCGTTGGAGTCGTCCGTCGCGCCCGCTGGCAGAGTGTAGAGCCCGAAGCCGCGCTCACCCTTCCCGTTCTGGGGCTCTACCACGAGCTGCGCGAGCCGCGTCTCCCCCTCGCCCAGCAGGATTCCACGCCGGACCGAGAGCCCGTCGACGCGGCAGCTGGCCTCTCCCGGGTTCAGGGCCTTCCAGGCCTGGAGCGCCGCCTCGAGGAACACGCCCACGTTGACCACCCGCATCCCGGCCATCCGGCAGTCCGCCAGACACGGGTGGTACTGGGCGTCGTACCGCACGCGGAACTGCGCCGCCGACAGCGGCGAGGGCACCCGCTCCCCCAGGAGTGAAGTGGCCGGCTCTGTCTCCTTGGCCAGCGCGAGGCGCTGCGACGCGCCCTGCTCCTTGGACGTGCCGGCGGTGTACCAGAACCGCTTCCGCTCGAAGGCATAGGTCGGCAGCGGAACACGGTGCCGCTCGAACCCCGCGTCGATCCCTTCCCAGTCCACCTCGGCTCCCCGGGTGTACAGGGTGCCAACGCTCTCGAGCAGCGAGCGCCAGGGCTCGAGCCCCTTGCGCATCGAAGGCAGGAACTGCAGCTCCTGGCTCGGGGCGAAGCGCTTCACCATGCTGATGAGGTTCGGCGCGGGCCCCACCTCGACGAAGGCGGTGAAGCCTTCGGCGAACAGCCACTCCATCCCCGCCTGGAACTGGACCGCTTCACGCGCGTGGTCGCGGAAGTAGCGTGGCGACAGTGTCCCGGCGTCGAGCGGCTTGCCCGTCAGGTTCGAGATGACGGGAATCGAGGGGGCGCGACAGCGCAGCTGGCCAGCGGCCCTCTCAAACTCCTCCAACATGGGATCGAGCAACGGCGAGTGGAACGCCTGCGCGACGTTGATGCGCTTGTGCTTGATGCCCTGCTCGGAGAGGTTCCGCAGAATCTCCTCCACCGCGGAGACCTGGCCGGAGATGACGATGTTGTCCGGAGCATTCACCGCCGCCACGGACACGCGATCCAGCCGCCCCTGGAGCGCGGCCCTGACCTGGGCCTCGCTGGCGAAGACGGACGCCATGGCGCCGGTCTCGGTGCGCGACTGCATGAGTGCGCCCCGCTTGGCGAGCAGCACGATGGCCTCCTCCGGCTCGAAGACGCCGGCCACACAGGCCGCCACATACTCGCCGACGCTGTGGCCCAGCACGGCCGCCGGCTTCACGCCCCAGCTCTGCCAGAGCATCGCCAGCGCGTACTCGACGGCAAACAGCGCCGGCTGGGTGTACCGGGTCTGATCCAGGAGCCCACTCTCCGCCCCCTCCCCGCGCAGGAGCGCGAGCAGCGGCACCTCCAGGTGTGGCTCGAGGGCCTTCGCGCAGCGGTCCAGCGCCTGCCGGAACACCGGCTGCGTGGCATGCAGCTCGAGCGCCATGCCCGGGAACTGGCTGCCCTGCCCCGTGAACAGGAACGCGATCTTCGGGGCCTGATCCGCCTGGGCGCGCCCCTGCGAGGCTCCGGCGGGCAGCTCCCCTTCGGCGAAGCGGGCCAGCGCCTGCTGGAGCGCGCCAACGCTCGTGGCGGGGATCGCCAGCCGCTCCGCGAACCTCGCACGGCCGGTGTTCACACTGAAGCACACATCCCCGAGCCGCAAATCGGGCCTCTCGCTCAGGTGCGCCGAGTGCCTTCGCGCGAGCGCAGTGAGCGCCGCGGGGCTCCGCGCAGACAGCGTGAAGAGGTGGACAGGGCGCTCGAGCCCATTCTCCCGGCGCACCGGGAGCGGAGCCTCCTCAACGATCAGGTGGGCGTTGGTCCCGCTCGCGCCGAAGGAGCTCACGCCGGCGATGCGCGACTGCTGAGCGCGCGGCCAGGGGCTGGACTCGGTAACGACCGAGATCGGGCTCGTCTCGAGATCGATCTCTGGATTCAGCTCGCTGAACTGCGCCTGCGGCGGCAGCTCCTCGTTCTGAAGCGCCAGGATGACCTTCAAGAGCCCTGCCGCTCCGGCGGCCGGCTCGAGGTGGCCGATGTTGGCCTTGATGGAGCCGATGCGCAGCCGCTCGGTGCGGTCCTGCCCGAGTGCCGCGCTCAGGGCGCGAACTTCAATGGGGTCGCCGAGCGGAGTCCCCGTCCCATGGGCCTCCACATAGCTGACGCGCTCGGGGTTGATCCGGGCCGAGCGCAGGGCGCCGCGAATGGCATCCTGCTGCGCGGCGGGGTTGGGAACCGTGAGCCCCGCGCTGCGCCCATCCTGATTGACGCACGAGCCACGGATGACGGCGTGAATGTGATCCTTCTCTGCCAGGGCCTCCGACAGCCGCTTCAGCACGAAGACCACGCAGCCTTCGCCGCGGACGTAGCCATTCGCGCGCCGGTCGAAGCTCTTGCAGTAGCCATCCGGCGCCAACATGCCGGCCTTGGAGAGCACCACGAACCACTCGGGGGCGAGCAGCACGTTGACACCACCAGCGAGGGCCAACGAACACTCGCCCGTCCGCAGGCTCTGCACGGCATGGTGGATGGCGACGAGCGAGGACGAACACGCGGTGTCGATGGACAGGCTGGGACCTCGGAGCCCCAGCCAATACGAGAGCCGCCCAGCCGCGAAGGTGGACGCGTTACTGGTCAGGCAGTACGCATCGAGCTGCTGGGTCGAGGTCTCCTGCATCATCCGTTGGCAGTAGTCGTAGTTGGTGATGCCAACGAAGACTCCGGCCATGCTGCCATCCAGCTTCTCGAAGGGCTGAGCGGCGTTCTCCAGCGCCTCCCAGCTTACCTCCAGGAACAAGCGCTGCTGCGGATCGAGCGTCGCCGCCTCACGCGGCGAGATGCCGAAGATGCCCGCGTCGAACTTGTCGACCTGCTCGAGGAAGCCACCCCGAATCGCCTGACCATCCGCGAGCACCGCCTCCCCTCGCTCCTTCGGGAACGAGCTGATCCCGTCGCCGCGCTCCTTCAGGAACTTCCACAGCGCGGCGGGCTCGTCGTTGCCACCGGGCAGCCGGCACGCCATCCCCACGACCGCAATGGGCTCGGTGCGAGCAGCCTCGAGAGAGTCAATCTTGTTGCGAAACTCACGGATCCTCACCAGCGCGCGCTGGAGAAGCTCTTCACGATTGGCCGCATCGTTGGGCACTGACTCGTTGCTCATGACACATCCTTCATGGAGGAAGTCTCCTCAAGCTCCCGCGCCAGAAGCGCGGCGATATCGTCCTTGGTTTCCCCTGTCTCCACGGGGATGGCGCTCTTCTTGAGCGCCTCTGCGAAACGCGGCACGCCCGTGCCGGTGCTCGTCACAGCCGGCGCTACCATCGCGGCCAGGTGCCGTGCGAGCTTCTCGACGGACGGGTTCTCGAAGATGGTGGTCACAGCGAACTTCCGTCCCAGGCTCTGCTCCAGCCGGTTGCGGAGCTGCGCCGCCATCACGGAGTCCATCCCCATCTGGAAGAAGCCTTCCTTGGGGCTGAGCCTCGACGAGTCGAACTTCAAGATCCGCGCGACCTCCGAGTGCACCAGGGTGCGCATCCGGGAGGACCGCTCCTGCTCGGGCAGCGCGGCCCACTCGAGCTGCGCCGCGGTATTCGCGGCCTTGGGCTCGGCTCCGCGCTTGAGCGGCACCTGCTCACGAGCGGCGTCAGACACCTCCGGGCGAGAGGCCTCGGGCGTCGCGGCCGGGTTCCGGGCCACGGCAGCCACTTGCCGCTCCTGGAACCAGAAGGCCTCGCGCTCGAAGGGGTAGTCCGGGAGCGTCAACAGCCGCTGGAGCGAAGGCATGACGGCCTCGAGCCGCACCTCCAGTCCGGCGGTGTGGAGGGCACCCACCGACTCCAACAGGACCTTGAGCCCGTCCTCCCCCTTCCGCGCGCTCGGCAGCGCCAGGATCTCGGTCTGGCCCAGCTGGGCGCACGCCTGCTCGATCGAGGAGAGCAACACCGGCTCCGGGCTCAGCTCGATGAAGAGCTGGTGCTCGGCGTGCACCAGCGGCTCGATCCCTCGCAGCGGCGGCACCGGCCGGCGCAGGTTCTGCACCCAGTGAGCGGGACCGAGCGCCTCGCCCTCGAGCCGCACCCCCTCGGCCGAGTACATGTCGATCGCCCCGGACTTCGAGGCGTTCCCCGCCAGCTCCCCGAGCAGCGCTTTCAGCAACGACTCGGAGGGCGCTCCCCCGGCGCTCTTCACGAGCACCTCGCTGCACCGCCAGATGATGCGCGCCGCATCCTCCAACGAGATGGCACCGGAGACGCAGGCCGCGGCGATCTCTCCCAACCCCTGGCCAATCACCGCGCTCGGCTCCACACCCCACGAGCGCCACACCTCCGCGAGGGCCACCTGCATCGCGAAGAGCATGGGAGCGGCCTGACCGGGCCGCGCAAGCTCCGCGTCCGAGGCCCCGGCCTTCCACTGCGCGCCACTCGCCGCGGTGATGGCGAGGGAACACTTGTCGAACGCGTTGGCGAAGGCGGGACAGTCCCGGGCCAGGCTCTCCTGGAGCCGCCGCAAGCCGCTGCCCTGCGCTGGGAAGGTGAACACCACCCTGCCAGGACGCCCCGCCGTGCCAGCCCGCACCCCAGGCCCCGCCGAGTTCCCATTGAAAGCGCGCAGCTTCTCCAATGCGTCCTGGCGCGAGCTGGCGACGATGCTCACCCGGTGGTTGTGGTGTGTCCTTCGAAGCCCGGCGGTGGCGCAGAGCTGCTCGAAGGGCTCCTTCTGGCCAGGGCCACTCGACAGGTGCTCGGCCATACGCTGGACCACCTTCGCCAACGCCGTGCGGCTGCGCGCCGAGAGCAGCAGCAACTGCGCACGCTCGTCTTCGCCGGCCGCGGGCTGCTCCTCGGTCTCAGCCTGCGGTTCCTGGCTCCCCAGCACGATGTGGGCGTTCGTGCCTCCCGCGCCAAAGGAGCTCACCGCCCCGAACCGCTGCGGAGCAGTCCCCGGCCACGGCGTCAGCTCGGTAGGCACATAGAGCCGCGTGCCCTCCAGGGAGATATGCGGGTTGAGCTTCTGGAAATGCAGGTTCCCTGGAATGGCGGCATGCTTCAGCGCCAGCGCCACCTTGATGATGCCGGCAATGCCAGCCCCGGCTTCCAGGTGCCCGATGTTCGTCTTCACGGAGCCCAGCGCGCAGGGAATGCGCTCTCCCTCGGAGGCGCCATAGAGCTCGGAGAGGGCCTCTACCTCGATGGGATCCCCCAGGGAGGTGCCAGTCCCATGCGCCTCGATGAGGCCCACCTCGGCGCCCGTAACGCGCGCGCGCTCAAGCGCCTTTCGGATGACGCTGCGCTGGGCCTTTCCGTTGGGAGCCGTCAGGCCATTGCTGAGCCCGTCCTGATTGACGGCCGAGCCGTAGATGACGGCCCAGATGTTGTCCTTGGCCGCGAGCGCGGCCGACAAGCGCTTGAGCACAACCACGCCACAGCCCTCGCCACGCACGTACCCATCGGCGCGCGAATCAAACGTCTTGCATCGCCCGTCCGACGCGAGCGGCAGTCCCTTGGAGTGCGCCATGGAAACCACCGGCGAGAGAATCAGATTGAGTCCCCCAGCGATGGCGGTGGAGCACTCGCCGCTGCGAAGGCTCTGGCAGGCCTGATGAATGGCGACCAGGGAGGAAGAGCAGGCTGTGTCGAAGGCCATGCTCGGCCCGTGCAGATCGAGCAGGTAGGAGAGCCGGTTGGGGATGATGCAGTTGGTTCCGCCGATGATGGAGTAGGTGTCGAGCAGCCGCGGCTCGGCCAGCTGAAGCTGCAGGTAGTCGTTCGCATTGGCCCCGACGAACACACCGGTCTCACTGCCCGCCAGCGCCTTGACGCTCAGGCCCGCATTCTCGAGGGCATGCCAGGCCACCTCGAGGAAGATCCGCTGCTGCGGATCCATCTGCGCCGCCTCACGGGGCGAGATGCCAAAGAAGTACGGGTCGAACTGGTCGTGGGCCTCCAGGAATCCCCCGAAGCGCATGTGCATCTTGCCGGGCGTGCCCACGTCTGGGTCGAAGTATTGCTGCAGGTCCCACCGCTCCGCAGGCACCTCGGAGATGGCGTCCACCTTGCCGCAGAGCAGCTTCCACAGGGCCTCTGGTGAGTCACCACCTCCAGGGAAGCGGCAGCCCATTCCAATGATGGCGATGGGCTCGCGGCGGAGATGCTCGAGGGCCTCGTACTTGGCGCGCAGCTCCTTCAGCGCGGCGAGACTGCGCTTGACCAGGTTCGAATCGTTCGATGGGGGTTGCTGGACGCTCATGTTCGTTACTCCCCGATGATCTGCAGGACCTGACTCAGTTCGGACTCCAAGAGCCGCTCGGCATCAGCGTCCGAGAGGACCGCAGGGGAGAGCGCTTCGGCTGCTCCTCCCTTGACGGGCTGTAGCCTGGAGGGCTTGGGCTTGGCGGCCGGTTCCGGCGCGGCGGGCGCGGTGCTGGGGACATGCCGCAGCAAGAACTCCGCCAGGCTCTCGACCGTGGGATGGTTCCAGAGCACGGTCGCCAGGACACGAACCCCCACGCGCGCCTCGATGCGGTTCCTGAGCTCAAGCGACATGACGGAGTCCATGCCCAGCGTGCGCAGGGGCTGGTCGAGCGGAACACGATCCACGGCCAGCTTGACGACTGCCGCGACGATCTGCCGAAGCTCCTGCACCGCGCGCGACTGCCGCCGGGCAGGCTCCATCTGGACCAGCTCGTCCAGCAGCGTCCGCACGGCCGCCGCCTGAGCTGGCTCGCGAGGCTTCTCGCCTCGCGTGGCAGGCAACGCCACCTCGAGCACTCGAACCTTCAGGCCCTCCACATGGAACAGGGGCTCGCCGCTCTCGGTAAATGCCACCACGTCCACCAGGAACACGTTGGCTTCCGGCCCGCTGTCGCACCGCGCATACGCCTGGAAGGCCCCGCTCGGGACCTGGTGGAGCGTGAAGCCGTCAGCGCCGGTGCTGATCAGCTGCCGTCCGCGAAACACGATGCTGGGCGGCAAGGTCGCGATGGCGAGTTGCAGCGCGGAGTCGATACACGCCACCTGGAACAGCTCGGGCTCGGTCACCACCCCGGAAGGCACGGCGATCCGCCCGATTGCCCGCTGGTCTTTGGACCACACGGACTCGACGCCCCGGAACAGGGACCGGTACTCCAGCCCGCAGCCACCCAACAGCTCATAATAACGGCTCTGATCCAGCACCATGGCCGCGGAGCGGACCAGCTCCTCCCTCGCCGCGAGCGCCTCGGTCAGCCTCTCGCTTCCGGCCAGCCCCTGGCTGGAAGCGGCCACCGCTCGAGCATGCAGAGCCCATCCCCCCTCCTCTCCCATCGAGAACACCTGGATCTCCTGGCCTTCGGCGTCGGCCTTCAGCACGGTCTGAAGGCGCGGTTGCGCATCAGGCGCCAGGGTCAGCGCATGAGAGAAGGTGATCCGCTTCAGGGACCGGATGCCCTCGCCAGCGGCCTTCTGCGCCGCCTGCAGGGACATCGTCATGAAGACGGCTCCCGGCGCGACCACGTCGCCGCCGACGCGATGCCCTTCCAGGAAGGAGGACACGTTCAGGCCCCACTCTGTCTGCCAGTGGTGCAGCTTCGGATCGGCCGCGGAAGGGATGTGCGCGCCCAGCAGTCCTTCCCCGCCTCGTCCCGCGAAGGTGGGCGTACCCGTGTGGGGGGCTCTATCGATCCAGAACCGCTCCCGCTGCCATGGGTAGGGAGGGAGGGAGACCGCGCGGTGCTCGGTGCGAGTGACGGCGCTCCAGCGCGGATCCAGCCCTCGCGAGAAGAGCGCTCCCAAGCTGCGGAGCATCGTCTCCCGCTCGGTCTCATTCCTTCTGAGCGAAGGCAGCACCTCGCCCGTCTCGTCCAGCTCCGCCAGCTCCTGCTCGATGGCTGGCAGGAGGATCGGATGCGGGCTCATCTCGATGAAGACATCGAGCCCCGAGGCATGGGCCTGCCGGACCGCGGCGGCGAAGAGGACCGGATCCCGGAGGTTGCGCACCCAGTATGAGGGCTGGAAGTCCTGACCATCCGTCTTGGCGGCAAGCACCGTGGAGAAGATCGGGATCGCGGCGGCCTTGGGGGTCACGCCCTCCAGCGCCTTCAGCAAGTCGTCCTTCAACACGTCCATCTGCGGGCTGTGCGAGGCGACATCCACCTTGACCCAGCGCCAGAAGACGCCGCCGGACTGCAAGCTCTCCGAGATCGCCTCGAGTGCCTCGCGATTGCCCGACAACACCGTGGAGCGGGCGCTGTTGCTGACCGCCACGGACACCAGATGCTCACGGCCGCGTATCGCCGCCTGGGCCTCATCCAGGGTGAGCTCCGCCGCGAGCATGGCGCCCTGGCCGCTCACCCGCCGGAGCAGCTGGCTGCGGCGGCAGATGATCTGGGCCGCATGCTCGAGGCTGAGCGCGCCAGCGACGTAGGATGCCGCCACCTCCCCCATGCTGTGCCCGATCACCGCCTTCGGCTCCACGCCCCAGGCGCGCCACAGCGCGGCCAGGCCCGCCGCCACCGTGAAGAGCACCGGCTGCACCACGTCGACTCGGGCCATCTGCGAGCTCTCCGCCGGCGCTTCGAGCTCCGCCAGGACGGACCACCCCACGAGGGCGCGCACCGCCGCGTCACACCGCTCGACCTCCGCGCGGAAGGCGGGCTCCTCCTTGAGCAACTGCCTTGCCATCCCGTGCCACTGAGAGCCCTGCCCGGGGAAGATGAAGACGACGGCCGGACGCTTGCCGCTGCTCGGGGTGACGAGCCGCTCATGCGTGACATTCTCCGAGAAGGCGCTCAGCGCCTCGGCCAGCTCGTCCCGGCTGCGGGCGACCACGGCGATGCGCTCCGAGGCGTGCGTCCGGTGAGCCGCCATCGTGGACGCAACCGCCTCCACCGTCAGCTGAGGCTGCGCGCGCACAGCCGCTGCCACCCTGCCCGCAAGCTCCCGAAGGGCCTGCGGGGTGTGCGCCGTGAGCGGCACCAGCTCATCGCGGATGGTGCCGCGCTCCTCACGCGGAAGCCCGAGGCGGAACAGCGCCGCGCGGGCCTCGTAGAGTGCCAGCCGCTCGTCCTCGTCCCGCTTGGTGCACGAGAGCACCAGGGGAGGAGTCTCTCCCTGCTCCGCGGCCTGCTGCAGCGCTGCCCCAAGCACCGGGTGAGGGCTGATCTCCACAAGCGCGTCCACGCCCTCGGACACCAGGGAGTTCAGAACGGGCGCCAGCAAGACGGCATCTCGGAGGTTCTTGGCGAAGTACCGCCCGTCCACCTCCGGACCCTCCAGGGGACACTTCAGGGCCGTGGAGATCATCCTCATCCGCGCCGGCTGGGGCTGGATGCCAGAGAGGACCGACACGAGCTCCGGGACGATCTCGTCGATCTGGGGGCTGTGCGCGGCGACATTCACCCTGATCCGAGCGCACAGCTCCTTCTGGGCCTTCAGCTCCGCGATGAGCTGATCCAGAGCGCTCGGATCGCCGGAGAGCACCGTCGAGAGAGGCCCGTTATGCCCTGCCACCACGATCCTGCCGTTCCACTTCTTCAGCAGCTCCGTCAGGCCCTCCGGCGGCAGATTGACGACGGCCATGCCGCCACGGTCGGCCAGCAGCCTCTGCAGCCGGCTGTAGTGATAGATGACGAGCGCCGCATCCTGGAGGTTCAGGATCCCCGCGATATGGGCAGCGGCGATCTCCCCCAGGCTGTGGCCGATGACTACGTCCGGCGTCACTCCCCAGGCGCGCCACTGCTCCGCCAGGGCCACCTGGAAGGCGAAGAGCATCGGCTGGATCACATCCACGTCATCGTACCGGGCGGAGCCCTCGTCCTTGAAGAGCTCGTCCCGGAGCGACCAGCCCGTGTGCACGGACAGGGCCGCGTCCACCCGGGCAAAGGCCGCGCGAAACGCGTCCTCCGTGCGCAACATCTGCCGACCCATGCCGACCCACTGCCCCCCCTGCGGCGAGCACACGAAGGCCACCTTCGCGGGCCGGCCGAGCGCCTTCGCGAGAGTCCCCGCACCGGTGCCGCCCTCCAGGACCGCCTGCAGGCGGTTCTTGAGCTCCGCCTTCGACTGGACGCTTGCCGCGAACCGGAGTGGGCCATGGGACGCCCTGGCCACCTCCTCGCATACAGCCTCGAGCGGCCGCTCTGTCTCCACGGCCGCGAGGGCCTGGCCGGCCAGCGCCGTCATCCCGGCGGCATCGTCGGCCGCCAGCCGCAGCAGGGCCATGGGCCGTGGCGGGAGTTCCTCGAGGACCACGTGAGCGTTCGTTCCGCCCCAGCCGAATGAGCTCACCCCCGCCAGCGCCGGCACCTCCGGCAGCGGCCAGGGCGCGAGTTGACGCGAGACCTCGAGCCGAAGCGCGTCGAACGCGATGTGGGGGCTCGGCTGAGTGAAGTGGAGGCTGGGAACGAGCGTGCGGTGGTTCACGCACAAGATGGCCTTGAGGAGCCCGACAATCCCGGCCGCGCCCTCCAGGTGGCCGATGTTCGTCTTCACGGACCCGATCATCAGAGGCGGCGTGCCAGCCCGCGCCTCCGCGAACACCGCCCCGAGCGCTCCGGCTTCAATGGGATCGCCCAGCGCCGTCCCCGTGCCGTGAGTCTCAATGTAGCCCACCGACGACAGCTTGATCTGGCTGCGGGCATAGACCTGCCGGATCAGCTTCTCCTGCGCCTCGGGGTTGGGCGCGGTGAGGCCGTTGCTCGGGCCATCGTTGTTCACCCCGGTGGCCCGAATGACGCAGCGAATGGAGTCGCCCGCGGCGATCGCCGCGGAGAGCGGCTTGAGGATGACGACACCGCCACCTTCACCCCGCCCGAAGCCGTCCGCGCTGGCATCGAACGCCTTGCACCGGCCGTCCGGCGCCAGGCCGCCGAACCGTGTCAGCGCCACCATGGTGTGCGGCGAAGCCATCACGCTGACACCACCGACGATGGCGGCCGTGCTCTCGCCAGACCACAGGCTCTGGCATGCCAGGTGAACCGCCACGAGAGAAGAGGAGCAGGCCGTGTCGAGCACGAGGCTGGGGCCTTGCAGCCCGAGCACGTACGACAGCCGGTTCGCGATCATATTGAGCGCTTGCCCCGTGGCGGTATGGGCGGTGATGCGGCCAGGCTCGGCTCCCGCCAGCTCCGCATAGTCACGCCAGATCGCTCCAACGAACACCCCCGTGGCCGTCGACTGCAGAGCACGCGGGATGATCCCCGCGTCCTCCAACGCCTCCCAGGCCAACTCCAGGAAGAGGCGCTGCTGGGGATCCATCTCGGTTGCTTCGCGTGGAGAGATCCCGAAGAAGAGCGGGTCGAACCCCTCGATGTCCTTCAGGAATCCCGCTCTTCGCGGCACGGGACGGGCGCCAGCCACCCGGTCCGCCTGCTGGAGCCGGCCATCGTTCCAGCGGTTGGGCGGAACCTCGGACACCGCATCCACGCCGTTCACCAGCAACTTCCAGAACGCGTCGATGTCCGGCGCGCCGGGGAGGCGGCAGGACATCCCCACGACCGCGATGGGCTCCTGGCGAGAGGCAATCCCTGTCACCCGGGTCTCCCCGCGAGCCTCGTCTCCAGCGGCTCCGGACGTCAGGTGGCGTGCGAGCGCCTCCACGGAAGGGTAGCGCCAGAACACGGTCGGAGAGATCTCGCGCCCGGCGATCTCGGAAAGCATCCGGCTGAGGGCTACCGCGCCATGAGAGTCAAGGCCGTAACGGGTGAAGGGCTGCCGCGCATCGATCTCCGCTGCCGTCACCCCGTTCTTCTGTGCCAAGACTTCCAGCAATCGATCCTTCAGCACCAACTGCGTGGGGGTCACGACGACTGAAGTCGACATTGCACCGGGCTCCTCAAGTTCTCGGCGTGGGCATGGATCGGCATCGCCACTCCGCCGTGGCTCACGCGAGATCACACGTCAGGCTGAGCAGTCACTTAGATTGTGTTTGAGTGTCAAGCCACCAAGGGCTTCCCCCTAAGCAGGGAGTCACCGGGAGCAGCCCTTTTGAAACAAGCCATTCGAAAATGATTCAGCGATTCTTACGCTACCCATAGGCAGCATGAGGGTATCGCCGCAGCCATGCCGGCGAGCCCTCACACAACTCCTCCCATGGATGATGACGGAAGCCTCATCCCCACCTGCCTGGCCCTGGGGCAGGCAAAGAGACCTGGCGCGGATTGCTGAGGGCGCCTGATAAAAGCAAGAACTGGAGCGCTTGGCCGAGGGGAGGAGCCCCTCAAGTCTGGCTTTTGATAAGGACTCTTAGCGCGTGGCACCGGTTGCGGGCTTGGTCCAGGCAAACTCCCGCAGGGCGGGTTCCAGCTCCGCCCCGCCCATGTGGTTCGCGTAGTTCACCAGGACCTGACCTGCTAGCGCCAGGATCACCTCGAGCGCGTTGGCGTTCGTGAACCCCTGCGCCGTGAATCGGCTCCAGAGGTCACCGCCGACGTAGCCCTTCTCGCGGACGACCGTGCGGGTAAACTCCGCGAGCACCTGCAGGCGCGGCTCAGGCAGCGGACTTCCCTCTCGCAGCGCCGTGACGATGGCGTCTGGGACCTTGAGCTTACGACATAGATAGGTGTGGAAGGCGATGCAGTACGAACAGTCATTCTCCCAGCCGATGGTCATGATGACCACTTCGCGCTCCAGCGGCGTCAGGGTCGACTGAGCGAGAAGTTGCCCCAGTTGTGCGAAGCCGTTCGTCGCGCCCGGGGACTCCGCCAACATGCCGAGCAAGTTCGAGCTGAACCCCGCCGACTTCTCCACAGCTGCCAACACCGGTCGAGACTGCTCCGGAGCAGTCTCCGTCGTATGAACCTTGAATCGCCCCATGGGCATCCTCCCTGATTTGTTCGCTATCCAGCAGCTTTAGCACAGCGCAATCGGGTTACAAGACTTTTCCTTGAATACCGCATCTGGCCCGTATTGACGAAAATGCCATCTATAAGGGTTCTTCAGGGAGATCCGTTATAACGGATCTCTCTCTTGAAGAGGGCCTCAACTCCTACAGCTACTTGCGGAGTCCGCGCAAAATTCGGCGGAAGGGCTGTAACACAGCCGGGCGCTCGCGACCTATACAGGGGAACCGCAATCCTGCGGTTAGCGTCCTACGAAGCCTGGAGCCTCTCATGTCCCGCCTGAATCTCATCGATATGTCCCACGACTCGCTTGCGCCCATCAAGCAGAAGCTGGGCGCCAAGTTGCCGCCCCCGGTGCGGGTCCTCGCCAATTCGCCTGCGACCATGAACGCGTTCTTTGGCTTGCAGGCCGCGATGGGCCAGGGCCAGCTCCCGGCGCGCCTCCGCGAGCAGCTCGCGATCGCGGTCGGTAACGCCCAGGGCTGCCGTTACTGCGTTTCCTTCCACACCTTCCTGGGCCGCAAGGCGGGCCTCTCCGAGCCCGAGCTCGACATGGCCCGTTCGGGCCGCGCACCGGATGCGCGGGACGAGGCCGCGATCCAGTTTGCACGGCAGATCGCCGCGCGCCGTGGCGCCGTGACCGACACCGAGCTGGCGGCGGTCCGCGCAGCCGGCTGGGGCGATAGCGAAGTGGTGGAGATGCTCGGTAACGTCATCGCCATCACCTTCGGCAACTACCTCAACCACCTCGCCCAGACCGAGATCGATATCCCCATCGTGGATCTCGTGCCTGCGGCGATGATCGACGGCGTTCACGCGTGAGCCCCCCATTCGAGCCCGGAGCCCAATTCCCTGACCTGGAACTCCAGGACGCCGAGGGGCGCTCCACGCGCCTCGGGGAAGCCATGGGCGGCGAGGCCGCGGTGGTGTACTTCCTCCGCAGCGCTTCTTGCCCTGTGTGCCGAAACCATCTCCGGGCGCTTGCCCGGCGGCACAGCGACATCGCGAACAACGGGGCTCGAGTGTTGTCCGTCGTCCCGGACGGTCCCGAAGCGGCGAAGGAGTTGGCCAGCTGGTTGGGCCTCCCCGTTCCCGTCTTGACCAATAGCGCGCACTCCCATGCGGAGGCCGGCCTGGAGCCCATCCTTTGGGGACAGCTCCAGCCGAGCGGGACCGTCCTTCTTGGGAAGACACGGCAGGTACACTACGCGCGGCGCGCGGCTTTCCCCCCCATGGGCTACAACGAGCGCGAGCTCATGGACGCTCTCGCGCGCGGTGCTCACCGCTCCGCCTGAGGTCGGGAAAGACTTTGAAGGCCAGCCGGTGCCGCTCCATGGTTCCCCCATGGAGCGGCATCCCCTTCAGCAGTTTTGCCGGAGGGGGGTTAGAATGGGTGCATGCATCACGAGACCAAGCTCGCACAGGATAGGGAACGGACACACTTCCTGGGGTGGATCACCACACTCGTCCATGGACATCGCGCCCGCCTGGTAGCCATCGCCCGGCAGCAGGGGCTCTCTCCTGAGGACGCGCTGGACTGTGTTCAGGACGCATTCTTCACATTTCTCCGGCGGCCGGATGCGCTCTCCTTGGGGGAGCGAACAACAGAGGCCAAGCGCCTGCTGTCGACCCTCGTCGTCCACGCCGCCATGAATCACCGGCGCAAGCTGAAGCGGCGCGCGCTCCCTTCCGAGCTCGACGTGTCCGAGGCCACCTCGGACCTGCCCTCCTCCTCAACATTGGTAGCCCAGGCCGAGGCGCGCGTGGCGTTGGTGCAATGTGTCGAGCGCCTCTCCCACATGCAGCAAGCAGTGGTGCGCCTGAGGCTCCTGGATGACTATCCCGGCGAGGAGGTCTCCTCCATCCTCGGGCTCTCGCCCGAGAACGTCCGAGTCCTCCTCTTCCGAGCACGCCTGCAGCTGCGCCAGTGCCTGGTGCTGCCCGAGGAGGAGACGGAGGGGCTGCAGAGGCAGTCCGGAACGGGCTGAGCTTCTGCCACACGCGGGCCTACCACCCGGCAACGTCGCCTCAGTGCAGGCGCACCTTCGGGCGGTGGAAGACCCACGTCCTCCGCTTGCGCCCGTCCGTCGGCGTCCACTCCTTCTCGGACACCTCCACGTTCGCCACCACGTCCTGGATCGTCACGCCCCAAGCCCTCGCAATGTAGACCCCCATCAGCGCGGGCAGGTGCACCAGCAGCCGTCCCGCCGCCGTGTGCCCCGCCTCGTGGCAGGGGATGACGACCAGCTCCGGGAACTTCCGCACTGGCCGCTCCGAGCCGTCCACCAGCGTCACCTCCTCCCGCTCCCCCACGAACTCCTGCAGCATCGACAGGGTGATGGGCGTTCCCCCGCGGTAGCCAATCGGCAGCCCTCCCGGCTCGCCGCCGCAGGACAGCACCGCCAGCCCGATGTCCAGCCGCTTGTGCAGCTCGTAGCCCTCGAAGCTCAGCTGGTACCGCTCCCATAGCCGGGCCTGCTCCGTCGCCCACCGGGCCAGATCCTCGCGCAGCGCCAGCGGCTCCGCGTCATCCCGCGTGGCCACGTCCGTGGACCCCAGCAGCGTCCCCGTGAACTCGCGCGAGTACCGCGCCCGCAGCCCGCCCGCGGTAATCACCGACAGCCCCGCCCACCGCTGCATCGCCCCCGACGCAATGCAGATACGCCCGATGCACTGCCCGTTCGCATCCAGCACCGGCCGCACCATGGGCGCCAGGAACTCCATCAGCGCGGTGTTGATCCCCCGCGCCGTGTTCCCAATCCGCCTCAGCAGCCGCGTCGCCTCCAGCGTCCGCCAGTCGTTGGCCTCGATGACCGTCTGCACCTGCCCGGGCCGCTCCTCCAGCTTCAGCGTCACGTCCAGCGTGGGCGCGATCCGCCCCAGCAGCTCGCTGAACGAGATGCGCTCCTCCGACTCGGACCAGTGGTCCCACTGATCGCTCCGGTCCAGCAGCATCTGCTCCCAGTCCCGCTCGCGCGACAGCCACACGCGCACCTGGGTGCCGCCCTCCTCGAGCTGCTCCTCCTGCTCCGCGGGGCGCAGGATGGGGTGTGCCCCCAGCCCGTTGTCGAACTCCAGGACGTGCGTGGACTCCTGCTGGAAGGGCCGGGAGATGACCCGCAGGCGCTCGCCCCACATGAACACCGAGAAGAAGCCAATCCCGAACCGCCCCGCCGGGACGAAGCCGCTGGCAGCCAGCCCCGGGTAGTCCCGGCGCATGTCCTCCGTCATCCAGTAGCTCGTCCCGAAGTCCAGCAGGTGCCGCGTCAGCACCCGCTCCGTCATGCCCAGGCCCGTGTCCGCCACCTCGATCCAGCGCCCGTTCGAGTCCCGCCCCACGCGCACGGTGATGGTGCCCCAGTCCGCCTTCAGCGCCCCCAACGCCCGCCGGGCCCGGATCGCATCCGCCGCGTTCTGGATGAGCTCCCGCAGCGGCACCGAGGGATCCTTCCGGTAGAGCTGCGCCCCGCCGATCTGCGCGATCAGGCTCGGCACGTCGGACACGTGCACCCGCGCGTCCACCGGCATCCACCCCTGCGTCCTCACGTGGGTGGCCAGCCGCGTCGCGTCGTCCGCGTCCACCACGCCCCGCGCCAGGAAGCGCGGCCGGCCGCTCGACGAGAGCAGCACGTCCACGTCGTGCAGATCCCGATCAATCTTCCGCAGCGCCTCGAAGCAGGCCCAGAACATCTCCGCCTCGCCCCGCGCGAAGGGCTCTCCCGCCGTATAGAGGAGGCGATCATGCACGAGCGTCGGCCGGCTCAGCTTGCGGCGGCGCTCCTCCACCAGCAGCGTGTCCGCCGCCCGCAGCGCCGCAGCCACCTTCAGCGTGTCCACCGTCCAGTCCGCCGGGGACGGCGACGGCGCCTCGAGCCTCCGCGCCGCGAACACCCGCCCCACCTCGGCCACATCCCAGTCGTGGCTGGAGGCCAGCTCCCCGAGGATCTCGCCAAACTGCTGCCGCAGCCCTGGCTCCTCGATCAGGTGCAGCTCCTCGCCGCCAGGCCCCTTCCACTGCACCAGCCCCAGCGTCCGCGCCTGTTTGACGGCCAGCAGGTGGAGCGCGTCCTCCGTGGCCAGCTGCACGTACTCATCCGTGGGGTACGCCATCTCGTTCGGCGTGGGCGCGCGATCCGTCTCGCGGCGGATGCTCGTGGCCAGCGAGTCCTTCCACTCCTGCGTCTTTCGCAGCTCCGCCTCGCCTCCCGGCCAGCCCGCGAGCCCCGCCCCCAGGTCATAGATGATGAGCGCACCGCCCAGCACGAAGGCCTCGGCGGCGTTGAGCGGGTACTCCGGGCCCAGCAGCAGATCCACCCGCTCCCAGAGCGCGTCGAAGCGGCTGCCGCCCTGACCCTTCAAGGCCGGAAAGGCGCTCCGGAGCTGCTCAGCGAGCTGACCCGCGCGCTGCCAGGCCCGGCGCAGCTGCTCGCGCAGATGGGCACGCGCCGCCTGCGCGGCATCCCCACTGCGCTCACCCAAGGTCCGCTTCCAGAGTTCCGTTCGCTCGTAATCGAACATGACCCCAGAATACGGGTGCTTAGCCTTCCTCAGCCACTTTCAGGACACCGGCCGCCCGCCCGGGACGCTGAGACGGTCCCTCAGGGAGCGAAACGTGCCGCTGAGCGGCCCCGCGCCTCCGGCCGAGCCCTCCGTGCCGCCGATGGCCGGGGCCAGGGCCTGCGCCCGCGCCCACACGTCGTTGGAGTAGTCAGCTCCGCTGGTGCCGCGATCCATGTCCTTGATCGCCCGCACACAGCCCACGCCGGCATCGTAGGCGGCCACCGCGCCCCGCAGCTGCTGCTCCGGCGGCCAGCCCGGGTGCTTCGCCTTCACTTCCTCGAGCAGCCGCTCGAGCACCCGCGCCGCCTGGTCGATGTGCTCGGGGCTGTAGGGGCCGCCGCGCGGAGGGTGGTAGCGGGAGTCGAGCTGCATCAGCCCGAAGCAATCCCCCCCGCCCCCCAGCCCGTTCACGTCGAGCATCCCGCCCGCGCGAGACTCACGGCTGGCGATGGCGGCCAGCAGCGCCGGCGGAAGCGCGTACTTCACCCCAGCGGCCTCGAAGGCGGCCTGGAACCTCCGCAGCCGGGGCAGATCCACCAGCGCCATCCGGTGCGAGGCGCTGATGCCCGCCGAGACCCCCTCCTGGCGCGCCGTGGCCGCCGAAGCCCCTGTGGGCAGGAACTTCAGGAGGAGGGCGTTCGGGTTCAACGCCGAAGCGGCGGCCTCTCTCAGCTGAACCGCTCGAGGGTCCTTCGTGCGAGCAGTGGGGGTAGGCATGGCGGTGTCCCTGTGAACGCCGCCCGAATTCCGGCCAGGGGCGTCGGCTCTGCCTGCAATTGTCCAGGGAACCCCAAAAAAGTTTCTGCGCACTGCGTCATCCCGCGAAGAGCCGATTGATTTCGCTGCCCTACCACGCTCCAAGCCCTGCTCCACGGGCAAGGCCGGGGGGTGATTAGCGGCGATTTTGGGCGGCATTCCCGCGAGTGCTCAGGGCGTGAAGAGCTTGTCGGGCAGGGCGGCCCGGGTGTCCGACTTGATGGCGGTGAAGCGCAGGACGCGCTGGCCATCGCGCCACACCTCGAGGCTGCGCGGCATCCAGCCGCCGGTGGCCGGGGAGGTGTAGTCGATGAAGCGCACGTCCCACGCGGGCCCGGTCTTCTCCTTCCACCGCACCCGGGCCGGACGGAAGCCGTCCTTGTAGACCCAGAACTGGGGCTTGCCCTCCTCCGGCTCGCCGAGCACGTAGGCCACCTCGCCCCCGAAGCGCGCCAGCGAGGTGGTGCGCGTGGCGATGCCCAGGCTCTGGAGGTGCTGCTCCACGGTGTCCCGGGTGTCGAGATCGTGATCCGAGGAGGCGCGCACTCCCAGCAGTGGGCAGAGCTGGCTCAGCGCCGCCGAGAGCGCGGGGAGCTCCGTGCCCTCCACGCGCCTGCGCCCACTCACCTGGGCGACGGCCAGCTTGCTGCCCTCCGGCACGGACAGCTCGAAGCGGCAGCGCCCGGGCGTCTTGAGGAGGATGGCGCCGTCGGCGACCAGCTCGGAGCGCTCGGCGGGCACCTTGAGCGCCGCCGCGGCCTCCTTCACCCCCGGCCCGGAGAAGACGTACGAGCCCTCCACGCGGAGCGAGGTGGGCATGGACTCGTCCTGAGCCCCGACCATCCGGCGCAGAATGGAGCCCCCTGGCAGCACATACGCCCCCGCGGCCAGCGCGGTGAGCGTCCCGATCAGGAAGACAACCCGCTTCACGGCTTCTCCGTCCTGACGAGCTCACCCAGCCACTCGAGCAGCGGGCCGCGAAGCTCCGGCCGCTTGAGGGCATAGGCGATGTTCGCCTTGAGGTAACCCACCTTGTCGCCCGCGTCGTAGCGCAGGCCCTTGAACTTGTAGCCCAGCAGTCCCTGGCGCTGCTGCAGCGTGGCCAGCCCGTCCGTGAGCTGGATCTCCCCGCCCACGCCCGGCGGCTGCTTCTCCAGGATGTCGAAGATCTCCGGCGGCAGCACGTAGCGGCCAATCACCGCCAGGTTGGAGGGAGCCGTGCCGCGCTTGGGCTTCTCGACGATGCGCTCGATCTGGATGACGCCGTCGGCGATCTCCTTGCCGGCGGCGATGCCGTACAGGTGCGTCTCGCTGTCGGGCACCTCCATCAGCGCCACCACGCCCTGGTTGTACTGGCGGAAGATGCGCGCGAGCTGGCGGATGCCGGGCTCCTCCGAGTCGATGAGGTCGTCCCCGAGGATGACGCCGAAGGGCTCGTTGCCCACCAGCCCCCGGGCGCACAGCACCGCGTGGCCCAGCCCCAGCGGCTCCTTCTGCCGCACGCTGATGATGGTGGCCATGTCCGAGATGGCGCGCAGCTTGCGCAGCTCCTCCTCCTTGCCGCGCGCCTTGAACACGCTCTCCAGCTCCACCGAGAGGTCGAAGTGGTCGACCATGGACTCCTTGCCGCGGCCGCTGATGAGGATGACGTCCGAGATGCCGGCGGAGACCGCCTCCTGGACGATGTACTGAAGCGTTGGCGTGTCGACGATGGGCAGCATCTCCTTGGGCACGGCCTTGGTGGCCGGCAGGAAACGCGTCCCCAGGCCCGCCGCCGGAACGACGCACTTGCGGATGAGGGGCTCGGGCTTGGGTGTAGGAGCGGACATGGGGTGCCGAATCTAGTGATGCCCCCCCCAGGCATCAAGGCGGTTAGGATGCGCCCCCCATGCCTCGCCCATTGATGCTCCTGCTGGCGCTGTGTCTGTCCACCTCCGTGTATGCCCAGTCCGACGTGGAGGATCTGCGCGACGTCATGAGCGCCCGGGCCTACGGCATGGGCGGCGCCTACCGGGCGCTCGGGCTGGGCACCGAGGCCGTGGTGGGCAACCCCGCCGCCATCGCCCTGTGGAAGATGTACCGGCTGGAGCTGCACGGCTCCTGGGACACCGCGGGCAAGGATGCCTTCGGCGGAGTGTCCTTGATGGACGCCAAGACGAGCGACCTGGCCGCCGGGCTGGACTACCACATCCTCACCCTGCGCAGCGGCGAGGGCCGGACCACTGGCCACTACAGCACGCTGGCCTTTGCCCTGCCCCTCACCCCGGGGATCCTCATCGGCACGTCCATCCACTACCTGAAGCTGAGCGGCCCCCGGCAGACCAACGCCACCACCGTGGACACCGGCCTGCTGCTGCGCTTGTCCGACGGCCTCACGCTGGGCTTCTCCGCCCACAACCTCATCGACACCCAGAACGTGGAGCTCACGCGGTACTACTCGCTCCACACGGGCTACCTGGCGGGCCTGTTCACGGTGGGCGCGGACGTGCGCGCCGACTTCGAGACGCGGGACAAGACCGTCCTCACCTACAGCGGCGGCCTGGAGTACATCCTCGGCCAGGCCTTCCCCGTGCGCCTGGGGTACACCTATGACGGGTTCCAGAAGGCCTCGCAGCTGGGCGTGGGGCTGGGCTTCATGACGGAGACCGGCGGCGGCATTGATCTGGGCTACCGGCACGATCTGGGCGGGGAGAAGGGCCGGCTGCTGGCCCTCACCATCAAGCTGCAGGTGGGCTGAGCCGCCTCAGCGGGAGGAGCGCAGCTGGAAGTAGCGCTCCGAGGCAGCGAAGCGCACCAGCTCCACCACCTCGCGCTCCAGGGCCCGCTTCATCCTCAGCGCCGCGAGCGCCGGGCCTACCGCGCCACAGGCGATCAGCCCCGCGCGATTGGAGGAGTCCCGCGCCCCGTCCGCCAGCGCCGAGACGTCGAACTGGCGCGTCGCGGGGCCGTACAGCGCCGCGGCCCGCTCCAGCTGCTTGGGCGTCAGGGTCTCGCGCATCACCCGGGCCTCCAGGCCCGAGGCGTGGGGATCCTTCAGCGCCGAGGAGAGCAGCGCCAGGCCGCGCAGCACCTGATCCTTCTTGAGGCTGCGCAGGGCCAGCAGGTCCGGCCCGAGGCAGAGCAGCGCGCGCCCGGCGTAGAAGCGCAGCTCCGGGGCCGGAAGCACCTGCCGCACCGCCTGCTTGCCCACCAGCAGCCGCGGGGAGGTCGAGAAGACGAGCGAGAAGGGCGGACCGTTGTCCTCGGAGAGCACCACCTCCGGCGCCTCGATGCCGAGCAGGCGTTCGGTGCTCTGGAGGGCCTCGAGGGCTCCCGGCGCCCCCGGCCCGAGGTTCGAGCGCAACCGCTCGGTGGTTCCGGCGGCGCGGCCATGCGTGGGGAAGAGCCGGCAGAGCGCCACGCCCACGCACGTGAGCAGCTCTCCCGAAGGCGAGCGCAGGATCGGGTGGCGCAGCCCGGAGCGATCCTCCGCGGAGAGCGGGTGGCGTGAGAGACGGGGAGGAGGCCCCTCCCTGCCCTCGAGCGCGTCAGCGATCTCCCGCATCAGCTCGGCGCGTTGCGTGTCGTCCCGGCTGTCGAAGTACTCCGCGATCTCGACATAGAGCGCGCCCTCGAGCGGGTGCTCCCGCACCTGCTTGAACACGGCGGGCTCAGCGCCATGGTCCGGCGGCGAGGCCTTGGCGGGGGCGCCACCCTTCATGCGCGCCACCCGGCGCACGGGCTCCATCTTCCCGGGCGGCGCCTCCCAGGAGATGAACGCCGTGTTCTGGAGGGGCGCGCTGCTGGGCCCCGGCGTGCCCTCCGGCTCCCGAGGCGAGACCTGGGCGAAGGCCTCGTCCGCGGACGGCCGGCGCTGGGCACCACGCGGCACTCCCGGAGCAGCGGAGGCCTGCGGAGAGGCCGCTGCCGCCGGACGGCTCCCGGTGGTGTTCGAGGACGGGGCCGTGCCACGGGCCGCGGGGACTTCCTGCGCCGGAGGGGACTTCGTGGAGCCCCGGCGTCCAGGCGCGGTGTCTTCATGGGCGGGAGCCGCGCGAGTCGGCGACTCCGGGTCGGGAGTGAAGTGCCGGGGAACCTCCTCCGTCACGTGGGGACGCAACTTCCTCAGCCGGACGGCGGACTTCTCCGCGGGAGGCTTCGCCTCAGGGGCCTTCGCCGCGATGGGCTTCTGCTTCTGCCCACCGGCTGCCGGGGGCTGCACCGGGGCGCCGTCCTTCTGCGGTTTGCCGGGCGCAAGCGGCGGCCTCTTCATGGACCAGGCCGACAGGGAGGGACTGGTGTGGCCAGACTCCTCCTCCGGATCCTCACCGAGGAGGGAGTCCAGCTCGCGGGACGGGTCCAGCAGCTCGATCTTGAGCTTCTTGCCGAGGTTCTTCTTGGGCGGAGCGGCGGCAGGTGCGGCTGCCTTCCCGGGCCTGGCTGCCTTCTCGGGCGGGGCCGCGGGCGGCGAGTCTCCCGGAGGGACGAACCCCTCGGGGGCCTCGGTCGCCGTCGTCTCCTCATCGGAGAACGGCATCGTGTCCCCGGGGAACTTCACCGCGGAGAACTCGATGGTCGGCCGGGCATGGTCGGGGAGGCTCGGGGCCGGATCGGTGATGTCGGTCCCGCGCTCATCCTCCATGGGAGGGAAGGCCTGGCCCGAGGGGGTCAGGTCCACGATCCCCGGCGGCGGCATCAGGACCTGGGAGCGGGTGCCCCCTTCCCGGTAGGGAGCGGGGCTGCGCGGCGCATCCGGGAGCGGGGGCGCGGTCTTCTCCTGCAGGGCGAGCCGCAGGTTCTCGGCGCGCCGGGAGTACATCTCCGCGCGAGCGGGATCCTTGAGCACCTTGTGACAGAAGCTGGCCAGCCGGACCCAGGCACGCTGGCGCTCGGTCTCGTCCTCCATCGCGGTGGCGGCGTGCTCCATGGCCCAGGCCGCCTCGCCGATCTGCCCGCACTCGGTGAGACGATCCGCCAGCAGCAGCCAGGCCTCCTTGTGGCCGGGCTCGAAGCGCACCGCCTGGCGCAGCTCGGTGAGCGCGCCGTCCGCATCTCCCGCGCCCTCCAGCGCGGCCACCAGCTCCATCCGGGCCAGCCGTGCGGCGGGGCCTCGGGGCTCGCGGTCGAGCTGCTCGCGCAGCAGCTTGCAGAGCGCCGCACCGTCCTTGAGGGTCCGCGCGAGCTCCAGGAGCCGCTCGCGCGCCTGGCTCTCACCGGGCTCCTCGGCGAGCACCTCGGTCCACGCCCACTGGCCCAGCTTCGCGTCCTTGAGCGAGTCCTCGGCGACGGAGGCGAGCACACGGAGCGCATCGAGCCGATCCGGAGAGCGGCGGGGAGCCGCGGCGAGCGCGGACCGCAGACGCTGGGCCATGAGGGGCCGCTCGGCGTTGGGCACGCAGCGCACCAGCCCCGCGAGCACCAGGAGCATCCCCGGGGTGAGCGCCTCCGCCGTCTCGAAGTCTGCCTTTGCCTGGGCCCGCTCACCCGCTTCGAGCGAGCGCTCGGCGCGGGTGAGATAGGCGGCGGCCCGCGCCTTGGGCGTGCGCGCGCTCTGCACCGCTTCGTCGAGCGCCCGGCGCACCAGCACCGGATCCCCGCGCTGCCCCAGCAGCCGCACCTGCTCCTTGAGGGCATCCCGATCGCCCGTCAGCGTGACGATCTCCCGGTAGATGCGCGCGGCGCCCGAGGGGTCGCCCAGCTCGTCCTCCATCAGCTCCGCGAGCCGGGTGAGCGCCTCGGCGCGGAGCAGCGGGTCCTTCGCTCCGTCGGCACGCGACAGGTAGAACTGCGCCAGGTCGCGCCAGGACTTGCGCGCGATGAGGTTGGCCTCCAGCCGCTGCTCGGCCGCGGGATCTTCCCACGGCTCCATGCCCGAGGAGGCAGGCTCCTCATCGGGTTCGAAGTCCTGCGCCAGCCCCGCATCGTCTCCGGAGGGGGCAACAGGCGGCGCGGAGTGGCTGGAGCCCTCGTCGGGGATCTCCAGCAGCTCGGTCATCGACGGGCCATCCCCGGCACGGGCCTCGGCGGCATCCGTCCGATCCTCGGGGGCCGCGAGGTCGTCGCTCGCCTCCTCTGAGGGAGGAGCGGCGATGGCCTCCTCGTCCTTGGCTCCCTCGGGCTCCTCCTGCGCGATCTCGGAAGGAGTGGCGACGGGTTCGGCGGCCTCGGCAGGGGAAGCCGGGGAAAGAATGGGCTCAGCACTCGGGGGCGCAGCGGCTTCGGCCTGAGCCTCGACGGGGCTGACAGGCTCAGCGCTCGGTGTCTCAGCGGCGTTGGCCTGAGCCTCGACGGGACTGACGGCTTCGGCCTCAGCCTCAACAGGGCTGGTAGGCTCGGGGCTCGGTGTCTCAACGGCCACGGCCTGAGCCTCAACGAGGCTGATGGGCTCGGCGCTCGGTGTCGCAGCAGCCTCGGCCTGAGCCTCGACGGAGCTGATGGGCTCGGGGCTCGGTGCCGAAAGGGCCTCTGTCTCAGCCCCGACGGAGCTGATGGGCTCGGCACTCGGTGCTGCAAGGGCCTCGGCCTCGGCCTCGACAGGGCTGACGGGCTCGGCGGGCTCGGGCTCGGGCGTGACGGGCGCTTCGGGCGAAGGGGCCGCAGCCTGGACAGCCGCGGAGACTGGCGTGGCGGGCTCCAAGGCTGGAGCAACCGAGGGCTCCTCCTGCGCGGAGCTCGGCTGGACCACCGCGTCCTGTCCCGAGGACGAGGCAGCGAGCATCGCCTGGAGCAACGGCAGGGACATCTCGACCGTCGCGGCGGGCCTGGTAGCCCGAGCCCCAGGTCCAGCGGTGCGCACCGGTGGCTCCGGCGCTCGCGCCTTGGACTCGGCCGGCCGTCCCTCCGGCGTAGCTGCCTGAGCTCCCGATTGCGCGGCCCGTTCATCCTTCGAGGCGGTCTGGGACAGCGTCTCGGCGATGTGCTTCACAGGCCTGGCGAACCACGCCTCGAGTTCAGCCGGCAGAGTCTCCACCTTGGGAGTGTCCGCATCGAGGCCGGCGATGGCCACTTCGAACGCGAGAGCGGGCTCGGAGGGAGGAGACTCGGCGCGCGTGGGGATGAGCCCCAGCTCCTCCAGCACCTGCCGCGCCTGCGCATCCCGTCCCAGCCGGGCCGCCGCGCTCATGCACACCGAGGCAGCCGCGGTGAGCACGGCCTCGGAGGCTCCCGCGCCATGCATCACCCGGAGCCCATCCAGCCGCACGGCGAAGGCGCCGTCCGCGTCGCCCATCTGCTCCAGGTAGTTGGCGGCCTTCCCATAGCTCTCGGCCGAGCGCGCCAGGTTGCGCATCTGCTCGGCCTGCACCCGAGCGCGCCAGCGGGTCGCCCGGGCCGCGCGGGCGTACTCTCCGCGCACGAAGGCCTCCTGCGCCTCGGTCTCCAGGGAGGCGACGAGCGCCTCCCACTTCCCGGTGCGCTCCAACAGCTGCTGGAGCACCCGGCGCGAGCCGTGGTCGCCAGGGAACGAGGCCAGCAGCGACTCCAGGGCCTCAATGGCGCGGGGGAGCTGGTCCACCCGGCGCAGAACCCGCGCGAGCTGCCGGTACACATCCCGGCGCACCACCCCCTCCACCGTGCCCAGCGAGGAGGAGAGGATCGTGATGGCCGCCGCCTCGGTGCCCGCCTGGAGCGACACGGTGACGAGCGCCGCCGCGAGCCGCCGCGTCATGGGCAGGCTCCGGCTGGCGCGCACCAGCTCGCCAAAGGCCTTGGGAGCCTGCCGCGCTCTCAGCAGGCCCGAGGCCACCTGGAGGTGCTGCTCCACCTTGCCGTGCACCTGGCCCTCGGCCCCCGCCGGGAGCGGATCGACGGCGAGCGTCTCCTGGCGGGCACCGGACTCTCCGGGCTCGAGATCGCTCTTGCCATTTCTCACGCCACCCATCGCTGGGGCAGTCTACACACGATGCCCGCTCCGGTCGTCACCGTCCTCCTCCCTGCCCGCAACGCCGAGTCCACCGTGACGCGAGCCGTGGAGAGCCTGCTTGCAGGCACCCTGAGAGAGCTTCGAGTGCTCGCGGTGGATGACGGCTCCACGGACGGGACACGCGAGGTGCTCCAGGGCCTGGCGGCCCAGGACTCCCGGGTGGAGGTGTTGGACGGAGGAGGCCAGGGGCTCGTGGCCGCGCTCCAGCTGGCGCTCTCCCAAGCCACATCTCCCTACGTGGCCCGCATGGACGCGGACGATGAGGCGCTGCCACGCAGGTTGGAGGCCAGCGTGGTGGCCCTGGAGACGGACTCCCACCTCGCGGGGGTGGGCACGCGCATCCAGGGAATCCCCGTGGTGTCTGGAGAGGAGCTGGGGCCGCCGGGCCATGGGCTCCTGCTCGTCTGCGTCGGGGTGCGCTGGGCCCGCGAGGAGCTGCGCGCCACCCTCACCGCTCGCGGCTGGGTGGAGGGCGTGGACTTCCTGTGCGCCGCATGAGGCCCAGGATCCCCAGCGCGGAATGAAGCGCTTAAGATCCCGTTCCAGGAGAGAATGCGCGCTGTCATGCCCCAGGACCCTTGCCATGACCGATGAAGCTCCCGCGGTCGACCTAGCGACACTCGATCAGCTCCGAGCGCTGCAGATCGAACACGAGCCCTCGCTCGTGGCGGAGCTGGTGGGCGAGTTCCTCACGCGCGCTCCCGAGCGGATCGCCCGGATGCGAGCGGCGCTCGAGGCGGGGGACAAAGGTGCCCTCGAGTTCGAGGCCCACGGGCTCGCTGGAAGCTGCGGCGTGCTCGGCGTGGTCCGCATGCGCGCCCGCTGCCGTGAGCTCGAGGAGCTCGCCCGCCAGGGAGCGCTCGCGCAGGCCCCCGCGGCCCTCGACGAGGTGATCCGGAGCCTCGACGAAGCCCGGCCCGTGCTCACCGAGGCCGCTCGCCGCGGCTGAGCCCCTCAGTCCGGAAAGGGGCCGGTGGGAGCAGGAAGGCCCGCCTGCTCGAAGAACCGCCGCAGGTCCTCGGGCACGGGGGCTTCGATGCACAGAGACTGGCCCGTGCTCGGGTGTGACAGCTGCAGGGCCTGCGCGTGCAGCAGGCACCGCGGCGCGGAGAGCCCCCCGGCCTGTGCGGCGCCCCCGTAGCGCGCGTCTCCCAGGATGGGCGCCCCGAGGGCCGTGAGGTGCGCGCGGAGCTGGTGCGTGCGCCCGGTGTGTGGCAGCAGCTCCACGAGGCAGAACTCCTCGCCCGCATACAGGGTACGGAAGTCGGTGAGGGCGGGCACGCCGTTGGCGGCACGGCTCGCGCGCCACCGCCCCGGGCGGGAGGGGTCCTTCGAGAGAGGGAGATCCACCGTGCCCGAGGCCGGGAGCCCTGGCCCCGTGGCCGCCAGGTAGCGCTTGCGCGCGTGGCCCTCGCGGAACTCGGTTGCCAGCGCGCTCGTGGCTGGCGCCGTCTTCCCGAAGACGGTGACGCCCGAGGTCTCCCGGTCCAGCCGGTGCACGAGCCCCGCGGGCCCGCCCAGCCGTGCGCTCACGAGATCCACCAGGCTGCCGCCGACCCGGCCCTCCGTGGGCTGCGCGGTGAGGCCCGCCGGCTTGTCCACGGCGATGAGCGCCTCGTCCTCGAACAAGATGCTCAGCGGTGGGGGCGGAGCCGGCGCCTCGAGCGGGCTGCGGCCCCCCTCCTCCAGCACCACCGCCACCACCTGCCCTGCGCGCAGACGGGCCTCGGGCTCCCGGCAGCGGCGCCCCGCGAGGTACACGGCGCCCGCCTCCACCAGGGCCCGCGCCTGCTCCACGGCCATCCCCAGCTCGGCCGCCACGGCCTCCACCACGGAGCGGCCCACCCGAGCACCCTCGGCCTGAAAGGTCCGCCGCTTCACAGGTGGCCCTCGTCCCTCGCGGATGTCATGTGGTGGCACTCTATGCCCGGAGCCCCTTCCCTGCCGCCCTCTTCCTGTTAGCGTGCCGCCGCTATGGACCGTCCCGTGCACTCCCTTCGTGCGAGGCTGGACGACTTCCTCGCCGAGCTCTCCACCCTCCACTACCGCTACGGCGCGGGACTCACCGCGGAGCTCCCCTTGGGAGAGCTCCACGCCAGCTTCCCCGAGCTCTCCTCTCCCGACACCTTCGCCGCCGCCACCGAGGCCCTGGAGAAGGCTCGGGCCAAGAACGACCCGCTCGCCGTGCGCCGCCTCCAGCTCCTGCGAGAGCTGGTCGCCGGACAAGTCGAGGAGGCCCTCGCCGCGCCCGACACCGAGGCCGTGGCGAAGCTGGAGGCCCAGGCCCGCCTGCCCCTGGACGACCAGGCGCTCAGCTTCGGCGAGGCGCTGGCCCAGCTTCCCCATGAGACGCAGCGCGGCCGCCGGGCCCTGCTGGAGCGGGCCGTGGGCAACTTCCTCTGGAGCGAGCGCGGCCGCTACGGCGCCCGGCGCGAGGCGGCGCTCCGGACCGCCGAGCGGCTGGGCGCGAAGAACTACCCCAGCCTGTACCAGGACATCTCCGGCATCGCCCTGGACAAGCTCACCGAGGCGGCCGAGGAGACGCTCCGGCAAACGGGGGACGCGTACCGGGACGTGCTCGGCTACGTGCTGAAGAAGATAGAGCCCACCCTGCGCCCCCTGCCCGGCGGGGACGCGCGGCGGCACGATCTCCAGGCCGCGCTGCAGGCGCCGTGGATGGACGCCTTCTTCCGGCGCGAGGACCTGATGCCCGCGGTGACGCGCTGGCTGAACGAGTGGAACCTCCCGCCCGCCGCCAACGGGCGCATCCGCGTGGATGACGAGCCCCGGCCGGGCAAGGCGCGCCGCCCCTTCGTCGCCGCGGTGCGCGTCCCGGACGAGGTGCGCCTGGTCATCCACCTCGAGGGCGGGATGGATACGCTGGCCGGCCTGCTCCACGAGTACGGCCATGCCCAGCACCTGGCCCACGTGTCGGAGACGGCGCCCGTGGAGCTGCGCCGCCTGGGAGACGCCTCGGTGACGGAGGCCTACGCCGCGCTCACCGAGCGCCTCGTGCTCTCCCCCGGGTGGCTCAAGCGCTACCTGCACCTGCCCACCGCCAGTGCGGGAGACGTGGCGCGGCTGGCCGCCTTCCAGGCTCTGACGGTGCTGCGCCGGCACTGCGCGAAGCTGTCCTACGAGCTGTCCCTCTTCACGCGTGGCCCCTCGGAGGAGCGCGCCGAGGAGTACTCGGCGGGACAGCGGAGGGCGCTCTCCGTGGAGCCGCACCCGGGCTTCTTCCTCTTCGACGTGGACGCTCAGCTGTACTCGGCGCGCTATCTCAGGGCGTGGGCGTTGGAGGCACGCCTCACGGCCCGGCTCATGGAGCGCTTCAACGAGGACTTCTGGCGCAACCCCTCCTCCAGCGCCTGGCTCAAGGGGCTGTTCGCCCGCGGAGGCACCGACGATGCGGAGGCGCTCTCCACGGAGGTGAGTGGCTCGGGGCTCTCCCTGCCCGAGGCGGGAGCCCGCCTCGTGGCCATACTCAACGGGTAGGCCTCGGGGCCGGGCTACTTCTTCTTGCGCAGCGCGCGGACAATCTTGTCCTTCGCCGAGCTGCCGGAGGAGGCCTTCTCGCTGGCGCGAGCCGCCGACACCTGGGGCTTGCTGCCCGTCTTCGTCTGGCCCGTGCGCGCGCGCATCGCCTTCATCAGCTGCATCTCGATGACGAGCAGCTCGTCGGCCAGCTCTTCATTGTTGCCCGCAGCGCGGGGGAGCGGAGCCTGAGTGCTGGGAGCGCCGGCACCGTGGCGCATCCGCAACACCTTCTCCTCCTCGGACGTCAGGGTGCGCGTCTTCTCCAGCGCCGCCTTGACCTCCTTCGCCGTCACCGTGGTGCTACCAGCCTTGCGCTCCATCTCCACTCCCTTGAGGTGACGCCATCTGAACACATGAGCATGTCAGATGCGTCTGGGCCGCAACTGTTGGGGATTCTAGAAGACGCAAGTGGTCGGTCAAATTTTCTTCCAACAGGTTGATCCCCAGATGTAGCGGGCGAACGCTCGCGCTAGAGGGGGGGCCCCTGTCCCAGGAGGGCCGAGCCTGGCTCCTGGCACCTCCGAAAGGGCGGCTCCTCCGGAGGGAGAAGCACTGATATCGCACCCGGAGGGAGAGGAAAAATCCCTGGCCACCCGGCGCGCGGCGCAGAGCAGGCAGCCAGGCCACCCTGTCAGGTAGGGCCAAGGTATACGCACCTTGCCCTACACGCTTCCTCGACCCTGCCCTACGGCTTGTCGCCCTCTTCTTCGTCGGGCACGGCCTCACCCGGGACGCCGGCATCCGTGCCGCTCTTGGCGCGGGCGATGCCGAAGCGGTCGAGAGCGTCGGCGATGCCCTCGGGCTTGTCGGCGTCGGGGAGGAACTTCTCGGGGGGCTGGAGCTTGGGGTCCTGGCCAATCTCGGTGAGGGCGGACTCCAGGGACATGCGCAGCTCGGCGGCCTC
>Ga0255338_1000626_pt1 | contig 96755 bp, 80 predicted proteins | sample MeOH1_35cm_T4_19_FD_203715 | JGI IMG/M metagenome (GOLD analysis project Ga0255338, IMG submission 203715) | Sandy soil microbial communities from University of British Columbia, Vancouver, Canada - MeOH1_35cm_T4_195 | ecosystem: Engineered > Artificial ecosystem > Sand microcosm > Unclassified ...
CGTGCGCCTGGGCAACTTCGTGCAGATCCGCACCATCATCGACGAGGAACTCGAAGGCGTCTGGCGCGGCGCGAAGCAGCCCAAGGAAGCCCTGGACGCCGCCGTGAAGCGCGGCAACGAGCAGCTCGAGCGCTTTCAAAAGGCCAACAAGTCCTGACGGACTTGGGCCTTTTGACGCGCTCGCTGCTCGCGACAAGATGGCCCCACCCCCTCCCCTGCCCTCCCCCGCCAGCGGGGGAGGGTAGTCTGGTGCGCTGACAACTACATAATCGCGAACGTATGGAGAAGAGGGTCCTTTTCAAATCCACCTGGCTGCCCTGGGTGCTGATCGCGCCGCAGATGGCCATCATTCTGGTGTTCTTCTTCTGGCCCGCGTGGCAGGCGCTGTACCAGAGCGTGCTGCAGCAGGACGCCTTCGGCTCCAGCAGCGAGTTCGTGGGGTTCGCCAACTTCCAGCGGCTGATTGACGACCCGAGCTACCTCGAGTCGTTCAAGACCACGGCGGTTTTCTCCATCCTGGTCTCCGTGGGCGGCCTGGCCATCTCGCTGTTGCTCGCCGTGCTGGCCAACCGCGTGATCCGCGTCGCCGGCATCTACAAGACGCTTCTGATCTGGCCCTACGCGGTGGCACCCGTGGTGGCCGGCGTGCTGTGGCTGATGATGTTCGCGTCGCCCTACGGCGTGATCCGCTACGCGCTGATCGAAATGGGCTTCGACTGGAACCACCTGCTGAACGCCAACCACGCCATGGCGCTGATCGTCATGGCGGCCATCTGGAAGCACCTGTCCTACAACTTCCTGTTCTTCCTGGCCGGCCTGCAGTCGATCCCGCATTCGCTGATTGAGGCCGCCACCATCGACGGCGCCGGCCCCTGGAAGCGCTTCTGGACGATCGTGTTCCCGCTGCTGTCGCCCACGACCTTCTTCCTGCTGGTGATCAACATCATCTATTCGTTCTTCGAGACTTTCGCCATTGTCGACGCTGCCACCCACGGCGGCCCGGGCAAGGAAACCGCCATCCTGGTCTACAAGGTCTATTACGACGGGTTCAAGGCCCTGGACATCAACGGCTCGGCGGCCCAGTCGGTCGTGCTGATGGTGATCGTCGCGGCGTTGACGGTGTTCCAGTTCCGCTTCGTCGAGAAGAAGGTGCATTACTAAACCCTGCGGGACAGGTCTGCGGCCCTGTCCCCAACGCATATCATGGTCCAGCGCACGCCCATCCTCGACTTCTTCACCCACCTGATCCTCGCGGTCGGGGTCGTGGTCGTCTTCTTCCCGATCTACGTCACGTTCATCGGCTCCACCCAGACGGCGCAGGAGATTTCCAGCAGCAACCCGATCTCGCTGCTGCCGGGATCCAACATCGTGGAGAGCTATCGCTTCGCGCTTTTCGGCGGCAAGACGGAAGCGGGCGCGACCGTGGCGCCCGCGCTGCCCATGATGGGGATCAGCCTGGCCAGCGCGCTGATCATCGCCATCGGCAAGATCGCCATCTCCCTGCTGTCGGCGTTCGCGATCGTGTACTTCCGCTTCCCCGCCAAGACGCTCATTTTCTGGATGGTGTTCGTTACCCTGATGCTGCCCGTGGAGGTGCGCATAGTGCCCACTTACCAGGTCATTTCGGACCTGAAGATGCTCAATACGATGTCGGGACTGACCGTGCCCCTCATCGCATCGGCCACCGCGACCTTCCTGTTCCGCCAGTTCTTCCTCACGGTGCCGGATGAGCTGGTGGAGGCCGCGCGCATGGACGGCGCCGGTCCCATGCGCTTCTTCAAGGACGTGCTGCTGCCGCTGTCGAAGACATCGATGGCGGCCCTGTTCGTCATCCAGTTCATCTACGGCTGGAACCAGTACCTCTGGCCGCTGCTGGTGACGACCGAGGAAAGCATGTATCCCATCGTGATGGGCATCAAGCGCCTGATCTTCGGCGAGGTCTACATCGAGTGGAACGTGGTGATGGCCACTGCCATCCTGGCGATGCTGCCGCCGGCGATTGTGGTGATCCTGATGCAGAAATGGTTCGTCAAGGGCCTGGTGGATACCGAAAAGTAATTACTTCACGGGACAGATTTCAGCTCTGCCCCCAACTGACTAGACATGGCTTCGATACAACTCAAGGACGTCGTCAAGAAGTACGGCAAGGGCAAGCATGAATTGCAGGTGATCCACGGTGTCAGCGCCGGGATTGCCGACCGTGAATTCGTCGTCATCGTCGGCCCGTCGGGCTGCGGCAAGTCGACGCTGCTTCGCATGGTCGCGGGGCTGGAGGAAATCTCCGCCGGCGAAATCTGGATCGGCGACCGCGTGGTGAACAGGCTCGAGCCCGCCGAGCGCGACATCGCCATGGTGTTCCAGAACTACGCGCTCTACCCGCACATGAGCGTGTTCGACAACATGGCCTACGGGCTGAAGATCAAGAAAGTGCCGATCGACGAGATCAAGGCGCGCGTCGACAAGGCGGCGGGCATCCTCGAGCTCGGCCCGTTCCTGGACCGCAAGCCCCGCCAGCTCTCCGGGGGCCAGCGCCAGCGCGTCGCCATGGGCCGCGCGATCGTGCGGCAGCCGCAGGTGTTCCTGTTCGACGAGCCGCTGTCCAACCTGGACGCCAAGCTGCGCGCGCAGACCCGCATCGAGATCCAGAAGCTGCACCGCGAACTGGGCATCACTTCGCTGTTCGTGACGCACGACCAGGTCGAGGCGATGACGCTCGCCCAGCGCATGATCGTCATGAACGCCGGCGTGATGGAGCAGTTCGGCACGCCCGAGGAGGTGTACCACCGGCCGGCGTCGACGTTCGTCGCCAGCTTCATCGGCTCGCCGCCGATGAACCTGCTGTCCCATGCCCCGGGCAGCCGGCCGGGCACCGTCATGGGCATCCGGCCCGAGCATCTGGACGTCGCGGCCGACGGCTGGGCGCTGCAGGTCGAGACCACCGAACTGCTCGGCGCCGAACGCCTGATCTACGGACGCCTGGGCGCCGAGCAGGTCATCGTGCGCAGCGAGGAGAACCTGGCCATCCCCGAGCCTGGTTCGACCATCCACGTCAGGCCGCGCGAGGACCGCATCCACTGGTTCGACGGCGCGAGCCGCAAGCGCATGCCATGAATCCATGGCCGTACCCCCGTTGGGTAGCGCACCGCGGCGCGGGCAAGCTGGCGCCGGAAAACACGCTGGCGGCGTTCCGTCTCGGCGCCCAGCACGGCTACCGCATGTTCGAGTGCGATGCCAAGCTCTCGGCCGACGGTGTGCCGTTCCTGATGCACGACGCGGCACTGGCGCGCACGACCAACGCGCGCGAGATCTTCGGCCCCGCCGCCAGCGACGTGGGCGGCGACCATGCGTGGAGCGAACTCGCGCGCCTGGATGCCGGCGGCTGGCACTCGCGTGCATTCGCGGGCGAACCGCTCCCCACGCTGGAGAATGTCTCGCGCTTCTGCCTTGCGAACGGCTACTTCCTGAACATCGAGATCAAGCCCACGCCGGGCACGGAACGCGAAACCGGCGAGGTCGTGGCGCGGCACGCGGACCGCTTGTGGAACAACGCACGCGTGCCCCCGCTCCTCACGTCGTTCCGGCCCGAGGCCCTGGAAGGCGCGATGGCGACGGCGGGCAACCTGCCGCGCGGGTTGTTGCTGGACACGCTCTGGAAGGGCTGGCTGGAAACAGCGTTGATGCTGGAGTGCGCCGCCATCGTCTGCAACCACGCGCTGTGGGACAGCAGCAGCGTCACCCAGGCGCAGAGCGCGGGCTTTCGCTGCCTGAGCTACACCGTCAACGATGAATGGGCGGCCCGGCGCCTCGTCGACCTCGGCACCGACGGCATCATCACCGACCGCGTCGACCTGTTCCCGCCTACCTGAGGTCGCCGGCCAGCGAGGCCAGCGTTTCGGGCGCGATCGTCACGTGCGCCGGGTAGTTGCGGTGGTCGCAACCGAGCTTCACGCTCGCGCCCGCCTTGATGGCGCAGACCATCGCCGGCGTGAATTCGAAACGCACGAAATGCACCGCCGAGGTCTTCTCGTCGTTCTCGCGGTCCAGGTCCTCGTCGGCAATGGCGTAGACGCGCCCGTGCCCTTCCACCTCGACGAACATGCGGTCCTCCACGCCGATCAGCCGCGCCAGCTCGCGCCGCCGCTCATTCTCGTCGGGGTACTCGATCATCATCGTCGCCTTCCAGTTGCTGCCGTCGGGCATCAAGGGCGCGTAGGCGTCGATCTCCTGGACGATCCCTTCTTCCTCGAAGATCTTCTCGATGCGCAGCATCTCCTGGATCTGGTAGCGGATCGTCATCTCGCTTTCGAACTGCAGCGTGACGTGATCGCCCAGCGGCACGCTGCGCAGCTTGCGGTGGGCGATGACATCGCCCTTGTGCGCCTTGCGGTACTTGCTGTACGCCTCCAGCGTCATCAGGCTGTCGGGGGTGATGTTTCCGGTGAGTTGCATGGCTTTACTCCAGCCCGTAGGCCATGCGCATCAGGGTGAGCGGATGCGCCAGCCGGGGCGTGCCCAGCGAGTTGCGGTCGAACCCCTGGTCGATATGGTGGCCGCCCAGCGGGCAGTCGGAACTGATGTAGTCGGGCAGGCCGCCATCCGGGTGCTCGGACATGCGCTTGAAGAGCGGCTTGCCGATCTTCATCGCCATCTCGTGGAAGGGCTTCTTCACGCCGAAGGTGCCGGCGTGGCCGGAGCAGCGCTCATTCGTCTGAACCGAGGTGCCGGGCACGAGCTTGAACATCTCCTCGGTCTTCTTGCCGATGTTCTGCACGCGGCTGTGGCAGGGCACGTGGTAGCTGACCTTGCCCAGGGGGCGGCTGAAGTCGGTCTTGAGCAGGCCGTCGCGCTTGCGCTGCATCAGGTACTCGAACGGGTCCCACATCGCCTCCTTGACGGCCTGCACGTCGGCCTCGTCGGGGTACATCAGCGGCAGCTCCTGCTTGAACATCAGGGTGCAGCTGGGCACGGCCGTGAGGATCGCGTAGCCGTCCTTGGCGTACTTCGCCAGCACCGGGATGTTGGCTTCCTTGGACTGGTTCACCGACTCCAGGTCGCCCAGCTCCAGCTTGGGCATGCCGCAGCACTTTTCCTTCTCGACGAGGACGTAAGGCACCTCGTTGTGCTCCAGGACCTTCAGCAGGTCATGGCCGATGCCCGGCTCGTTGTAGTTGATGTAGCAGGTGGAGAAGATCGCGACCTTGCCCGGCGTCTTGGCACCCTCCCGGATGGCGAAGTCCTTCGACTTGGGCGCACCCGAGCGGAACTTGCGCGTGGCCAGCGCCGGGAGCCAGGCGTTGCGGTCCACGTTCAGCATGTTCTCCATCACCGCGCGGGCCGGCTTGGTCTGGTTCACGGCATTGGCGACCTGGACCACGATCGGGATGCCCGCGAACTGGCCGTGCAAGTCGGTGGAGGACAGGAACTTTTCCCCGAAGCTCACGCCGCCCTTCTTGAACTTGATCGCCTTGGCGCGCAGCATGGTGTGCGGGAAGTCCACGTTCCACTCGTGCGGCGGCACGTACGGGCACTTGGTCATGTAGCACAGGTCGCACAGGTAGCACTGGTCGACCACCTTCCAGTAGTCCTTCTTCTCCACCGCGTCCACCTCGCCGGTCTTGCCCTCGTCGACAAGGTCGAACAGCGTGGGGAACGCGCCGCAAAGGCTCACGCAGCGCCGGCAGCCATGGCAGATGTCGAAGATGCGCTCCAGCTCGTGGAACGTCTTGGCCTCGTCGTAGTACTCGGGACTTTTCCAGTCGATCGGATGGCGGGTGGGTGCCTCGAGGTTGCCTTCGCGGGGTACGGACATGTTCTTCTCTCGTTAAAGCATGCTTGGCATTGGGCGCTGCCTCGCGGCAACGCCCAACACCCAGGAGGCTTGGTCAGTCGACCAGTTCGTTCAGCGCCCTGGTGTAGCGGTTGGCGTGCGAGCGCTCGGCCTTCGCCAGCGTCTCGAACCAGTCGGCGACCTCGTCGAAGCCTTCTTCGCGCGCCGTCTTGGCCATGCCCGGGTACATGTCGGTGTACTCATGGGTTTCGCCGGCAACGGCGGCCTTCAGGTTGTCCCGGGTCGGGCCGATCGGCAGGCCCGTGGCCGGGTCGCCGCACTGCTCGAGCCACTCCAGGTGGCCGTGCGCGTGGCCCGTCTCGCCTTCGGCCGTGGAGCGGAACAGCGCCGCCACGTCGTTCTGGCCCTCGACGTCGGCCTTGTTGGCGAAGTACAGGTAGCGGCGGTTTGCCTGGGATTCGCCGGCGAAGGCGGCCTTCAGGTTTTCTTCCGTCTTGGAGCCTTTGAGTGCTGCCATTTTGGGAATCTCCTAGTTGGGTTGATGAAACGTTTCGTTGCCTTGAACACGGGGGTCGAAGACCTCTGGAGATTAGTCCGCTTGGGCACCCCCGTCTAATTGGCAGCGTCAATGCAGCCAATTGATAACAACTATTACTAAATGAAGTTTGATAGTTTATACGAAGTCGATTCCGGCCGCAAATGGCCGGTTCCAGAGTTACGGTATAGTAAACGCGTTACGCATTAGTAAATTCAGGAGAGCTTATGGCCGCCATCCTCAAAGATGCCAGCGCCCTGCCCGCGCCGGCGCCCATCCACCAGCTGCATCACGTCGCCTACCGGGCCAAGGATGCAGAGGAAACACGTCATTTCTACGAAGACATCCTGGGCCTGCCGCTCTACCACATCATCCAGAGCGACTACGTGCCGAGCACGGGCGAATACTGCCCCTACACGCACTTCTTCTTCCGGCTGCAGGACGGCTCCTTCATCGCCTTCTTCGACCTCGGCGATGACGAGGCCGCGCAGCCATCGCCCAACAACCCCTTGTGGGTGAACCATATTTCGTTCCGGGTCGACTCGCGGCGGGCCCTGCTGGACATGAAGGCCCGGCTGGAAGGACACGGCATCGAGGTGCTGGGCGTGACGGATCACCACATCTTCCACAGCATCTATTTCTTCGACCCCAACGGCGTGCGGCTGGAACTCACGGCCCAGCTCGCGGACGAGTTCCAGATGCTGCAGGAGAGCAAGACGGCGCATGCCCGCCTGGCCGAGTGGACGGCCCGCAAGGAACAGTGGCGACGGGACCGCGCGGCCGGCAAGGCGAGCGAGCCGCTCAAGCCCGAGCGCAACGACCGCCCCGAATTCGTCAAGAAGAACTAGGCGCGCAGCGCACCGCAACGAGGAGGCTCCATGGCGGGCAGCTACGCCGAAACACCCGTGACCCATGAGTTCGCGCAGGGCCGCGGCTACGTGCTGCCCGAGTACCCCTTCGTCCCTCCCCCGGAAATCGCCAGCGGCGACGTGAGCCACCAACCCATCGTCATCGTGGGCGGCGGCCTCACCGGCCTCACCATGGCCTGCGCCCTTGCGGGCTACGGCATCCGGGCCGTGCTGCTGGACGAGGACAACACCGTGGGCGCGAAGGGCGCGTCCTCGCGCGGCATCTGCTACACGCAGAAGTCGCTGGAAATATTCCAGCGACTGGGCATCTACGAACGGATCGCGGCCAAGGGCATCCAGTGGAGCGTCGGACGCACGTTCGCCGGCAAGGACGAGGTCTGCTCATTCGACCTGCGCCAGCAGAGTGGCTACAACCTGTCGAGCCAGCCGCCCTTCATCAATATCCAGCAGTTCTACATCGAGGCCTACCTGGTCGACCGCATCCGGCAGCTCGGCCATGTGGACCTGCGCTGGTGCAACCGCGTCACGGCCTTCGAACAGAGCAACGAATGCGCGACGCTCACCGTGACGACGCCGGCCGGCGACTATCGCATTCGCGCGGACCATGTCATCGATGCCACCGGTTCGCACAGCCCGTTTCGAAAATGGGTGGGAGCATCGGTCACGGCCAAGAAGGGTGACGACCGCTGGTGCATCGCCGACGTGCGCTTCACCCACCGGCCCCCCACCGAACGCCACACCTGGATCGAAGCACCGTTCAACGAGAACCGGGCCGTATGGCAACACCTGATGGGCGACGACGTCTGGCGCATCGACTACCAGATGCCGCCCGACGCGGACCCTGAGTACGTGAGCCGGGAGGACGTGGTGCGCGACCGGCTCACCCGCCAGTTCGGCGCGGATTGCCAGGTGCAGATCGTGTGGGTCGGCCCTTACGCCTATCGCAGCGAGTGCATCGACCGGATGCGCCACGGACGGGTGTTCTTCATGGGCGACTCGGCCAAGGTGGTGAGTCCGTTCGGCGCCCGTGGGGGCAACACCGGCGTGGCGGATGCGGACAATCTTGCGTGGAAACTTGCCGCCGTGATGAAGGGCCGCGCCGCACCTGCACTGCTGGACAGCTTCCACGAGGAACGCCATGAGGCCGCCCAGCAGAACGTGATGGTGACCAATCGCACCGCACGCTTCCTGCGCCCGGCCGCCGGGGTGGAAAAGCTGTTCCGCGACGCGGCACTCGGCCTCGCCCGGCAATACGTGTTCGCACGGCAACTTGTCAACACCGGCCGGATGGCGATCGCCAATCCCTACACGCGCTCCAGCGCCTGCGAGCCCGCCGGCGGCCAGTCGGTGCAGAACGTGGGCTTTCTGTGGGCGGACGGTTCGCGAGGCACCGTGAACGACCTCCTGCAGTGGGCCGACGGCCGGCTGCTCCTGCTGCTGTTCGGCGAAGCAAGCCCCCATGGGCTTGCGCGGCTGCGCGACCTGGCCGAAACCGCGCCGTTGCGCTGCGTGCAGGTTGCCGGCGCCGACGACCGGGTGGCGGCGCGCGAACACGTTCGCGACCCGCTGGGCCACCTGCAGGGCGCCTGCCATGTGTTCGGCCACGCCTGGGCCCTGCTGCGGCCCGACAGCTACGTGGCCGCCACGGGCGAGAGCATCGACGCGACTTTGGTCCACGCGCTCGGCAAGGCACTGGGCGCCGCCCTCGAGGAAACCGCAAGATGAGAACCGCACTCCACCTCCAGGATGCCGACGCGTTCTACGAACAACTGCTGGACGCCCACCAGGGCCTTTCCAGGGAAGCTTCGGAGCTCCTGAATGCCCGTTTGATCCTGCTGCTCGCCAACCAGGTCGGCGATGCCAAAGTCCTCCAGGAATGCGTCGAGGCGGCTCGTCGATTGCCGGAATGACACTTCGCCGCCCGGCCCCGCGAGGACCGCCCGCGCCGTTTTGCTATCGTTCAGGTCTTCTTTGAAGGATGGCAATAAATGCTTCTGGTCACGGGCGGTTGTGGTTTCATCGGTTCGGCATTCGTCCTGGAGTGGTTGCAGCAGTCCGCTGAACCGCTGCTGAACCTCGACCTTCTCACCTATGCGGGCCACCCGGCCAACGTCCGGAGCGCCGAGCGCCATCCCGGCTACCGGTTCGTGCGCGGCGACATCGGCGACCCGGAGCTGGTGGCGAGGCTGCTGGCCGAGCACCGGCCGCGCGCCGTCGTCCACTTCGCTGCCGAGAGCCACGTGGACCGCTCCATCGCGGGGCCGCTCGCTTTCGTCAACACCAATGTGGTCGGGACGATGAAGCTGCTCGAGTCCGTGCTGGCGTACTGGAGCGCGCTGCCCGCGGCGCAGGCCGCGGCGTTCCGCTTCCTGAACGTCTCCACCGACGAGGTCTACGGATCGCTGGAAACCGGCGAACCCGCCTTCACCGAGGAGCATCGCTACCTGCCCAACAACCCCTACTCCGCCTCCAAGGCGGCGGAGGACCACATGGTGCGGGCGTGGCACCACACATTCCAGCTGCCGACCCTGACAACCCATTGCTCCAACAACTACGGGCCGAGGCAGTTCCCGGAAAAGCTCATCCCGCTCACAATCGACAACGCGCTGAACGGCCTGCCGTTGCCCGTCTATGGCGACGGCCTGCAGGTCCGCGACTGGCTGTACGTCAACGACCACTGCGCCGCGCTCAGGGCAGTACTCGAACGCGGGACACCCGGCGAAACCTACAACATCGGCGGCCGCGCCGAGCGCACGAACATCAGCGTGGTCCGGGCGATCTGCGCGGCGCTGGACGAGCTGCGGCCGCTGCCGGACGGCCGCAGTTACGCCGCGCAGATCAGCCATGTGAACGACAGGCGTGGCCACGATCGCCGGTACGCGATCGACGACGGCAAGATCGCGCGGGAACTGGCATGGAAGCCGTCGCTGGCGTTCGAGGAGGGCCTGCGGCAGACCGTGCAGTGGTACCTCGACAATGGTGACTGGGTCATGGCGGTGACGGGGGGGGACGGGGATGGAGATGAATAGCCGGCGCAAGGGGATCGTGCTGGCCGGCGGCGCCGGCACGCGGCTGCATCCGGCCACACTGGCCGTCTCCAAGCAGCTGCTCCCGGTGTTCGACAAGCCGATGGTGTACTACCCGCTGGCCACGCTGATGCTGGCGGGCATCCGCGAAGTCCTGGTCATCAGCACGCCGCAGGACACACCCCGGTTCCGGCAGCTCCTGGGCGACGGCGCCAGCTGGGGCATGCACATCTCCTACGAGGTGCAGGCCAGGCCCGAAGGCCTGGCCCAGGCGTTCGTCATCGGGCGAGACTTCCTCGGCGGCGCGCCCAGCACGCTGGTGCTCGGCGACAACATCTTTTTCGGCCATGACCTGGTCCGGCTGCTGGCCGAAGCGGACGCGCAAACGACGGGCGCGACCATCTTCGGCTACCACGTGAACGAGCCCGAGCGCTACGGCGTGGTCGCGTTCGACGCGCAGGGCAACCCCGCGTCGATCGAGGAGAAGCCCACCCAGCCCAGAAGCAACTGGGCCGTCACGGGCTTGTACTTCTACGATGAACAGGTGTGCGACATCGCCGCGGGCGTGAAACCCTCGGCGCGCGGCGAGCTCGAGATCACGGCCGTCAACCAGGCCTACCTCGAGCGGGGCCAGCTCAAGGTCCAGACCATGGGCCGCGGCTTCGCCTGGCTGGACACGGGCACCCACGAAAGCCTGCTGGAGGCGTCGCATTTCATCCAGACGCTGGAAAAGCGCCAGGGCCTCAAGGTGGCCTGCCTGGAGGAGATCGCATGGCGCAACGGCTGGATCAGCGCCGAGCAGTTGATGGCGCTGGCGCAGCCGATGGGCAGCAGTACATACGGCATCTACCTGCGCGCGCTCGCCGGGGAGATCGCCTGATGCTGCGCGCCCTGCCGACCGCATTGCCGCAAGTGCTGGTGCTGGAGCCCCATGTCTTCACCGACGAGCGTGGCTTCTTCCTGGAAAGCTGGAACCAGCGGCGCTTCGACGAAGCCGTCGGCCATCCAGTGCGCTTCGTGCAGGACAACCACTCGCGGTCGGCGGGCGGCGTCCTGCGGGGTCTCCATTACCAGGTCAGGCAGCCCCAGGACAAGCTGGTGCGGGTGGTGACGGGCCGCGTGTTCGATGTCGCGGTGGACATGAGGCGATCTTCGCCCAACCTCGGGAAATGGGTCGGCGTGGAATTGAGCGCCGACAACATGCGCCAGTTGTGGGTCCCGGCGGGCTTCGCGCATGGCTTCCTCGTCCTGTCCCGATACGCCGAGCTTCTCTACAAGACGACCGACTATTACTCGCCCGAGCATGAGCGGGCGCTGGCGTGGGACGACCGCCACGTGGGTATCCGGTGGCCATTGGGCGATGTCCCGCGCGAGCCTATCGTGTCCGCCAAGGACGCAGCGGCGCCCCCGTGGGACGCCTGCGAGCTGTTCGATTAGGCCCCATGGCGGCGTCCCGGGGCGCCGGGCGAATAAAATGGCCCACGTGACAATTGCGCGGCATCTTTCGATGCCGCTTTCTGATTTTTCCCCAAGCCATGAGCGACACGCCCCACCAACCCGGCCTCAACAGCCTCTCCAAATCGTTCGAGCCCGCCGCCATCGAGGCCAAGTGGGGGCCGTTGTGGGAGGAACGCGGCTATGCCAGGGCCGGTTACCGCGGATCCGGCACGCCCAGGGAGGGCGAGCCGTCCTTCGCCATCCAGCTGCCGCCGCCCAACGTCACGGGCACGCTGCACATGGGCCATGCGTTCAACCAGACGATCATGGACAGCCTCACGCGGTACCACCGCATGCGCGGCTTCAACACCCTGTGGGTTCCGGGGACGGACCACGCCGGCATCGCCACGCAGATCGTGGTCGAACGCCAGTTGCAGGAGCAAGGCCAGTCGCGCCACGACCTCGGGCGCAAGAACTTCGTGGCCAAGGTCTGGGAATGGAAGCACAAGTCCGGCGCCACCATCACGACCCAGATGCGCCGCATGGGCGACAGCGTGGACTGGTCGCACGAATACTTCACGATGGACGACGACCTGTCGGGCATCGTGACAGCCACTTTCGTGCAGCTGTACGAGCAAGGCCTGATCTACCGCGGCAAGAGGCTCGTGAACTGGGATCCGGAACTCAAGACCGCCGTCAGCGACCTCGAAGTGGTGAGCGAGGAGGAAGAGGGTTTCCTCTGGCACATCAGTTATCCGCTCGTGGAAGGCTCCGGGGTGCTGACGGTCGCCACGACGCGGCCGGAAACCATGCTCGGCGACGTCGCCGTGATGGTCCATCCCGAGGACGAGCGCTACCGGCACCTGATCGGCCAGCAGGTACGGCTGCCGCTGTGCGACCGGGACATCCCGGTGATCGCCGACGACTACGTGGACAGGGAGTTCGGCACGGGCGTGGTGAAGGTCACGCCCGCGCACGACGCGAACGACTACGCCGTGGGCCAGCGCCACGGGCTTCCGGTCATCGGCGTGCTCACGCTGGACGCGAAGATCAACGACAACGCCCCGGCCAAATACCGCGGGCTCGACCGCTTCGCGGCCCGCAAGCAGGTGGTCGCCGACCTGGAGGCGCTGGGCCTGCTGGTCGACACGAAGAAGCACAAGCTCGTGGTGCCGCGCTGCGAGCGCACCGGCCAGATCATCGAACCGATGCTCACCGACCAGTGGTTCGTGGCCATGACCAAGGTCAGCGACAAGGACCCGACGGGCAAGTCCATCGCCCAGAAGGCCATCGACGCGGTGCAGTCGGGCGCGGTGAGCTTCGTGCCGGAGAACTGGGTCAACACCTACAACCAGTGGATGAACAACATCCAGGACTGGTGCATCTCGCGCCAGCTCTGGTGGGGCCACCAGATCCCGGCCTGGTACGACGAGGAGGGCCGGGTCTACGTGGCGGTTGACGAGGCCGCGGCGCAGGCCCAGGCGCCCGGCAAGAAGCTGCGGCGCGACGAAGACGTGCTGGACACCTGGTACTCCTCGGCCCTGGTGCCCTTCTCGACGCTCGGTTGGCCGGCGAAGACGAAGGAGATGGACCTCTACCTGCCTTCATCGGTGCTGGTGACGGGCTACGAGATCATCTTCTTCTGGGTTGCCCGCATGATCATGATGACCACGCACTTCACCGGGCAGGTGCCGTTCCGCCACGTCTACATCCACGGGATGGTGCGGGACCACGAAGGCAAGAAGATGAGCAAGTCCGAGGGCAACGTCGTCGACCCGGTGGACCTGATCGAAGGCGCGGACGTCGAGACCCTCGTGCACAAGTCCACCGTGGGCCTGCGCCGCCCCGAAACCGCGCCCAAGGTGGCCGCCCGGGTGCGCAAGGAGTTCCCGCAGGGCATGCCGGCCTACGGAGCGGACGCGCTGCGTTTCACCATGGCCAGCTACGCCAGCCTGGGCCGCAACATCAATTTCGACACCAAGCGGTGCGAGGGCTATCGCAACTTCTGCAACAAGCTCTGGAATGCCACGCGGTTCGTGCTGATGAACTGCGAAGGCCAGGATCTCGCCGAACAGGACAACGCGCTTACCGCGGCGGACCATTGGATCGTCTCGACGCTCCAGCGCGCCGAAGCCGACGTGGCCAGGGGCTTCGCGGAGTACCGCCTCGACAACGTTGCCACCGCGATCTACCAGTTCGTCTGGGACGAGTTCTGCGACTGGTACCTGGAGATCGCCAAGGTGCAGATCCAGACAGCGCAGAACTTCGAGGACCCGCAGGCGGGTCGCGCGCAGCAGCGCGGCACCCGGCGTACGCTGATCCGCGTGCTCGAAGCGATCCTGCGGCTCGCGCACCCGGTGATCCCGTTCATCACCGAGGAGTTGTGGCAGAAGGTCGCCCCGGTCGCCGGCAAGAGCGGCGAGTCGATCAGCATCGCGCCCTACCCCGCCACCGACAGCGCGGCGATCCACCCGGAATCCGAGGCCTGGGTCGGGAAACTCAAGGCCGTCGTGGACGCCTGCCGCAACCTGCGCGGCGAGATGAGCGTATCCCCCGGCACCAAGCTGCCGGCGTATGCGCTGGGCGACACGGCCTTTATGCGCCAGGCGGCGCCGGTGCTGCAGTCGCTGGCCAAGCTGAGCGATGTCAAGGTGTTCGACGACGAGGCCGCCTGGGCGCGGTCCGCCAAGACGGCGCCCGTGGCCGTGGTAGGCGACGCGCGCCTGTGCCTTTACATGGAGATCGACGTCGGCGCCGAGAAGACCCGAATCGGCAAGGAAATTGTCCGGGTAGAAGGTGAACTGGCCAAGGCAAGTGCAAAACTGTCCAACGAAGCATTCGTAGCGAAGGCGCCGCCTGCGGTGATCGACCAGGAGCGCAAGCGCATCGCCGACTTTACCGCTACCCTCGCGAAGCTGCGCGAGCAATTGGAGCGGCTGGGCTGAATCCCCGCAGGGGCACCATTCGCGCGAAATAACATGCAGCGCGAACACATCTGATCAAACCACTGCAAGAACGCGAAGCGTTTCTACAGTGAATCATCGGATGATGAACTGCGGCGTGGTGGGCCGCTCGCCACCGCCGGCGAGGTCCAGGTCCATCGGCGCGCTGGAAAGCCGGTCCAGCGCGCCGGCACGCGGTGTTGCCAGGGTTTCGTGGATGCGATGCGCCACGTACCAGCTGGCCCGCAGCCGCGACTCGCGCGTGTGGGAACCGAGGCGGGGGGTCAGGAACAGGTTGCTCAACTCATGCAGCGCCGTGCCCTTGGACGCGAAACCTGACTCGGCGCCATCCAGCATGCAGGCTTCGATGCGCCCGTCGGTCAACGCCTTGGCCAGTGCGTCCGGGTCGAACAGGTGCGAGCGGCTGATGCCGACCCACAGCTGGCCCGGCTTGCAGTGCGCCAGCATCTTGTCATTGATGAACCCCTGGTACCGCGAGGCATAGAGGACCTGCACCGAAATCGCGTCGGCATGGGCCATCAGGTCCTGCAGGCTCACGGGCTGGATCTGCAGGCGGCTCCAGATCGGCGCCGTGTGGTGGACTGCCGGGTCGTAGCCGATCAGCTTGGCGCCCAGGGAGTGAAGCATCAGGGCCAAGGTGTGCGCCGTGGGCGCCAGGCCGAAGACGCCGACCACGCTGCCATTGAGTTCGCGCCCCAGCCGGATGTCGGCGTGGCGGTCCCCGATCAGCGACGAGCCGATGCCCCGGCGGTACAGCAGCAGCAGGCTCGCCAGCAGGTATTCGGCGTTGGACCGCACGTTGGCCGTGGTGGCCTGGATCACCCGGACCCTGCGCTCCCGGCAGGCTTCCAGGTCGGTGTTGTCCGTGCCCACGTGCATCCGGGCGACGGCCTTGAGCAAGGGCGCGAAATCGAGGAACTCCCGGGTGACGACCACCTTGCGCGGCAGCACCACCGCCTGGGCCTTGTAGGCAGCCTTGCGCAGCGCAACCGGGTCTGCGGCCAACTCCGGGCGACTCTCGACCGAATGGCGTGCCTCGAGCCACGCGAGGGCCTCGGGTACCAAACGTTCGAGAAGTAAGATGTCCACCCGGATGCGTCCTTGTCTTACAGAAGCATCTGGCGTTTGGCCAGATAGTAGAAGGCGGTGCCCTCAAAGAGTGGGCAAACTTTAGCTGTAAACGTTACAAGAGTCGATGAAAAAAATCACAAAAATTAACAAAGCCGTCTTCCCGGTTGCCGGACTCGGTACGCGTTTTCTGCCTGCAACGAAGGCCCAGCCGAAGGAAATGCTGCCCATCGTCGACAAACCGCTCATTCAGTACGCGGTGGAGGAAGCATATGCGGCGGGCATCCGCCACATGATATTTGTCACCGGACGCAACAAACGTGCCATTGAGGACCACTTCGACACGGCCTACGAACTGGAGAGCGAACTCGAGGCCACGCACAAGCATGAGCTGCTGGCCATCGTGCGCGGGATGCACCCCGACGACATGGATTGCTCCTACGTGCGCCAGCCCCGATCGCTCGGCCTGGGCCACGCCGTCCTGTGCGCGCAGGCGCTGGTAGGTGATGAGCCTTTCGCGGTACTGCTGGCCGACGACCTGATGTGCGGCGAGGACGGCGGTCCCACGGTATTGGCGCAAATGGTCGACGTTTTCCAGGAACTGCCGACAACTTTGTTAGCGGTGCAGGAGGTGCCGGCGGACCACGTGCAGCGATACGGCATTGTGTCGGGGCAGCCCGTCGGCGACCGCATCATCAAGGTCGACCGCATGGTGGAGAAGCCCAGGCCGCAGGACGCGCCTTCGCGCATGGGAGTGGCGGGCCGATACATCCTCACCCCCGGGGTTTTCGACCACATCCGCAACAACCCCCGCGGCGCCGGCGGCGAGATCCAGCTCACCGATGGCATCGCCCGGCTGATGGACACGGAAGGCGTGCACGCCTTCCAGTACCGGGGCAAGCGCTACGACTGCGGCAGCAAGCAGGGTTTCCTGGAGGCGACGGTGGAACTCGCGCTCAAGCACCCCGAAGTGGGCCCGGCGTTCCAGGAATACCTGAAACGCCTGCACATCTAGGCCCTAGCGTCGCCGCAGGACATGGATGTAGTCCTGCCCGACGGTCTGCTGCTCCACCAGCTCGTTGCCGGTCTGCTTGGCAAAAGCCTGGAAATCCCGCACCGAACCTGCATCGGTGGCCACGACCTTCAGCAACTGGCCGGTCTGCATGTCCGTCAGCGCCTTCTTGGCCTTGAGGATGGGCAGCGGGCAATTGAGCCCCCGGGTGTCGATTTCCTTGTCGATGTGCATGGCGATGGTCCTGGGACTCGGTTGAGTTGGAAGCGCGCGTTCAGTCGCGCCGGGGCATGTCGATGAACTGCGGGTCCACGCCACGGCCGCGCAGCCAGTCGGCGAGCGCGTACCCCGTCCCCGCCGGCCAGCATTTCACGCCTTCGTAAGGGTAGAGCTTGTAGTCCACCAGCTCGGGGGACAGCTTCACCTCGCCTTGCGCCACCGCGTGGTACGCGATGATCACCTGGTTCATGCGCTGGAAGTCGTAGACGCCGATCAGGTTGAGTTCGGTGGCGTCGAGGTTGGTCTCTTCCTTGATTTCCCGCGCGATGCCCTCCTGCGGCGTTTCACCCGCTTCCATGAAGCCGGTGATGAGCGCATACATCCTGTGGGTCCACGCCGCATTGCGCGCCAGCAGCACCTTGTCCTGGTACTGGATCACCGCCGCGAGAACGGGCGTGGGGTTGTTCCAGTGCGTCCAGCCGCACCCGCCGCAACGCAGGCGGCTCTTCCAGCCGCCGTCCTCCATCTGGGCGATGAGTTGCAGCGGCGCGGCGCAGTTCGGGCAGAACTTGTATTGGTTGTTCATGTTTCGCTGTTGTCATCCCGGGCTTGACCCGCGATCCATCGCGGCGCGCCTGGATGGATGCCGGGTCGAGTCCGGCATGACCAATTCAATTTACGCCGGAAAGACTCCCGTGGACAGGTACCGGTCACCGCGGTCGCACACGACGAACACGATGGTCGCGTTCTCCATCGTGCGCGCGACCTGCTGCGCCACCCAGCAGGCGCCCGCGGCGGAAATGCCGCCAAAGATGCCCTCTTCGCGCGCCAGGCGGCGGCACATGTCCTCCGCGTCGTCCTGGCTCACGTACGCGAGTTCGTCCACGGCGCTGGCGTCGTAAATTTTCGGCAGGTATTCCTGCGGCCACTTGCGGATGCCGGGAATGCGCGATCCCTCGCTGGGCTGGGCGCCGATGATCCGCACCGCCGGGTTCTTTTCCTTCAGGAACCGGGACACGCCGGTGATCGTCCCGGTGGTCCCCATGGCGCTCACGAAGTGGGTGATGCGGCCTTGCGTGTCGGCCCACAGCTCCGGACCCGTCGTCTCGTAATGGATGCGCGGGTTGTCCGCATTCGCGAACTGGTCCAGCACGCGGCCCTTGCCGTCCTTTTGCATGTTGTCGGCCAGGTCGCGCGCGTATTCCATGCCGCCGCTCTTGGGCGTGAGCACGAGTTCGGCACCGAACGCCTTCATGGTCTGTGCGCGCTCGACCGAAAGGTCCTCCGGCATGATCAGCACCATGCGGTAGCCCCGGATCGCGGCGGCCATCGCCAGGGCGATGCCGGTGTTGCCCGAGGTGGCTTCGATCAGCGTGTCGCCGGGTTTGATCTCGCCGCGCTCTTCCGCGCGCTTGATCATCGACAGCGCCGGCCGGTCTTTCACCGAGCCTGCCGGGTTGTTGCCCTCCAGCTTGCCGAGCACGACATTCCCGCGCTCCCTGTTCTCGGCCGCACCGATGCGCTGCAGCGCCACCAGCGGCGTCTTGCCGATCGCGTCTTCGATCGTCGGATAGTTGTAGGGCTTCATATTTCCTCACTGTGCCATAATTTCCAATTCCCCTTTCCTGTCGCCGGAGTGGTGAAATTGGTAGACGCAGGGGACTCAAAATCCCCCGCCAGAAATGGCGTGCCGGTTCGATTCCGGCCTCCGGCACCAGACGCAATGCCCACCAGCCAGTGGGCATTTTTCGTTGGGATACTGCCGCGATCCGGCAATCACGCCGGGGTGCGCGATGCCCGTTCGGCCAGCAGGCGGGCCACGTTCCTGGCGTGGATCCTCAACTCGGGAACGGCCGTCGCCTCCCAGAGCCGGGCCTTCAGCAAGGGACCGACATAACGGATCGCATCATGCGGCGCTCCGTCCAGGCCCAGCAGACGGTAGTCGTCGTCGACGTGCAGTCCCAGTGCCAGCGGGTCCACCGACAGCGCGCCACTGGCACGCAACTGCTCGATCAGGGGCTCGCGCACGCGGCGCAGGTCGCCGGAGGGCCCGGTGCAATTGATGACCGCGCCGTAGACCGCGGACGCGTGCCGGATGGCCGAGCGCGGCTTCCACGTGACAAGGACGTCCCCATCCGGCCGATTCGCCGCGTCGACGAGGCGTCCCTGCAGGACGCCCAGTTGGCCGCTTTCCATCGCGCCTCGGATTCGCCTGAAGATCGCCGGAGCGGCCCGATGACGGTGTGTGTCCCAATAGGGAAGCAGGTGCCGGACGAATTGCCCGCGGGCGCGCAGGCCCAGCTGCTGCCAGAGGCGCGGTGTGTGGGGGCGCAGTCCGCCGATCACGTCGCGCCAGTCGTGGCCCGCCTCCACCGCGCTGCGCACGAGTTCGCGCACTGCGCGCAGTTGACGGCGCAGGCTGCCTTCGCCCGCCAGGAAATCGGCCTGCACGATTCCGGGCGCGGGAGGCGTCTCCTGCTCGCGATGCGGCTGCGGCAGCAGGCCGCGTCGCGACAGCATGTGGATGGCTCCGCGATGACCCTGGTCCAGCAGGCGCAACACGGCGTCGTAAGCCGTGAGCCCGGTGCCCACCAGCAGCACGCCCGCATCGCGGGACAAGCTGTCCAGCGCGCCGTGCGACCAGACGTCGTTGACCAGTGCCCCACTGCTCCAGCGGGCCGCGCTGAGCGTTGCGGGCGGTTGGGGGGTGAAGTTGCCAAGCGCCAGCACGATCTCGGTGGCGTCGATCAGCCGCCCCGACCCGAGGCGCAGCACGGGCGATCCGCCCGGTTCGCGGGTCTCGATGGCGAGTACCTCGGCCTCGATCAGCTCCAGCTTGACGCCGTCGGCCGAGCCGGCCTGGGCCTTGAGCAGGCTTCGCTCCAGGTAATCGCCATACAGGCTGCGGGGAACGAAGTCGGCGGGGCCGTACGGCATTCCGCGGCTGCGCAGGTACTCGACAAATCCACCCTCGTCCTGCGGGTCCAGGCCCATCCGGCCGGCTGGAACATTCAGAAGGTGGCTGGGCGAGTTGGTTCCATAAGCCAGGCCGCGCCCGAACCCCAGGCTGCGGTTGATGAGGAAGACCCGAACGGGCCCTTGCAGCGTCCGCAGCAAATGAATGGCGACGGCCATGCCGCTGAAACCGGCTCCGACGATCGCGTGGATGCGCTCGGTCGTCACAGCACGTGCAGGAGCTTGAACCCCGTGAACAGCAGGATCGCCGACAGGGCCCTGCGCAGGAACACCTGCGGCAGCCGGCTCGAGAGCATGGCACCCGCGAGAACGCCAGGGATGGACCCGATCAGCAGGTTGGCGAGCAGGCCGAAGTTCACGTTCCCGATCAGCAGGTGCCCGGCGCCGGCGAACATCGCCAGGGGGATGGCGTGCACGATGTCGGTTGCGATGAGGCGCGACGGAGTGAGGCGCAACGGGTACAGGTACGCCAGGAACACCACCCCCAGCGCGCCGGCGCCGATGGATGTCAGTGTGACGAGCGCGCCCAGCAGAGCGCCCGCGGCAACTGTCAGCGGCGCCTGCAGCGACCTGAACCTGTCCGCGGACTCTGTCGTCGTGCGAAAACGGCGGCCGAGCGCATGGAGCTGCTTCTGGAACAGCATCGCCAGCGCGGTGAGGACGACTGCGCAGGCAATGCTCACCTTCAGGAACGCGGCGGTGTTCGTGCCGATCGGGTAGATCGCCATCCACACCAGCGTCAACGCGGACGCGGGGAGGCTGCCTGCCCAGAGGCGCCGCACAACCTGCCAGTCGATCAGCCCGTTGCCGTGGTGGACTCGCGTGGCCACCACCTTGGTGATGGCCGCGAACCACAGGTCGGTGCCGATGGCGGACATCGGCGCGACGCCGAACACGAGCAGCAGGAGCGGGGTCATGACCGCGCCGCCGCCCACGCCAGTCAGGCCCACCAGCAATCCGGTGAGAGCCCCGGCGACGACCAACAGGGCGTCAAACGCGAACATGGAGGCTCCTCGCGCCGGCCGGCGCTGCGCATTCGATAAAAATGGTTTTCATGGCGGGGTGGATCGGGTACACTGCAAATATATCTTTAACACGATAGAACTGATTAATGTTTAATACAGAAAATCAGCGCTCGTGCGGAATCCGCTTGAACGGCAACCAACTCACCGTCGACGATCTGAACGCCAAGCGGCGCCAGGCTGTTCGCTTGCGCCTGCAGGGCGAGAAGCTGGCCGTGGTCACGGCGAGTACCGGGTTGAGCACGCCGACCGTCATCGCCGCGGTCAAGGCATACCGGCAGGGCGGGTGGAATGCGGTGCAGGTAAGTCCTCGCCAAGGGCGCCCGCCAAAATCCGAGGAAGGGCTGGAAGCCCGCCATGTGCACGGCCTCGTGCAATCCATGCTTGCGGGTCCGCCCGACTCCGCCGGCTTGACTCACGCCCTCTGGAGCCGCAGGGCCGTCGCGGACTGGCTTGCGATCCAGCCGGGCGCGCGGCACAGCGCCGGCGTGGCCGCAAAGCTCTGCCAGGCTCTCGAGCTGGACTTCGACGAGGATTCCCTGGCGTCGCCGCAGCCGGCAGCGTCCGGCGAGGGCATGCGGTACCAGGGCATGGAGCGCTACCTGCCAGCCTGGCCGGGCGTCCCCGCCGACAGCGGCAAGATCGGCCTGCTGTGCGTCAAGGGCGCCCGCGGCCAGCTGCTCTGGATGGCCTTCGCCGGGCCGCTGGAAGCGCGCCATTACCTCGCACTGCTGTCCAGGCTCCTCCCGCGCCGCGGGCTGCTGGAATTGGCCATCCCCGGCTCCGCGCGCCTGCTGCGAGTGGGCGAACTGCGCGAATGGCTGGACTCGCATCGAGAGGTTCTTCGCCTCGTCGACCCCGAGCTGGGCTCGCCCAGCACAATCGCTCCCAAACCCACCATCCGCAGCGCGCCAACGGAACGCGCCGAAAGGACCCTCCCCATGCCCCTGACCCATCTGCAACGCCTGGAAGCCGAGAGCATCCACATCATGCGCGAGGTCGTGGCCGAAGCCGACAAGCCCGTCATGCTGTATTCGGTGGGCAAGGACAGCGCCGTGATGCTGCACCTGGCGATGAAGGCCTTCTACCCTTCCAAGCCGCCCTTCCCGCTGATGCACGTGGACACGCGCTGGAAATTCCGCGACATGTATTCCTTCCGCGACCGGATGGTGAAGGACCTGGGCCTGGAGCTGATCACCCACGTCAACCCGGACGGCATCGCCAAGAACATCAACCCGTTCACGCACGGCTCGGCGATCCACACCGACATCATGAAGACCGAGGGCCTCAAGCAGGCGCTGGACAAGTTCGGCTTCGACGCGGCCTTCGGCGGCGCGCGGCGCGACGAGGAAAAGTCCCGCGCCAAGGAACGGATCTTCTCGTTCCGCTCGGACCAGCACCGCTGGGACCCGAAGAACCAGCGCCCCGAGCTCTGGAAGCTGTACAACACGCGCAAGCACAAGGGCGAATCGCTGCGAGTGTTCCCGCTGTCGAACTGGACCGAGCTGGACATCTGGCAGTACATCTACCTGCAGGACATCCCCATCGTGCCGCTGTACTACGCGGCGGAGCGGCCGGTGGTGGAGCGCAGCGGCACGCTGATCATGGTCGACGATGACCGCATGCCGCTCTCGCACGGCGAAGTGCCGATGATGCGCAAGGTGCGATTCCGCACGCTGGGCTGCTACCCGCTCACCGGCGCGATCGAGTCCGAGGCCGACACGCTGCCGGCCATCATCCAGGAGATGCTGCTCACGAAGACGTCGGAGCGGCAGGGCCGGGTGATCGACCACGATTCCGCCGCGTCGATGGAAAAGAAGAAGCAGGAGGGGTACTTCTGATGGCGCACGTTTCCGACCTCATCGCCACCGACATCGGCGGCTACCTCAAGGCCCATGAGCGCAAGAGCCTGCTGCGCTTCATCACCTGCGGCAGCGTGGACGACGGCAAGAGCACCCTGATCGGGCGCCTGCTGTACGACTCCAAGATGCTGTTCGAGGACACCCTCGCCACCATGGAGGCCGATTCGCGCAAGTGGGGCACGCAAGGCGACAGCATCGATTTCGCCCTGCTGGTGGACGGCCTCGCGGCGGAGCGCGAACAGGGCATCACGATCGACGTCGCCTACCGCTTCTTCTCCACCGAGCGGCGCAAGTTCATCGTGGCGGACACACCCGGCCACGAGCAATACACGCGCAACATGGTGACCGGCGCCTCGACGGCCGATGCCGCCGTGCTGATGGTGGATGCGCGCAAGGGCGTGCTCACGCAGACGCGCCGCCACAGCTACCTGGTGTCCCTGCTCGGGATCCGCCATGTGGTCGTTGCCATCAACAAGATGGACCTGGTGGAATACAGCCAGAAGGTCTTCGATCGCATCGTGGACGACTTCAGCGGGTTCGCCAGGCAGGTCGGCCTGGAGAGCGTGACGTTCATCCCGGTGTCGGCTTTCAAGGGCGACAACATCACGGCCCCGAGCGAGAAAACCCCCTGGTATCACGGCGCCACGCTGATGGGCTATCTCGAAACCGTGGAAGTGGACGAGGAGCGCATGCAGCGCTCGCCTTTCCGCATGCCGGTGCAATGGGTCAATCGCCCCGACCTGGACTTCCGCGGGTTCTCCGGAACCATCGCGAGCGGCAAGGTCCGGCCCGGCGACCGCATCCGCGTGCAGCCCTCCGGCAAGGAGAGCGCGGTCTCGCGCATCGTCACGTTCGATGGCGACCTGCCCGAAGCAGTTGCGGGGCAGTCGGTGACCTTGACGCTCGCCGACGAAGTGGACATTTCGCGCGGCGACCTGATGTCGACGGCCGATTCACCGGCCGGGGTGGCGGACCAGTTCGAAACCACCATCGTGTGGATGCACGACGAGCCCCTGCTGCCCGGACGCAATTTCCTGCTCAAGATGGGCACGCAGACCGTGACGGCATCCGTGATGGACATCAAGTACCAGGTGAACGTCAACACGCTGGAGCATGTGGCGGCCAAGACGCTGGCGCTGAACGCGATCGGCGTCTGCACCCTGAACCTGGACCGGCCGATCGGCTTCGATCCGTACGCGGAGAACCGGGATACCGGCGGCTACATCCTGGTGGATCGCCTGTCCAACGCGACCGTCGCCGCGGGCCTGCTCCACTTCGCCTTGCGCCGCAGCCAGAACATCCACGTCCAGCATGTGGACGTGAACAAGGCCGCGCGCAACGAACTGAACCGCCAGAAGTCCTGCGTGGTCTGGTTCACCGGCCTGTCGGGCTCGGGCAAGTCCACGATTGCCAACCTGCTCGAGAAGAAGCTGTACGCGATGGGCCACCGCACCTACCTGCTCGACGGCGACAACGTGCGGCACGGGTTGAACAAGGACCTGGGCTTCACCGACACCGACCGCGTCGAGAACATCCGGCGCGTGGCCGAAGTGGCCAAGCTGATGGTCGACGCCGGGCTGATCGTGCTGACGGCGTTCATCTCGCCCTTCCAGGCCGAGCGGCGGATGGCGCGCTCGTTGATGGCGGACGGCGAGTTTCTGGAGATCCACGTCGACGTGCCGCTGGCGCTGGCCGAGGAACGCGACGTGAAGGGCCTGTACAAGAAGGCACGGCGCGGCGAGCTGAAGAACTTCACCGGGATCGACTCGCGCTACGAGGCGCCGGAGGCGCCGGAACTGCGTCTGGCGACGGACACGCTGGCGCCGGACGAAGCCGTCGAGCGAATCATCGGCCTGTTGAGGCAAAGCGGCCGGCTCCCCTGAGCGCTGGGCGGCGTGCTTCACGGGGCGCGCCTTGTAAGCCGGCCGATTCCGGTGCATTCTTGCCGCATGGCATCTGCGCCTAGCGGCAAGGAGTCGATATGGTTGCCCGTCCCTCGTCCATCGCCGCCTCACTGAGGCGAGCGCTCATCCTTGTGCTGGGGGCGTGTGGAATCGCACTGGCGGCCTCGCCGCCGCAACCCGGCGCCCAGGCCATGATCGAGGCCCTGACGCGAGCGAACGACGCGGTGGTCGGCGTGCAGGTCACTGCGGCGGAGGGTGCGCGTTCCGCCGAGACCCTGGGCCGCCGGCGCGAAGGATCGGGCGTGGTGATCGGGCCCGACGGGCTGATCCTCACCATCGGCTACCTCATGCTGGAGGCCGACACCATCCAGATCGTGACGCAGGACGAGCGCAGCCTGCCCGCGCGCGCGGTGGCGTACGACCTTGCAACCGGCTTCGGCCTGGTCAAGCCCTTGCTGCCGCTGCGCGGCGTCAGGCCCGTGCCACTCGGCAGTCACAAGGATGTGAGCCCCGGCCAGGCCGTGATCGTGGCCAGTGGCGGTGCCGACGGCGACATCGCCACGGCGCGGCTCGTGAGCAAGCGGCCGTTCTCCGGCTATTGGGAGTACCACATCGATGCGGCGCTCTTCACCAGCCCGCCCATTCCCAACCACAGCGGCGCCTCCCTGTTCAACCAGCGCGGCGAGCTCATCGGCATCGGCAGCCTGTTCGTCGCGGACGCGCTCGGCGAAGCGCCGACCATCCCGGGCAACATGTTCGTGCCGGTGGACTTGCTCAAGCCCATCCTGGCCGAGATGCAGCGGACCGGCACCAGCCGCCTGAGCCGGCGCCCGTGGCTGGGATTGACGTCGGCCGAACAGTCCGGCCGGGTCCAGGTAGTGCGCGTGACCGCCGGCAGCCCGGCCGAAACCGGCGGTATCGCCGCGGGCGACGTCATCCTCGCCGTGGACGGCGTGGGCGTCGCGACGCTCGAGGAGTTCTACAAGCGCCTGTGGCTGCATGCGAATCCCGACGACGAGATCGCGCTGACGGTGTTGCAGGGCGCGCAGGTGAAGACGATGACGCTGCGGGCGGTGGACCGTATGTCGACCATGGCGAAGCCGGCCGGCATCTGACGGCTGACGGTTTCGCGCCTGATGCGCGGGCGTTGGCTGTTCCGCGCGCGGCGCTTCAGAAGGTAAAGCGGTAGCCGATGCCGGCAATGCCGACGTCCTTGCGCGCATATTCCGCGGCGGGAGTTCCGCCAGAGTCCATCCGGGGCAGGCGCAGTTGGGTGTATTGCGCAAACGCATGGTGATGCTCACCGAACCGGTATTCGAGCCCGACCCTTCCCAGGTAGGCCAGCCCTGTCTCGGACGCGGCGGGGAAGCAGTTGCACCCTGACGCGAAGCCCAGTTGCGGCAGCGACGCCGACCCCCAGCCGATGCCCAGGCCCGCGTAGCCGGTGAAGCGCTCCGACAGCGCCTGCGTCCGGTAGGCGTTGAAGGTGAATGCCTTGTAGCGCCCGCCGGCCGACACGTTCTGCTGGAGCAGGCCCAGCTGGATGCCGGTGATATCGAACTTGCCGGACTGCGCTTCGACTTCGAAGCGGGCGTTCTCTGTCTGGCGACCCGCGATCACACCGAAGTGCGTTCCGCTGTCCAGGGACAGGCTGCCCGGCAGGCTGACGCCGGGGCCCAGCGTGACTGTGGCCGGCCAGCTATCGAGATTGTTCGTGCCACCGTGCAGGCCGATGTAGTAACCGGGCTGCGCGGCGGCTGCACCCGCCGTGGCGCAAGTGAGAGCGGCCGCCAGCGCGGGCAGGAGGAAGGCGTGTGGATTGGGTTTCATGGTTTTCATGGTATCGGGTGAAGGTTGCATGCGCTCGAATGATCCGCTCAGCCTGCGAACGCCGTACCGAAGGCGGCATTGAGTTCGGCGGCGGTCGCATCCCCGCCATGCGGCAGGCCGGTGACCTGGACTTGAGCGAGGAAGTGCTGTTCCACGGCTTCGACGAAGCCGGCGTCCGTGCTGCTGCCGTAGCTTGCAGCGAGCGCCTGGACGAGCGCCTGGATGCCCAGGTCGTCATGGTTATGCACCAGGTAGCCCTGCGCATCGAAGGCGAACGCGCTTTCTGCGGTGGTTTTGAAGATCGTGCCCCGGTCGATGAAGCCGGTATTGGCCAGGTCCAGCTTGGCGGCCTCCTCCAGAGTCACCAGCTGTGTCTGGCCCGCGCGGTTGATGAACAGGTGGAAGTCAGCCCCCGGCCCCTGCCCCGGCGCGGCGGCCTGGAAGCCCGCGCCGGGCATGCGCTGGTAGCACATGTAGGGCATTTGGCCGCCTTCGACGGCAAAGTACCAATCCCCGGTGATCGGGTTGTAGTTGGCCAGCAACGCCTGGCCGCCATCGGCGGCGTCCAGCGTGTCGAAACGAACACCCTCGAACACGTTGGACGTGCCCGATGCCGCCACCGCGGCTTCATGCGCGTCGGTGGTGTAGAAGCGGTCGCCGCCGGCCAGCAGCACGCTGTACACAGGCAGGGCACCGCTTGGCACTCCGCCGCCGCCGCCCGCTTTCAGTGCCAACATGCCCGGGTCGACGATGACGCCGTTGGCCACGCCGTCTTCATCACCGATTCCGCCGTCAGTCAGCGTAACCACCACCCGGTCGATCAATCCGTCATTGTCGAAATCCAGCAGCGTGGCGCCGTCATCGAAGGTCTGCAGGTTGCCGTCGTCGAGGAATTCGAACCACGTGGCGGTGTGCGGGATCCACTTGATGAACGTGTTGGCCCGCACTTCGAAAGGCAGGTCGATCACCACGCGAGTCTGCAACCCCGCGCGCGAAGCATCCAGATCCTGCAGGACCTGACCCTCCTGCGACGTGACGGAGAAGTTGATCATGGCCGAAGCGGACACGAAGCCCGCCGGCAGCGGCGCGGGCTGCTCGGCCACGCCGAGGTCGAGCAACTGGGCCGTCGGGTCGAGTTGCACCGGGCCGGCGGGGTCGGCCGCGTTGACCGTGCCCGCCATGATGGCGCCGAACGTGGCGCCGGGCGCATTCACGCCGGCCAGGTGGTCGGCGACGGAAGCCAGTGGCAGCTGCGCGACGTTGTTCTGCTCCCAGTCTGCGATGCCGTCATGGTTGAAGTCCCCGCCGTTGGCAGTGAGCTCGACCGAGGGCTGGACACCGTCGTGGTCGGTGACGATGGTGACAGTGACCGGGGCCTCGCCGACCAGGTGGCCGTCGCTGCCCAGGATCTGCGCGATGAAGACATAGGTACCGTCGTCCAGCTGCATGGCCGGCACGTTCACGGTTCCCGCGGCAACGTCCTCGGCTGTCACGATGGCGGAGCCCACGATGCTGCCATCGGGCGCCACCAGTTGCACGGTCTGGCCGGCCTGCAGCAGCGTCCCGGCGTTGATCGTGAACTCCGGCTGGATGATGCTGGTGATTCGGTCATCGTTGCTCTGGCCGTTGTCGCTGTCCGGGTCGAGGTCGGCGGAGATCCGGCGGTCGTCGTCGACCGGCTCCCCGGTGGGATTGCCGTGGTCGTCGTGGACCTGGCCCGAGCCGTCGTCCACGACCGTCGAGGTGCCGCTGCTCGCCGCGCGGCCGCTGACACCCGCGCTCAGGGTCAGCGTTTCGGATCCCTCGAAGACTTCCGGCGAATCATTTCTGGTGGGCACGCTCACGAAGAACGCGCTGACCCCGACCGGCAGGACGACTTTGCCATCCACGACGGACAGCAGGTGCCTGGTTCCGCCCCCATCGAAGTAGTAGGCGACGAGCAGCGGGACGTAGTCGTCGGCATCCGTGGAATCCCCGCCACCCCCCAACGTGAGGGCTATCTCCAGCGGCGCTTCGGAAGTGCCGGCCAGCGTGACTTCGAAGATCGCGTTGCTGCCTTCGGAGACGCCGGAGGTGCCGGCGACGATGAGCAGCGGACGGTCGTCATCGGCCGCACCACCGATGGGCAGGCCTTTGCTGTCGTACTCGTGGCCACTGCCGTTGTCCACGATGGTCGTGGTGTCGGCGTCGCCCGCGCCCGTGGACAGCGTTGCGACGAGGGTGAAAGTCTCGCCGCCCTCGTACACCGCATCGGCCGTGGTGGCCACGCTCACGTAGAACACGGTCACACCGGCCGGCAGGCTGATCGAGCCGGCCTGCGACACCGCGAGCTCGTGCCTGACGGAGCCGGCGTCCCAGTAATAGGCAACCAGCGTGCCTGCGTAATCGCCGGCTTTCGCCGTGTCCGAGCTCGAACCCAGTTCCAGGTTGACGCTCGTGACCGACGCGGATGCCGGGCCCAATGTCACGGTGAAGACGGCGTTCGCGCCTTCGGAAAGATTCTCCACGCCCTGCACCCGCAGCGTCGCAGGCGGCGAGGCCACGTCATCATCCTCGTTGGTCACCACGACGGTGGCGGACTGGCTATGGGCGCCGTCGTAGGCGGCGTCGCCGCTGGTGGTCAGGGTGAGGGTGTAGCCGATGCCGCCGTCGATGGCGGAGTCATTGCCGCCGGTGACAGCAACGATTTGCGGGGTATTCCAGTTCGCAGACGTGAAGGTGAGCGTCGTGGCGGACAGGCTGCCTTCGGTGGCGTCCAGGCCCGTGATGGTGACCGTGACGTCCGTCATCGGTTGCGTGTCCAGCTTGACGGTGAAGCTGGCCTGGCTGCCGCCTTCGTTGGTTGTGAGCGTGGATTGGCTGACCGTGAGGCCCGCCGCATCGTCGTCGGTGTTGGTCACGATGACCGAGCCGGTTTGGGCATTGGCGCCCTCGTAGGCGCCGTCGCCACTGCTGGTCAGGGTGAGGGTGTAGCCGATGTCGCCGTCGTCGATCGCATCGTCGACGCCCGTGATGGTCACGCTCTGGGCCTGGTCCCAGTTGGCGCTGGTGAAGGTCAGGGTTGTCGTCGACAGGCTGCCTTCGCTGGCGTCCAGGCCCGTGATGGTGATGGTCACGTCGCTGCCGGGCTGGCTGTTGAGCCTGACGGTGAAGCTCTGTTGCGTTTCGGACTCGCTGGTGGTGCGGCTGGCGTTGCTCAGAGTCAGGCCGGCGGAGTCGTTGTCTGCAACACCGGCGGTGCCGGTGGCGCCTGACTGGTTCTTGACCCCGTCGATGTAGCCCGTCGACAGCGTGAAAGTTTCAGTCGACTCGGTCTCGGAGTCGTCCGTGGTGGCCAGACGCAAGGTGAGCGAACTTTGGCCGGCGGCGATCGTGACGGGTCCGGTAACGGTGTTCCAGTTCGCGCCCCCATCCGTGGACACCTGCAGCGCACTGTCCGCCGCCGTGTCCGTGCCCAACGCTGCCGAGACGCCGGCCAGGACCGGAGTGAAGGCTATGTCGAAATTGGAGAGCTTGTCGATGCTGGCCGTGAATTCGGCCGCCGTTCCTTCAGTGATCGATGGGCTCGTGACACTGATGGTCGGACGGTCGTCGTCCAGCGTGGGGTAGCCGGCACCGCCGGACGCATTGGCGGTGCCGGTGTTGTTGTTGGACAGGAAGATGTCGCCCTGCCTCTCGTCATTGACCGTCCCGATCCCGGTGGCGGATGTGGCGTCGGCCGAGGTGGTGGTCGCGGTGAGCGAGAACGACTCGTTGCCTTCATAGACACTGTCCGAAACCACGGCGACCCGAACGAAAAGCTGCCCGCCTGCAGGAATCGAAGGTGGCGTGCCGGCGTGGTAGTTGGTCCAGGTCGCGCCGTTGAAGTACTGCAGGGTGCTGCCGATGTCGGCTTTCGGATTGACCAGGTCGGCCTTCACGTCCGAAGCCGCGAGCCCTGTCGTGTCCGACAATGCCAGGGTCACCGCAACTCCCGGCGCGCCGGTCACCGTGAAAACGGCGTAATCCGACGCTTCGTTCACGAAAACGCTGTTCACCGCAATCGTGTCGGCCGCGCCCTGGATGGTGATGCTGAGGACGGCGTTGGCGGTTGCCGTTCCGCCCGAACCGTCGGAAAGCGTGTAGTTGAAGCTGTCGGTGAGTGTGCCGCCCGCGGCCAGGGCGTTCACTGCCGGGTGGGTGTTGTCGACGGCGTAAGTCCAGGCCCCCGTCGAGCTCAGCGTCAGGCTGCCATAGGTGCCCACCAGCGCTGAACCCAGCGTGCCCGCGGCGCCCGCGTTGGCGGTGCTGCCCAGGCGAACGGCAGTGACCGACAGCTGGGCTGCGGTGTTGTCGACGTCAGTGTCGTTGGAAAGAACGTTGCCGGTCGGGTTCAACCCGGCGTTCGCGTTGCCGAGGCCGCCAGCTTCGATGGCCGTGGCCGAGTCGGCCGCCGCCACCGGCGCATCGTCGGCGCCATTGACGGTGACGGTCAGCGTCGAGACCGAACTGCCCGTGGACGTGGGTGAATTGGTGTCGCGGTAGAGGAAAACATCGGACAGCGTGCCGCCCGAATTCAGCGCGTTCACGGTGGCGTTGGCGTTATCGAGCGCGTAGCTCCACGTGCCGTCCTGCTTGACGGTCAACGTGCCATAGCGGCCCGTGACCGTCGTGTCGGTCGCGAGAATCGATGTCTCCGAACTGGAGTCGACGGATCGGGCGCCGGACACGATCCTGTTCAAGCCGGTGTCGTTGGTGATCAGGTTGCCCGACGGGTTGCTTCCGGATGAAATTCCGGTCTCCGTCGCGGTTCCGGTATCGGCGACTGCCACCGGGTCGTTCGAGCCTGCGCCAAGCACCGTGATCGTCAGGGTCGCGGTGCTGGTCGCGCCCGCGGTGTCCGCCATCGCGTACTTGAACGTGTCCGTGCCGCTCTGCCCGGCGGAGAGGCTCGTGATGTCGGTAAAGGGCGTGTAGGTGTACGTCCCATTGGCGTTCAGCACGAGCGTGCCGTAGTGCCCGGTCAGCGTGGCTCCCGCGCTGCCGGCGAAGGTCAACCTGGTGCCACTGCTGCTGGTGAGCTCTTTGTTTACCGTGATGGTCGAGACATTGCCCGATCCGTCGTAAGTGATCCCGGTGATCACGGTGCTGGCCGGCACGCCCGCGCCGGTGACTGACATGCCGAAGGCGATCGCGCCATCGATGCTGGGCGATGACACAGAAACAGTCGATCCGGTGATCGCCACCTGAATGCCGTTCGTCGCGTCGAGCGCTCCCGACTTCATCCCGCTGGTCGTTGTCGAGACAGCCGTATTCGTGGCGTCGTTCTTGAAGCCGACCGTCGTGCCATTGAGCGTGCCGCCGGCGAGGGTCGAGACGGCCTTGATCGTCGAAGTGCCGGTGTCGTAGTAGTACAGCGGCTGCGCGTTCAGCGTGAACACGAGGTTGGTCGCGTCCCACGCCGACGTGACGTTGACCTTCGTCGTGCCGGCCGCGTCGGCGTACAGGGCGTAGCCGGTTCCGCCGATGACTACCCAGGCTTCGTCGCCGACACCAACCGGGTTGAACGTGCTGGCCGCGCCGCCCGGGATGTAGAACTTGTACGTTCCGTTGGTCGTGACGCCGCCCGACGTGTCCACAGTGCCGGCGGTCCCGCTGACGGTCCTGCCGTCGCCGCTGTCCTTGTCCGTGTCATTGGTCAGGACATTGCCCGTCGCCGTCGCGCCTGCGGACGTGAAACCCGATAGGGCCGTCGTCGTCGATTCCTTTGCGACGTTGTTGTCGTTGACAGCGATCGGCGTGTCGTTGGCGCCCTGGATCGTCACGGTCAGCGTCGTCGTCGATGTCAGCCCCGCCGTGTCCTTCATCGTGTAGGTGAACGTGTCGGCCAGCGTGTTCGAACTCGTGCGCAGCGCTTCGATGGTCGCGTTGCCGTTGGCCACGGCATACGAGTAGCTGCCGTCGGCGCCGACCGTGATCGAGCCGTATTGGCCCGCCACGACCGTGCCGTTCGCGGAGGTGGTTCCCGCGGTCACCGACGCGCCGGCGCTCGATGTGCCGACGAGCGTCACCGCCTTCGTGTCGCCGGCGTTGGCATCCGTGTCGTTGACGAGGATATTCCCGGTGGCACTGGAGCCCGCGCTTGCATTGTTCAGGCCACCGGCTTCGACGGCTGTTCCACTGTCGGCAACTGCCACGGGGGCTGCATTCGCCGTCAACAGCGAATTCAGCGCGCTGTCGACGCGGTCCGATGAAGAGCCGACATTGAGGATGTCGCCGGCGGCATGGCCGGCACCCAGCGCGTCGAAGTACGACTGTTCGACGACCAGGATGAAGCCGATGTTGTCCGAGGCGTCGCTGTCGCCGTCCTGGTTGCCGTCGGCGGTCGCCAATGCCAGGCTGGTGAAGCCGGGATCGGTCCAGAAATAGAAGGCTTTGACGTCGCCCTGGTTCTTGATGGGCCGGCTGATCCAGCCGTAATAGGTGACCCCGCCGATGTTGATGCCGATGGCGGCGACGTCGTTGCCGCTGAAGGCCACGCTGTTCGTATCGTCGTCGATCGTGGCCGTGCCCAGCGCGGTGTAGATAAAATCGTGGCTGTTGGCCTCTTTACCCGCCGGCGTCGTCGTCGCGTTGACTTGGTAAGCGTTGGTAAAACTGAGATTGGCCATTTATCCTGATTCCATCGGATTGTTAGTACTTAAATTTAAAATATAAGTACAATAGACTGAGGATTTTCGTTTGAAACGATAACAATCCCAGTTCACGATCGTGTACGTTTCGTTACATAAGTTGTGCAATATAACACTCTGCTTGACGCAGCTTAAGGAAATTTCTGACGAACGAGCCGCTTTCCGCAGCTGTTACAGAACGCGCAGCGAGTTGGCGAGGCCTTGGAGCAGGCCGGAAGCGACCGTGCGGTGTTGCAGAACGATCTTCAACTCGCGCTTGAGCCGCCGGTTGTCCAGCCGGCGCGACTCGCGCATGAAACTCAGCAGCACCAGCGGCAGCTCGTCGCCCGCGGCATCGCGCGCCACGCGTCGCGGACGCGGCAGCCCATACAGGTCGGCCGCCAGGTCGAAGTACTCGCCCATCTTCAGCTCGGTGTCGTCGCTGGTGTTGTAGACGCGTTGCGGCTTGCCGCGCCAGAGGGCCGCCAGCAGCGCACGCGCGAGGTCGTCGGCGTGGATGTGGCTGGTATAGACGTCGTCCTTCGCATGCAGCACGGGCGTGCCCTTTTCCAGGCGTTCGCGCGGCGTGCCGCCTTCACGGTCCGGGGCATAGATTCCCGGGATACGCAGGATGCACGCACGCACGTGGGACGCGCGACCGAAGTGGCGCACCGCGCTTTCCGCGTCCGCGCGCCGCTGCGCCCGCGGTGTGCGCGGCTGTAGCGGCCGCGTCTCGGCCACTCGCTCGCCGGCGCAATCGCCATAAACGCCGCTGGTCGAGCCATAGACCAGCGACATGGGCAACTGGCGGCGCCGTAGTACGCGAAGCAATGCCAGCGTGCGCGGATCGCGCCACCACTGCGCGTAGCCTTCGGCCGGAGGCGGGGCCAGGTGGACAATGCGGGTGGCCAGCCCTGCCAGCCTCGCGAGCGTGTCCGGACGGTCGAGGTTGCCCACCAAGGGTGTGATGCCGCGCGAGCGCAACAGAGGCGCCCGCTCGGGTGACGACGTCAGCGCCAGCAGGCGGACCCGCGCGCTCAAGTCGCGTGCCACGCGAAGGCCCACGTCACCACAGCCGACGATCAGGACGCGTTCACGACGGAAGCGCCCGGGCAGCGCGCCTAGGGGACTTTGGTTTGAAGGCAAAATTGGAACAATGACAAAAGAGACCGAGGATACTCAAAGATGACGAGCGCGCAGGCCCCGGCGGGCCCTTTCCAGGTCACTGTGCAGCCCAGCGGCCGCTCGTTCAGCGTGAATGCCGAGGAGGCGATCCTCCCCGCTGCCATCAGGCAGGGGATCGGCATGCCGTATGGGTGCAAGGATGGCGCGTGCGGCTCCTGCAAGTGCAAGAAGCTGGAGGGCACGGTCGTCCACGGCCCGCACCAGTCCAAGGCGCTGAGCCCGGACGAGGAAGCGGCGGGCTACATCCTCACTTGCTGCGGCGTGCCGCAGACGGACATCGTGGTCGAATCGCGCCAGGTGACCGACGAGAGCGCGTTCCCCGTGCGCAAGATGCCCTCGCGTGTGCTGTCGCTGGAGAAGAAATCCCCCGATGTCATGGCCGTCAAGCTGCAGCTGCCGGCGAACGACACGATGCGCTACCACGCGGGCCAGTACATCGAGTTCATCCTGCGCGATGGCGCGCGGCGCAGCTACTCGATGGCCAACGCCCCGCACAACGGCCCCGGCGTCGAGCTGCACATCCGGCACATGCCCGGCGGCAAGTTCACGGACCACGTGTTCACCGCGATGAAGGAAAAGGAAATCCTTCGCGTCGAAGGCCCGTATGGCAGCTTCTACCTGCGCGAGGAATCGGACAAGCCGATGATCCTGCTGGCTTCGGGTACGGGCTTCGCACCGATCAAGGCCGTGATCGAGCACATGCAGTTCAAGGGCATCACCCGGCCCGCGACCCTGTACTGGGGCGGCCGCCGTCCCTCCGACCTGTACCTGGACGACTGGGTGCGGGCCAAGCGCGCGGAGATGCCGAACCTGGAGTACGTGCCGGTGATCTCCAACGCCCTGCCCGAAGACAACTGGACCGGCCGCACCGGGTTCGTCCACAAGGCGGTGCTGGAGGACTTCCCCGACCTTTCCGGCTACCAGGTCTACGCCTGCGGCGCGCCCATCGTCATCGACTCCGCGCGCGCCGAGTACAGCGCGCTGGCGAAGCTGCCGCCGGACGAATTCCACGCGGACTCGTTCACCACGGAGGCTGACAAGCACGGCGCCTGAGCGCCGCGCTTGCGTCGCAGGCCAACCTCGGCTTGCCGAAGTGAAGCGCAGCGGCCGAAGACACAAGCACGGCGCCAGAGCCGTTGCACAATTGGGTTCATGAAACGCAGAACCCTCCTCTCTTCCTCGGCCGCCGCTGCGGCGGTCCTCTTCACCTCCAATGCGCTGGCCCAGGCCAGGCCGATCCGGCTGATCGTGCCCTATGCCCCCGGCGGCCCGATCGACGTCACCGCGCGCCTGCTCGCGGAGCGCGTGAAGGACAGCCTGGGCACGGTGATCATCGATAACCGCCCCGGCGGCGGCGGCAACATCGGCGCCGACGCGGTGGCCAAGGCGGCGCCCGACGGCTTCACGATCGGCATTTCGGCCGTGGCCACCCATGCCATCAATCCGTGGCTGTTCGCGAAGATGCCGTATGACGCGGCCAGGGACTTCGCCCCGATCACGCAGATGGTGCGGGTGCCGAACGTGCTGGTGATGAACGCCGAAACCGCGGCGCGCCTGAACATCCGAAGCCTGGCGGACCTGATCGCGTATGGGAAGGCCCATCCGGGCCGCCTCAATTACGGCAGCGGGGGCAACGGCAGCGCCGGCCACCTCGCCGGCGAGATGTTCAAGCAGGGCGCCGGGATCTTCGCGGTCCACATCCCCTACAACGGGGGCAATCCCGCGCAGCTGGCCCTGCTGTCGGGGCAGGTCGACTTCAATTTCGACAACCTCGCCACCGCGGCGCCCAACATCCGCTCCGGCAAGCTGAAGGCTCTGGCAGTGACCACGTTGCGGCGCTCGCCCGCGCTGCCGGATGTGCCGCCGGTCGCCGACACCGTCAAGGGCTTTGCCATCGACACCTGGTGGGGCCTGGTCGCGCCGGCCGCCACGCCCCGGGATGTGGTCGCGCGCCTGAACCACGCATTCGTCACCGCGCTGCAGACCCCCGAGGCCAGGACCCGGTTCGCCGCCCTGATGGCGGAGCCTGTCAGCAGCACCCCGGACGAGTTCGGCAGTTTCATGAAGGCCGAACTGGCCAAGTACGAAAAAGTGGTGAAACTCTCCGGCGCCAAAGTCGACTAGGACCGATGTTTAGGGAAAGCCCCGACCCGCCCTGGGTCGGGCTGTTTTCCCTGGTAGAGGCAGGCGCAACGAGTCCTTGATGCTATTCAATTGATAGCGTCTTGCGGGCCGTCCTACGCCTCGTGTGCGGCTTGTCCGACAAACGGCCCCGTTACCGCTCGGTACAGTGGCTCTTCCAGTACGACAAGCGGGAGCCGGCCATGTCAGCCTTACGCGACCTTCTGTGCCTCGTCTCGGCCGCCACCGCGCTGGCGCTGCCTTTCGCGGCGTACTCCCAGGAGCCCGCCAGCTCGAAGGGCGCGTGGCAAGCCGGCTGGTATCCGACCCCGCGCAGTTCGCTCGGCCTGCACCTGGGCCGCACCCAAACCGGTATCCCTTGCGGCAGCACGGCGCTGATCTGCGAGTCGGCCGACCAGTCCACGCAGCTCCAGGCGAGTGCGATGGTCGGCAAATATTGGGGCGTTCAACTAGGCTATGCGGAGACCGGCCGGATCGCGGCCGGCGAAGGCCGCACCGAGGGCTTGAACCTCAGCCTGCTCGGCAAGGCGCCGCTGGGCCAGTCGCTGGATGTGTTCGGCAAGCTGGGAACCACCTACGGCCGCGGCGACGCGTCCCTCTTCGGGGCCGGCCCCGCGCCGGATTCGGGGCCGGCGTTCGGCCTCTCGTACGGCGCGGGCGTCAGCTTCGCTTTCACGCCACGCCTGTCGGCCACCCTGGAGTGGGAGAGCAACGACTTCCGCTTCCCGGGCAGCGGCCGCGAGCCCGTCCGCTCGACCAGCCTGGGGCTGCAGTACCGGTACTGAGCCGTCCCGCCAGATCGGTTCTGCGAGCGCCGGCTACTCGCCCAGGTAGGCGGCCCGGACCTTCGGGTCACTCAGCATCTGCCGGGCGTCGCCGGCCATCGTGATCACGCCGGACTCCATCACGTAACCGCGATCGGCGATCTGCAGGGCGCGGCTGGCGTTTTGCTCCACGAGCAGGATGGTGACCCCCTGGGCATACACCTCGCGCACGACCTCGAAGATCTTGTCCACCATGATGGGCGACAGGCCCATGGATGGTTCGTCCATGAGCAGCACCTTGGGCCGGCTCATGAGGCCGCGGCCCATCGCCAGCATCTGCTGCTCGCCGCCGGACAGGGTGCCGGCGAGCTGGTCCTTGCGTTCCTTCAATCGCGGGAAGATCGTGAACACCTTCTCGAGGTCGGACGCGATGCCCGCCTTGTCCGTGCGGATGTGCGCGCCCATCTGCAGGTTATCGCCGATCGTCATGCGCGTGAACACCCCGCGCCCCTCGGGAACCATCGCCAGGCCCTCCTTCACGAGGTCCCAGGCGCCCTTGCCGCGGATGCTCTTGCCGAGGTACTCGATATCGCCCCCGTTCATCGCCAGCAGCCCGGTGATCGCCTTCATGGTGGTGGTCTTGCCCGCGCCGTTCGAGCCGATCAGCGTGACGAGCTCGCCCTCCTGCACCTCGAAGTCCACGCCCTTGACGGCCTGGATGCCGCCGTAGGCCACCTTCAGGCCGCGCACTTTCAACAGCGTCTCGCTCATTCTTTTTCTCCGGTCGCGGCGATCGCCGGTGCGGGCGGCGGGGCCGCGCCATGGCCGTGGCCGAGGTAAGCCTCGATCACCTTTTCGTTGCGCTGGACTTCGGCCGGCGTGCCTTCGGCGATCTGTTTGCCGTAGTCGAGCACGGTGACGCGGTCGCACAGGCCCATCACGAGCTTCACGTCGTGTTCGATCAGCAGGATGGTGCGGTTGTCGTTGCGGATCTGGTCGATCAGCTGGCGCAGCAGGATTTTCTCGGTGGCGTTCATGCCGGCCGCCGGCTCGTCCAGCGCGATCAGCTGGGGATCGGTCGCCAGCGCGCGGGCGATCTCCAGGCGCCGCTGGTCGCCGTACGACAGCGTGCGCGCCTTGAAGTCGGCGTACTTGCCGATGCCCACGTACTCCAGGAGCTCCTGCGAGCGCTTGGCGATGGCGGCTTCTTCCGCCTTGAACCCGGGTGTCCGGAAGATCGCGCCGAGCAGGCCCGAGTTGGTGCGGATGTGCCGCCCGACCATGACGTTCTCCAGGGCGGTCATCTCGGCAAACAGCCGGATGTTCTGGAAGGTGCGCGCGATGCCCGCCTTCGCCACTTCGTGCACGGCGCTCGGGACGTAGGGCTTGCCCGCGAGTTCGAAGGTGCCGCTGTCGGGCGTGTACAGCCCCGTGATGACGTTGAAGAACGTGGTCTTGCCGGCGCCGTTCGGCCCGATCAGGCCGTAGACCTGCCCGCGCTCGATGGTGATGCCGACATCGGAGAGCGCCTGCAAGCCGCCGAAGCGCTTGGAAATGCCGGCGACGCGGAGAACTGTTTCTGCCATGCCTGTGTCCCCTACTTCGCCTGCAGCGATTTGCCGTGTTCCGGCGCGGGCCACAGCCCATGCGGGCGCCATAGCATCACGACGATCATCGCCAGCGCGATCAGGAGCTGGCGCAGGATCGCCGAGTCGAGGCGCCCGTCCGTCATGGACTGCAAGGGCCCCGCGACGTAACGCAGTACCTCGGGCAGCGCGGAAAGCAGCACCGCGCCGAGGATCACGCCGGGCAGGTGGCCGATGCCGCCCAGCACCACCATGGCGACGATCATGATCGATTCCATCAGGCTGAACGACTCGGGCGAGACGAAGCCCTGGAACGCGGCGAACATCGAGCCCGACACGCCGCCGAAGGTGGCGCCCATGCCGAACGCGAGCAGCTTCATGTTGCGCGTGTTGATGCCCATGGCCTTGGCCGCGATTTCGTCCTCGCGGATCGCCATCCAGGCGCGGCCGATGCGCGAGACTTCCAGCCGGTGGCAGATCACGATGCTGACCAGAACGAGCGCCAGGAACAGGTAGTAGTAGAGGGACACCGACGCGATCTCGAAGCCGAACACGTGCAGCGGCCGGCCCAGGTTCAGGCCCCAGAAATGGAACGAGTCGATCTGGTTCAGGCCCTTGGGCCCGTTGGTGATGTTCACCGGGTGGTCCAGGTTGTTCAGGAACACGCGGATGATCTCGCCGAAGCCGAGCGTCACGATCGCCAGGTAGTCGCCGCGCAGCTTGAGGGTGGGGGCCCCCAGCAGGATGCCGAAAATCCCCGCGAGCGCGGCCCCGGCCGGCACGACGATCCACAGGGGCATGTGAAGCCCTGCGGGGAACGCCGCCGCAATCCACGCGAACGAGTCGGTCAGGTGGGGCGACGCGAGCAGGCCGAACATGTAGGCGCCGATGGCGTAGAAGGCGACGAAGCCCAGGTCCAGCAGGCCGGCGTAGCCGACGACGATGTTCAGCCCGAGTGCCAGCAACACGTACAACAGGGCGGCATCCGCGATCCGCACCCAGGCATTGCCGCCTTGCTGCAGGACCAGCGGCAGGACCAGGAGGAATATCGCGCCGATCGTGTAGACGACGTACTTGTTCTGCCGGTTGATGAAATTCATCATGGTGTGTCCGCCTTATGCCCGGTCCGCCACGCGCTCGCCGAGCAGGCCGGAGGGCCGCAAGGTCAGCATGATGATCAGGACGATGAACGCGAAGATGTCGGAGTAGTGGCTGCCCAGCACGCCGCCCGTGAGCACGCCGATGTAGCCCGAGCCGATCGACTCGATCAGCCCGAGCAGGATGCCGCCGACGACCGCGCCCGCGAGGTTGCCGATACCGCCGAACACCGCGGCGGTGAAGGCCTTCAGGCCGGGCAGGAAGCCCATGGTGTGCTGCACCGTGCCGTAGTTCGAGGCATACATGACGCCCGCGATCGTCGCCAGCACCGCGCCGATGACGAACGTCGCGGAAATCACGAAATCGGGTTTCACCCCCATCAACGAGGCCACCCGGGGATTCTCGGCCGTCGCCCGCATGGCACGCCCGAGCTTGGTGTAGTTGACCAGGTACATGAGCGTGGCGAGCGACACCGCCGTCAGGCCCAGGATCATGATCTGCGTGACGGTGATCACGGCGCCACCGACGTGGAACGGGGTGGCCGGCAGCAGCGTGGGGTACGGCTTGTAGTTCGGCTTGAAGATGATCATCGCCAGCGTCTGCAGCAGGATCGACATGCCGATGGCGGTAATGAGCGGCGCGAGCCGCGGGCTGTTTCGCAGCGGCCGGTACGCCACTTTCTCGATCACGAAATTGAGCGCCGCGGCGACGACGCACGAAATGATCAGAGCGACCCCGAGGATCACCCAGCCCGGCGCGCCGGGCAGCGCCTCCCTCATGTTGACGATGATCGCCCAGCTGGTGAGCGCCCCGATCATGAGGACCTCGCCGTGCGCGAAGTTGATCAGGTTGATGATGCCGTACACCATGGTATAGCCCAGCGCTATCAAGGCGTACATGCTGCCGAGGATCAGACCGTTGATGATCTGCTGCAGCAAAATTTCCATAGGACTCTCCGTTTCCTGGCCGGCCCCATGGGAAGGCCGACATGGCGCCGAATCTTGACCGCCGCCCCTATTGTTCGTGTCGCACGGCCCTCATGGGGTCGCGAGCCGTTTAGCAAAAAACCCGCCATGCGCGCAGGACGGGTTCTCGGGTGAGGGATTGTAGCCAAGCGACCTGACACGCAAATCGCGTGTTGCGCCGGGTTTACCCTCGGCTTTCGGGCCCGTCATGGCGATTGCCGCTCGATGAATGATCCTGATCAACCCGGGCGGCATCGGGGCCGGTTATTGGCCGCCCTCGGCGTCGCCCGCGGCTTCGTTGCGCGCCCGCAGCTGCGCCAGTTTCTCGGCGATCCTGATCTCCAGGCCGCGGTCCACGGGCCGGTAGAACCGCGGCGGCGCCATGCCTTGCGGGAAGTACGTCTCGCCCGCCGCGAAGCCGCCCTCCTCGTCGTGCGCATAGCGATAGTCCTTGCCGTAATCGAGGTCCTTCATCAGCTTCGTGGGGGCGTTGCGCAGGTGCAGGGGCACGGGCCGCGTGCCGTCTTTCCTGATCAACGCCTTGGCCTCGTTGAACGCGTTGTAGACGGCATTGGACTTGGGCGCCACAGCCAGGTAGATCACGCACTCGGCGAGTGCGAGCTCGCCTTCCGGGGAGCCCAGGCGCTCGTACGTCTCGGCCGCATCGAGCGCCAGGCGCAGCGCGCGGGGGTCGGCCAGGCCCACGTCCTCGGTCGCCATGCGGACCAGCCGCCGCGCCATGTAGCGCGGATCGGCGCCGCCGTCCAGCATCCGCATGAACCAGTAGAGCGAGGCGTCCGGGTCCGAGCCGCGCACCGATTTGTGCAGGGCGCTGATGGTGTCGTAGAACTGCTCGCCGCCCTTGTCGTAGCGCCGCATGCGCTCGCCCAGCACCTTGAGCAGCCATTCGTCCGAGATCTCGCCGCGCCTTTCCTTCGCCGCGGCGATCGACAGTGTCTCCAGTGTGTTGAGCAGCCGCCGGGCGTCGCCGTCGGCATAAGCCACCAGCCGGTCGAGCGCGGCCTTCTGCACCGCAGGAACGGCATCGATGGCCTGGGCCTTGGCCACGATTTGCTCCAGGTCCGATTCGGTGAGCGGCTGCAACACGTACACGGCCGCGCGCGACAGCAGCGCCGAATTCACTTCGAACGAAGGGTTCTCGGTGGTCGCGCCGATGAAGGTGAACAGGCCCGACTCCACGTGCGGCAGGAAGGCATCCTGCTGGCTCTTGTTGAACCGGTGCACTTCGTCGACGAAAACGATCGTGCGGCGGCCGCCCGCGCCGGACGCGTTCTCCAGCGCGGTGCCCTGCGCGATCTGCGCCTGCTCGACCGCCTCGCGAATATCCTTCACCCCGCCCAGCACCGCGCTGATGGTGATGAACTGGGCGTCGAAAGCATCGGCCATCAGCCGCGCGATCGTGGTCTTGCCAGTGCCCGGCGGGCCCCACAGGATGCAGCTGTGGGGCTGCCCGGATTCGAAAGCGATGCGCAGCGGCATGCCTTCGCCGAGGAGATGCTGTTGGCCTATCACCTCGCCCAGCGTCCGCGGGCGCAGGCGCTCGGCCAGGGGTTGGTGTGCGGAGGCGACGGGTTTGCTCACCGGCACAGTATAGGAAGCTTCCCTTATAGTGCGGCCACGATGGAAGCTTCGCTCTGGTCCACCTTTTCAGCGCTGTTCGGCGCCCTCGTCGGCGGCGGCATCAGCTATGCGCTCAATCGGCAGCAGTTCGCCAACCAGCTGCGGCTCGCGCGCGAGCAGCACCGCACCGAGTTCATGGCCGAGGAAACGGCGCGCCATTTCCTCAGCCACAAGAGCTTCACCGACCGTTCGTTCGACACGCTGCGCCAGCACCTGGGCGGCTTCGAGGACGACGAGTTGCGCAAGATCCTGGTGCGCGCCGGCGCGATGCGCGTCTACCGCGAAGACGGGACCGAATGGTGGCGGCTGCTGTCGCGGATGGATGAATTCATCGAGCGCAAGGACCTAAACCGCATCACACGGGAAATCTAGGCCCGCCGTCCGTCCCCGTTACTGCTTCACGACGTCCGCGCCTTGCGGCGGCCTGAACCGGAACTGCTCCGGGGACACCGAGGCATTGAGCTCCATTTTCGTGAACGTGAGCACCGAACGCTGGCCGAAGCTGTCGAGGATCTCCAGCGCCGCGAGCTCGTTCCCGCGGAAGCCCGCCTTCATGCTGTGCAGCTGCCCTTCCTTGGCCTTGGGCGTGGCCTGCACCCACTGGATGCCGTCCTTCTCGCCCGCCGCTTCCAGGGTGAAGTCCTGGCGCAAGGTGGCCAGGTCCGGCGCGGACGCGATCAGCGCCGCCGGGGTCGATCCCAGCGCCTGCGCCTGCTTGCGCGACGTCACCTGCCTCAGGTCGGCGTCGTAAAGCCACAGTGTCTGGCCATCGGCGACGATCGTCTGCTCGAAGGGCTTGCGGTAATCGAAGCGGAAGCGGTTGGGACGGGCGAACTCGAACGTGCCGCTGGACGTCTTGCTGCGCGCCGCCTGCCCGTCTCGGGCCGGCCCCGTCACGACCTGCGTGAACTCCGCGCGGCCGCTGCGGGCCGACTTGACGAAATTCTCCAGGCTGTCCAGGCCCGAGGCCTGTGCCGCCAGCGCGAACGCTGCCACCAAAGTGGCGACCATGGTCTTCATGAGACTCCCTTGACTGTTGTGGTTGGGATCGGCCCCGGCAGCCGAAGTTCGCGACCGGTGGCTATTCCGGCCGGTTCGGCGCCAGGATCTCGCGCTGGCCGCTGGTGCTCATCGCGCTGACCAGCCCGGCCTTTTCCATATCTTCCACCAGCCGGGCCGCACGGTTGTAACCAATCTTGAGGTGGCGTTGCACCAGGGAAATGCTGGCCTTGCGGTTCTTCAGCACGATTTCGACGGCCTGGTCGTACATCGGGTCCTTCTCGCCGCCGCCGTCGCCGCCCAGCAGGTCGCCGTCCTCGTCGACCGTGCCGCCTTCGAGCACGCCCTCGATGTAGTTGGGTTCACCCTGGGACTTGAGGTACGCGACGACGCGATGCACTTCCTCGTCGCTCACGAAGGCGCCGTGCACACGCACAGGCAGCCCGGTGCCGCTGGCCATGTACAGCATGTCACCCATGCCCAGCAGCGCTTCGGCGCCCATCTGGTCCAGGATGGTGCGGCTGTCGATCTTGCTCGACACCTGGAAGGCGATCCGGGTGGGGATGTTCGCCTTGATGAGGCCGGTGATCACGTCCACGCTCGGGCGCTGCGTGGCCAGGATGAGGTGGATGCCGGCGGCGCGGGCTTTCTGCGCGAGCCGGGCGATCAACTCTTCGATCTTCTTGCCCACCACCATCATCAGGTCGGCCAGCTCGTCGATGACGACCACGATGTGCGGCAGGCGCTCGAGCGGCTCGGGGCCGTCCGGGGTCAGGCTGAACGGGTTGTAGATGAACTCGCCCCTGGCCTTGGCTTCGTCGAGCTTGTGGTTGTAGCCCGCCAGGTTGCGCACGCCCAGCTTGCTCATGAGCTTGTAGCGCCGCTCCATCTCGCCGACGCACCAGTTCAGGCCGTTGGCCGCCTGGCGCATGTCCGTCACCACGGGGGCGAGCAGGTGCGGGATGCCCTCATAGACCGACATCTCCAGCATCTTGGGATCGATCATCAGCAGCCGCACGTCGCGCGCCTCGGCCTTGTACAGCAGCGACAGGATCATGGCGTTCAGGCCGACGGACTTGCCCGAGCCGGTGGTGCCCGCCACCAGCACGTGGGGCATCTTGGCCAGGTCCGCGACGACCGGGTTGCCGACGATGTCCTTGCCCAGGCCCATGGTCAGCATGGACTTCGCTTCGTTGTAGGTCTGCGAGCCCAGGATCTCGGACAGGCGGATCGACTGCCGCTTCGCGTTGGGCAGTTCCAGCGCCATGTAATTCTTGCCCGGGATGGTTTCGACCACCCGGATGGAAATCAGGCTGAGGGAGCGCGCCAGGTCCTTGGCGAGGCCGACGACCTGCGAACCCTTCACGCCCGTCGCGGGCTCGATCTCGTAGCGCGTGATCACGGGGCCGGGCTGCGCCAGGACCACCCGCACCTCGACCCCGAAGTCCTTGAGCTTCTTCTCGATCATCCGGCTGGTCATCTCCAGCGTTTCCGACGAGACGGTTTCCTGCCGGCCTTGCGGGCCGTCCAGCAGGTCCACCTGCGGCAGCTTGGAGTCCGGCATGTCGGTGAACAGGGGCTTTTGCCGCTCCTTGGCGACACGCTCGCTCTTGGGCACGTCCACCAGCAACGGCTCGATCAGCACCGGCGTGGGGTGGTGCTCCTCGATCTCGATGCGCTCCTCGATCAGCACTTCCTCGCGCTGGCGGGCCGCCTGCTGGCCGAAAGCCAGGTCCTGCGCCAGCTCGCGCTTCTCGCGCCGTGCCTCGACGAACCCGTCGACGTACGCGCCCACGCGTTCGGCCACGTGGCTCCAGGAAAAACGGAAGACGACCGCCGCCCCGAGGACGACCAGGGCCACGAACACCAGGCCGGAGCCGGTGAAGCCCAGGTATTTCACGCCGAACGGTCCGGCGAGGTAGCCCAGGGCCCCGCCGGCGTGGTCCGGCAGCCTGGCCTCGAAGCGGTACAGGCGCGACCACTCGAGCGCGGTGCTCGCGCACAGCAGCACCGCCAGCCCGATCCAGAAAGCCCAGCGGGTGCGCGTGAGGCGCGGCACGCCGTCGTCGGATTCCGCGCCGCCGCGCATCCAGTGTGCGAGTGTTGCGAGCCAGGCCCTCACGGCGGCGGCGAAGCACCACCAGACCGAAAAACCAAGGAGGAAATAGCTCGCGTCGGCCAGCCAGGCGCCGAAGCGGCCACCCCAGTTGCGCACGGCAGCGCCGCTGCCGGAGGTGGAGAACGCCGGGTCTTGCGCCGAATAGCTCGCGAGCGCGAACAACCAGAACACCAGGGCCACCAGCCCCAGGACCAGCGCGATTTCCTGGGCGAAACGGCCGACGCCGGCGCGCGGGGTGGACGCAGCCGCGCGGGAGTCCGTCAGCGTATTGAGCGAGTAAGTCATGAGGCGATGCCAAGCTTACCGCACGAAAGCGCCTAGCCCAGGGTCGTCAGCCTGTCCTTGATCAGCATCGAGCCGTCTTCGCGCGTCTCGATGAAGCCGCGGTCCTCCAGGTCTTTCATCACGCGGCTGACCATCTCGCGCGAGGCGCCCACCATCTTGGCGATGTCCTGCCGCGAGATGCGCTCCTTGATCGTCATCAGGCCTTCGCGGTCGGGGGCGGCGAATTCCAGCAAGGCCCGCGCGACGCGGCCGTAGACATCCATCAGGGCCAGCGATTCGATCTTGCGGTCCGCCTGGCGCAGGCGCTGCACCAGGCCCTTCATGATGGCGTAGGCCATCGAGCTGTTCTCGGGCAGGCAGCGCGCGAACTCGGCGCGGCCCAGGGCCAGCATGTCTGTCTGCACCTCGGCGCGGACGGTGGCCGAGTGCGCTTCGTTGTCGATCAGGCTCATCTCGCCGATGTAGTCGCCGGGTTGCAGCGTGGCCAGGATGACTTCGCGGCCCCGCTTGTCGGAGGTGACCACCCGGACGCGGCCGGTGAGGATGATGAAAAGCGTGTTGGACTTCTCGCCCTGCTCCACGATGACCTCGCCGCGCTTGAACCGTCGCTTCGTGACCGCCTCCGCAACCGATTCCGCCTGGTTGGCCGTCAACAGCGCGAACAGCGGCACCCGTCGTATCAGTTCCAGGTTGGACAGCATCGACATTCTCAAATCCCTTCCAGCACGCGGCCCAGGCCATGGGTTCTTACAATCGGGGCGATTGATACGGCGAAGCATCGACGCGCCCGCATGGGGTTGATACTTGCCGTTCGGCCCCGAAATGTACACCCCGGTGTGGGGTTTTCCACACAGGTCTTTCACCATGTCCAATACCAAGCACTCCAAAGTCCTGATCCTCGGCTCCGGCCCCGCGGGCTACACCGCCGCCGTGTATGCGGCACGCGCCAACCTTCACCCGACGCTGGTTACCGGCATCGCCCAGGGCGGCCAGTTGATGACCACGACCGACGTGGACAACTGGCCCGCCGACGTGCACGGCGTCCAGGGTCCCGAGCTGATGCAACGCTTCCTCGAACACGCCGAGCGCTTCAAGACGGAGATCGTGATCGACCACATCAACGCCGTCGACCTCAGCAAGCGGCCGTTCACGATCAAGGGCGACAGCGGCGAATACACCTGCGACTCGCTGATCATCGCCACCGGCGCATCGGCCAAGTACCTCGGGCTGCCGTCGGAGGAAGCCTTCATGGGCAAGGGCGTCTCGGGCTGCGCCACCTGCGACGGTTTCTTCTACCGCGACCAGGTCACGTGCGTCATCGGCGGCGGCAACACCGCCGTCGAGGAAGCCTTGTATCTCTCCAACATCGCCAGCAAGGTGTACCTGGTGCACCGCCGCGACAAGTTCAAGGCCGAGCCCATCCTGGTGGACAAGCTGATGGAGAAGGTCGCCGCCGGCAAGATCGAGCTCAAGCTGTTCAAGACCCTGGACGAAGTGCTGGGCGATGCCACGGGCGTGACGGGCGTGCGGCTGAAGGACACCAAGACCGGCGACACGGAGGATTTGAAGCTGCAGGGCTGCTTCATCGCCATCGGCCACCAGCCCAATACCGAGATCTTCAAGGGCCAGCTCGAGATGAAGGACGGCTACATCATCACCAAGTCCGGCCTGCAGGGTCTCGCGACCATGACGAGCGTGCCCGGCGTGTTTGCCGCCGGCGACGTCCAGGACCATGTGTACCGCCAGGCCATCACCAGCGCGGGCACCGGCTGCATGGCCGCCCTGGACGCCCAGCGCTTCCTGGAACAGGAATCCTGAGCGCTTCGGGTGGGCTATAATGCTAGGCTTTGCTGAAGTTGCCCGGGAGGGCGGCCGGCAATCGGGTTACCGCCACCCTTCTGGCGAGGTGAGGCTCTCCCGTCTGGGACGGCCGTTTTGACAATACTGGAGTGCTTTATGGCACGCGTCTGCGACGTCACGGGCAAAGGCCCGATGGTCGGGAACAACGTTTCCCACGCCAACAACAAAACCAAGCGCCGGTTCATGCCGAACCTGCAATACCGCCGTTTCTGGGTCGAGACCGAAAACCGCTGGGTTCGCCTGCGTGTTTCCAGCGCCGCACTGCGCCTGATCGACAAGAATGGCATCGACTCCGTGCTCGCAGACCTGCGCGCGCGCGGCCAAGCTTAAGGAGCACGATCATGGCAAGCAAAGGCGGACGCGAAAAGATCAAGCTGGAATCCACCGCGGGGACCGGCCACTTCTACACGACCAGCAAGAACAAGAAGACGATGCCCGAGAAAATGGCGATCATGAAATTCGATCCCAAGGCTCGCAAGCATGTCGAATACAAAGAAACCAAATTGAAGTAGGCTTTTGGCCCAGGCAAAAAAGCCCCGCGTTGCGGGGCTTTTTTCTTGGGCGCGCCGCCGTGCGGCGTGCGGGGAACGTTACGCGTGGGCGGCCCGCAGCTTCATGGAGAACTGCTGCAGGGCAACGATGCCGCTTTCCTCGGCGCGGCGGCACCAGGATTGCAGGTCCACCGCCAGCTGCTCGCGCGACTGGGAGGTGTTGAGCCACATCTGGCGCAGCTCTTCGCGCATGGTCACCATCTTGTCGAGCACCGGGTGGGCGGCACGGGCCCGGGCCAGTTGCGGCCTGGCTGCAGCCGGCACGCGCTCGTCGTCGCGGTGCAGCCAGCGCTTGGCCGCCTGCAACGGCGACAGGTCGGCCTGCCTTTCCTTCAGCATGGCGATCTCCGCCTGGCAGACGCGGCGCATTTCACGGGCGTAGCCGGCCATCACCTCGTAGCGGTTGGCGATCAGCGCTTCCAGCGTCTTCTCGTCGGCGACCGGCTTGATCGCGCCCAGCTGCAGCTTCGGCGGGACCTTCTTGACGGTTGCCCAGCCGATCTTGCTCATCAGGCTGATGTAGATCCAGCCCATGTCGAACTCGTACTTCTTCACGGAGAACTTCGCCGACGTCGGGTAGGTGTGGTGGTTGTTGTGCAGCTCTTCGCCGCCGATGATCAGGCCCCAGGGCGAGATGTTGGTGCTGGCGTCCGGCGCCTCGAAGTTGCGATAGCCCCAGTAGTGGCCGATGCCATTGATGATGCCGGCGGCGGTGATGGGGATCCAGGCCATCTGGACGGCCCACACGGCGAGGCCCGCGAAGCCGAACAGCGCCACGTTGATGATGAGCATGAGTCCCACGCCCTGCCAGCTGAAGCGGGTGTACAGGTTGCGCTCGATCCAGTCGTCCGGCGTGCCATGGCCGAACTTGGCGATCGTCTCCCGGTTCCTGGCTTCCGCGCGGTACAGCTCGGCGCCCTTCCAGAACACGGTGTCGATGCCGCGCGTCTGCGGGCTGTGCGGGTCATCCGGCGTCTCGCACTTGGCGTGGTGCTTGCGGTGGATGGCGACCCACTCCTTCGTGACCATGCCGGTGGTCAGCCACAGCCAGAAACGGAAGAAATGCGAGGGAATGGCGTGCAGGTCCATGGCCCGGTGGGCCTGGGCGCGGTGCAGGAAGATGGTGACGCTGGCAATGGTGATGTGGGTCACCACCAGGGTAAACAGGACGACCTGCCACCAGGACAGGTTCCACAGGCCGTTGGCAAGCCAGTCAATTGCCGAGTTCAGCACGGCCCAATCGGGAAGCAACATAGAAGGTGAGTCTCTCTCTTTAGGAAAACGGCCTCGAAGGAGGCCGCATGTCATTGGACGTATTTTACGGTCGGAGGTTCCGCAAAACGCTGGGGTTATGCACAGGACGGCCGATTTGGCCGCGGCCTCGTCAATTTTTCACCCAGCTGGCCGCAAAGAAACCGTCCGTGCGATGCCGGTGCGGCCAAAGCCGCAGGAACATTCCGCTGTCCGCGCCGCCGCTGCAAAGGCTCGCGGCGCCCTCGACCTTCAGGGTGGACAGGATTTCAGCGGCCGGCAGTGGGGTGAACTCCCCATGGGCCTGGCTGAAAGCCAGGGCGATGTCCTCGTTTTCGGCCGGCAGCAGGCTGCAGGTGGCATAGACCAGCCGCCCGCCCGCCTTGAGCAGCCGCGCCGCGCTTTGCAGGATGGCCGCCTGCTTCACGGTCATCTCCTGGACGGACTGGGGCGACTGGCGCCACTTGAGGTCGGGGTTGCGCCGCAAGGTTCCCAGGCCCGAGCAGGGCGCGTCGACGAGCACGCGGTCGATCTTGCCGGCCAGCCGCTTGATGCGCTCGTCGCGCTCGTGGGCGATGGCTGCGGGGTGCACGTTGGACAGCTTGCTGCGCGCCAGGCGGGGCTTGAGCGCGTCCAGACGGTGCGCCGAGGTATCGAATGCGTAAAGCCGGCCGGTGTTGCGCATCGAAGCGCCGATGGCCAGCGTCTTGCCGCCGGCGCCGGCACAGAAATCGACCACCATTTCGCCGCGCTTGGCGTCCAGCAGCAGCGCCAGCAACTGCGAGCCCTCGTCCTGCACCTCGATCGCCCCACGCGCGAAGGCATCCAGCTTCGTGAGGGCGGGTTTGGTGTCCAGCCGCAGTCCCCACGGTGAATAGGGCGTGGGCTGCGACGCGATGCCCGCCAGCTTGAGCTCCTTCTGCACGTCGGGGCGCTTGTCGGTGAGCGTGTTCACGCGCAGATCCAGCGGCGCCGGCTGGTTCAGGCTGTCCACGAGCGGCCAGAATTCGGCGCCGAGCTGGTCCTTCAGGGGCTGCACCAGCCACTCCGGCAGGTTGTGCCGGTGGCGCTCCAGCAAATCAGCGGGATTGATGGCGTCGCACTGGTCCAGCCAGTTCTTCTCCTGGTCGGTGAGGGCGCTCTTGAGGAAATCGCGCGGGCCATGGAAGCCCAGGATGGCCATCCGGCGCTCCTTCGGGCCACTGCCCGAAGGCGACAGGTGATCGAACAGCAGCTTCTTGCGCAGCACGGTGTACACCGTCTCCGCCAGGGTCGCTCGCTCACGCGGGCCCAGCGAGCGGTTGTCGCGGAAATAGCGCGACACCACGGCATCGGACGGATGCTCGAACCGCAGGGTGAGCTTGACGAGTTCGGCGCAGGCGTCGAGCAGGGCTTTGGGGTGCATGGGTACTCAGATTTGGGGCAGCAGGCGTGCGATGGCCTTGGGATAGATCAGGTGTTCCTGCGTCAGCACCCGGGCCGCGAGTGTATCGGGCGTGTCGTCGGCGAGGACGGGCACCACGGCCTGCTCGAGGATGGGGCCGAAATCGAGCTCCGTGGTCACCTGGTGCACGGTGGCGCCGGCGAACCGGCAGCCCGCGTCGATCGCGCGCTGGTGCGTGTGCAACCCCGGGAAGGCCGGCAACAGGGAGGGATGGATGTTGACAAGGCGCCCCTGGAAGCGCTGCACGAAGGCCGGCGTGAGGATGCGCATGAAGCCGGCCAGCACGACCAGCGACGGCTGGCGCCGGTCGATCGCCGCGGCCAGTTCGGCGTCGAACTCATCCCGGGTGCCGAACCGCTTGTGGTCCACCACCTCGGTCGCGATCATGTGCTCGCGCGCCACGGCCAGGCCGCCGGCGTCCGGGCGGTTGCTGATGACGGCCGCCACCTGGGCGCCGTAGGCCTTGCGCCAGTTGTCGCGCTGGGCGCACCGGACGATGGCCGCCATGTTGGAGCCGCCGCCGGAGATCAGAATGACGATGTTCTTCATTTCGAGTAATTATCCCTGCCATGCCCCTGCGTCCCCTCACCCCCATCGAAGCCCGCGTGCTCGGCACCCTGATGGAAAAAGCCCGCACCGTTCCCGACAGCTATCCGCTCACGCTCAATTCGCTGGTGTCCGGCTGCAACCAGAAGACCAGCCGCGAGCCGCTGATGAACGTCACCGACGCGCAGGCGCAGGAAGCGCTGGACTCGCTCAAGCTCCTGAGCCTGGTGTTCGAATCGAGCGGCAGCCGCGTGGCGCGCTGGGAGCACAACTTCCAGCGCGCCGTCGGCGTGCCGGAGCAATCGGCCGTGCTGCTCGGGCTGCTGATGCTGCGCGGGCCGCAGACCGCCGGCGAACTGCGCATCAACAGCGAGCGCTGGTATCGCTTCGCCGACATCTCGTCGGTCGAGGCGTTTTTGGAAGAGCTGCAGGACCGCTCCCAGGAAAAAGGCGGCCCGCTGGTCGTCAAGCTCGCGCGCGCGCCCGGCATGCGCGAGCAGCGCTGGGCGCACCTGCTGTGCGGGCCGGTGGATGCGGGCGACGCGACGGCGGGCGACGCGACGGCTCCGTCGCCGCACCTGGAAGCGCGGGTCGAAAGCCTGGAGCAGGACATGGCCCGGCTGCGCGCGACCGTGGACGACCTGTGCGCCCAGCTCGGCTTGTCACAACCCGGACACACGGAATAGAACGACCGTGCTAATAATGGCGAAGTTCCCTTGGAGACACTCTCATGGATTTAGCTTTCACGCCTGAAGAACAGAAGTTCCGCGAGGAAGTGCGCGCCTGGGTGCGCGCCAACCTGCCGCAGGACATTTCGCACAAGGTGCACAACGCCCTGCGCCTGACGCGCGACGACATGCAGCGCTGGGCCAAGATCCTCGGCAAGAAGGGCTGGCTGGGCTACGGCTGGCCCAGGCAGTTCGGCGGGCCGGGCTGGAACGCGGTGCAAAAGCACCTCTTCGAGGAAGAGTGCGCGCTGGCGGGCGCGCCACGCGTCGTGCCGTTCGGCCCCGTGATGGTCGCGCCCGTGATCATGACGTTCGGCAACGCCGAGCAGCAGCAGCGCTTCCTGCCCGGCATTGCCAGCGGCGAAGTCTGGTGGAGCCAGGGCTACAGCGAGCCGGGCGCCGGGTCGGACCTCGCGTCGCTCAAGACGCGCGCGGAAAGAAAAACGATACCCGGCAAGGGCGACGTCTACATCGTCAACGGCCAGAAGGCGTGGACCACGCTGGGCCAGTACGGCGAATGGATGTTCAACCTGGTGCGCACGTCCACCGAGGGCAAGCCGCAGACGGGCATCAGCTTCCTGGTGCTCGACATGAAGTCGCCGGGCGTCACCGTGCGGCCGGTCAAGCTGCTCGACGGGGAATGCGAGGTCAACGAGGTGTTCTTCGACAATGTCGAAGTGCCGGTGGAAAACCTGATCGGCGAGGAGAACAAGGGCTGGACTTACGCCAAGCACTTGCTTTCGCACGAGCGCACCAACATCGCCGACGTCAACCGCGCCAAGCGCGAGCTGGAGCGCCTGAAGCGCATCGCGAAGAACGAGGGCGTGTACGACGACCGCCGCTTCCGCGACGAGATCGCCAAGCTCGAGGTCGACGTCGTGGCGCTCGAAATGCTGGTCCTGCGCGTCCTGTCGGCCGAGAAATCGGGCAAGAACTCGCTGGACATCGCCGGCCTGCTCAAGATCAAGGGCAGCGAGATCCAGCAGCGCTACAGCGAGCTGATGATGCTCGCGGCCGGTCCCTACGCCCTGCCGTACATTCACGAAGCGATGGACGCGGGCTGGCAAGGAGACTTCCCCGGCGGCATCGCCAACGCGCCGCTCGCGTCGACGTACTTCAACATGCGCAAGACCACGATCTACGGCGGCTCGAACGAAGTCCAGCGCACCATCGTGGCCCAGACGGTTTTGGGCTAGCCCAGAACCGTCCGGGCTGACGCCCGTCACCACCGCTTCCCCGAGCCCCCTCCAAGCGGGGGCTCCAGTCAGATGAATGCAGGAGAGACTTATGGACTTTGATTTCAGCGACGACCAGGAACAGCTGCGCGACGCGGTGCGCAAGTGGGTCGACAAGGGCTACGGCTTCGAGCGCCGGCGCGCGATCGAGAAATCCGGCGGCTTCGACCGCGCAGCCTACGGCGAACTGGCCGGCCTCGGGCTTGCGGGCCTGTACATCGCCGAAGAACACGGCGGCATGGGCATGGGGCCGGTCGAAGGCATGGTGGTGATGGAAGAGCTGGGGCGCGGCATCGTGCTCGAGCCCCTGGGCCAGACGCTCATTGCGGGCGGCATCCTGGGCGGCTATGCGCCCGAAGCCGTGAAGGCCGCATGGCTGCCGAAGATCGCGGCAGGGGAAGCCCTGGTGGTCCTGGCGCAGCAGGAGCGCAGGGCGCGCTACCGCCTCGACCCCTGCGCGACGCAGGCCGTGCAATCCGGCAATGCGTGGAGCATTGCCGGCGCCAAAAGTATCGTGCCGGTGGGCGACCGGGCGGATGCCTTCCTGGTGCCCGCGGTCGCCGGCGGCAAGATCGCCCTGTTCCTCGTCGAGCGGCAGGCGGCGGGCGTGGCGACCCAGGGCTATGGCACCCAGGAAGGCGGGCGTGCCGCGGAGGTGGGCTTCAAGTCGTCGCCCGCCACGCTGGTGACGCCCGACGGGCTCACCGCCCTCGAGCATGCCGTGGACATCGGCATAGCGGCGGCCTGCGCCGAGGCCGTGGGCGTGCTGGACAAGACCCTGGCCGTGACGGTGGAGTACATGAACACGCGCAAGCAGTTCGGCGTGGCCATCGCGACGTTCCAGGCCCTGCGCCACCGCGTGGCCGACATGAAGATGCAGCTGGAGCTGGCCCGTTCCATGAGCTACTACGCATCGCTCAAGCTGAACGCGCCGGCCGACGAACGCCGCCGCGCGATAGCGCGCGCCAAGTACCAGCTGGGCGTGGCCATGCGATTCATCGGCCAGAGCTCGGTGCAGCTGCATGGCGGCATCGGCGTCACCGACGAATACATCGGCAGCCACTACTTCAAGAAGCTCACGCAGCTCGAGCTGGCCTTCGGGGATACCCTGCACCACCTCGGCGAAGTCTCGGAAAGAATGCAGGACACGGCAGGAGTCTTCGCATGAAGCACGCCGCGCGTTTTCCAAGCGCTCCGATCAGATGAAAGAAGCCCGGCAAGCCGGGCTTCTTTCATGGGGTTCGCGCCGCATGTCGTTCCGCGCGAACGGTGCCCCTGCGGGGTAGAACACTGGAGACAATGCAGCGGGCCGCTGGCCGAGAACCACGTCTCGGTGCTCGAGCTGGCTTATTGATATCCGTGCAGGCGCGACGTCTTGGGCAGGTGCGCCATCAGGAACTCCATCTGGTCCGCCAGGATGCGGCGGTTGCGCAGGATGAAGTCCTCCCACAGGCTGGGGATGTAGGGCGCGTACAGCAGCGGCATGCGCGCCTGCTCCGGCGTGCGGTTGCTCTTGCGGTGGTTGCAGGCGCGGCAGGCCGTGACGACGTTCATCCAGTGGTCGCGGCCGTTCTGCGCGAACGGGATGATGTGCTCCCGGGTGAGCTCTTCCTCGTGGAAATCGTCGCCGCAGTAGGCGCAGACGTTGCGGTCGCGCGCGAACAGCTTGCTGTTGGTGAGGCCCGGCTTGAGGTCGAAGGGATTAATGTTGGGCACGCCCTTGGTGCCGATGATGCTGCTGACGGCGATCTGCGACTGCGCGCCCGTGACGGCGTTGTGGCCGCCGCGAAACAGCGCCACCCGCGCGCCCACCTCCCAGCGCACCTCGTCGGCGGCATAGTGCAGCACTGCCTGTTCCAGCGAAATCCACGACTGGGGCAGCCCCTGGGCGGACAGCTTCAAGACCTTCAAGACACGCCTCCTTGCAACACAGGAAACAACGCAGAAGTGAGCGCCGGCGCCTCGTGGCGCTCTGCAGCACAATATACCCTGTTTTCGTGACCTTTCGCCGCGGGGAACCGCCCTGCGATGCATGGCCCATGGTCACGGACTGCTATCAAAACGATATCACCTCAGCCGCGATGCAGATTTTCAGAGGCTTCCACCACCCCGGGATCGCCGCCGCGTGCGCGCTCACGATCGGCAACTTCGACGGCGTGCACCGCGGGCACCAGGCGATGCTCGCGCTCCTGAACAACGAAGCGCGCCATCGTGGCGTTCCCAGCTGTGTGCTCACCTTCGAGCCGCATCCCCGCGATTACTTCGCGGCCGTCGCCCGCAAGCCGGAGCTGGCGCCCGCGCGCATCGCGACGCTGCGCGACAAGCTCACCGAACTGGCCCGCTGCGGCGTGGACCAGTGCGTGGTGCTTCCGTTCGATGCCCGGCTGTCGTCGCAAGTTCCCGACGCGTTCATCGACAACGTCCTCGTGGGCGGGCTGGGGGCGAAGTACATCCTGGTGGGAGACGACTTCCGCTTCGGCGCCAGGCGAGCCGGCGATTACGCGATGCTCGATGCCGCGGGGCAGGCCAGGGGCTTCGATGTGGCGCGCATGAACAGCTACGAAGTGCACGGCTTGCGGGTTTCCAGCTCCGCCGTGCGCGAGGCCCTGGGCCGCGGCGACATGGACGGCGTCGCCGCCCTCCTCGGGCGCCCCTACAGCATCAGCGGCCACGTGGTGCACGGGCGCAAGCTCGGCCGCCAGCTGGGCTTCAAGACCGTCAATCTGCGGTTCTCCCACTGGAAGCCGGCAGCCAGCGGCATCTTCGCCGTGCAGGTGGATGGCCTGGGCGACGGTCCGCTGCCGGGCGTGGCCAACCTGGGTATCCGCCCTTCGATCGACCCCTCCGACGTGAACGGTGGCCGCGTCCTGCTCGAGACGCATTGCCTGGAATGGCCGGCCAGCCTCGGCGAGGAAGGGGCCTACGGTAAAATCATCCGCGTGGAACTGCTGCACAAACTGCACGACGAGCTCAAGTACGACGGCCTGGACGCCCTGAAAGCGGGGATCGCCAGGGACTGCGAAGAGGCTCGTGCGTTCTTCGCGTCCACCCGCCGCCAGACGACGCGCGACCGAATTTGACGGGTTGTCATTGCGGGCCGATCCCGGAAGGATCCTCCGAATCCGCCGCAATCCATTTTCGAACTCCAAAACAACCTGGATGCCGGGTCCAGCCCGGCATGACATCCCGAAGGTTTCCGCATGACAGACAAGACCGACTACCGAGCCACGCTCAACCTGCCCGACACCCCCTTCCCGATGCGTGGGGACCTGCCCAAGCGCGAGCCGGGCTGGGTCAAGGAGTGGGAGGACCAGGGCCTGTACAAGAAGCTGCGCGCCGCCCGCTGCCAGCACGAGAAGTTCGTGCTGCACGACGGACCGCCTTACGCCAACGGCCAGATCCACATGGGCCACGCGGTCAACAAGATCCTGAAGGACATGATCGTGAAAGCCCGCCAGCTCAAGGGCCTGGACGCCGCCTACATCCCCGGCTGGGATTGCCATGGGCTGCCGATCGAGAACGCGATCGAGAAGAAGCACGGGCGCAACCTGCCGCGCGACGAGATGCAGGCCAGGAGCCGCGCCTTCGCCACCGAGCAGATCGCGATCCAGATGGCCGACTTCAAGCGCCTGGGCGTCCTCGGCGACTGGGACCATCCCTACCGCACCATGGACTTCAAGAACGAGGCGGCGGAAATCCGCGCGTTCAAGCGCGTGGTGGAGCGCGGCTTCGTGTACCGCGGCCTGAAGCCCGTGTACTGGTGCTTCGACTGCGGCTCGTCGCTCGCGGAGTTCGAGATCGAGTACGCGGACAAGAAGTCGACGACGCTGGATGTCGGGTTCAAGGCGCATGAGCCTGAGAAGGTGCTTGCCGCCTTCGGCCTGCCCCCGCCCCAACCCTCCCCCGGCGGGGGAGCAAGCGATGTGTTCGCCGTCATCTGGACCACCACCGCGTGGACCCTTCCGGCCAACCAGGCGCTGAACCTGAACCCGCAGATCATCTACGCGCTGGTCGATACCGGGCGCGGCCTGCTGGTGCTGGCCGAATCGCTGGTGGAGCGCTGCATGGAGCGCTACGGCCTCAAGGGCAAGGTGCTGGCCACCGTGGAAGGCGAGGCGCTGGGCGGCCTGAACTTCCAGCACCCGCTGTACGACGTGGACGCCGGCTACCGCCGCCTGTCCCCCGTGTACCTGGCCGACTACGCGACGGCCGAAGACGGCACCGGCATCGTCCACTCCTCGCCGGCCTACGGCCTGGATGACTTCAATTCTTGCGTGTCGCACGGCATGGCCTACGACGACATCCTGAATCCGGTGCAAGGCCACGGCTCCTACGCGCCCGACTTCCCGCTGTTCGGCGGCCTGAACATCTGGAAGGCGGTGCCCCGGATCATCGAGGCGCTGAGGGACGCCGGCCGCCTTTTCGCCACCGAGAACATCACGCACAGCTATCCGCATTGCTGGCGCCACAAGTCGCCGGTGATCTATCGGGCCGCCGCCCAGTGGTTCATCCGCATGGACCAAGGCGAAGGCGTGTTCACGAAGGACAAGGCGCCCAAGAGCCTGCGCCAGATGGCGCTGGAAGCGATCGAGGAGACGAACTTCTATCCCGAGAACGGCAAGGCGCGCCTGCGCGACATGATCGCGGGCCGCCCCGACTGGTGCATCAGCCGCCAGCGCAGCTGGGGCGTGCCCCTGCCCTTCTTCCTGCACAAGGACACGGGCGACCTGCATCCGCGCACCATGGAAATCCTCGACCTGGCGGCCGACATGGTGGAGCAAGGCGGCATCGAGGCCTGGAGCAAGGCCACGCCCGAATCGATCATCGGCGCGGAGGACGCGAAGGCCTACACCAAGAGCAGCGACATCCTCGAAGTCTGGTTCGATTCGGGAACGACGCACACCACGGTGCTCAGGTACTCGCACGCCGGCTCGGCCCACGAGAGCGGCCCGGAGGCCGACCTGTACCTCGAAGGCCATGACCAGCACCGCGGATGGTTCCATTCCGCGCTGTTGACGGCGTGCGCCATGTACGGCCGCGCGCCGTACCGCAGCCTGCTGACCCACGGCTTCACGGTGGACAGCCAGGGCCGCAAGATGAGCAAGTCGCTGGGCAACGGCATCGAGCCGCAGGAAGTCAACAAGAAGCTCGGTGCCGAGATCGTGCGCCTGTGGGTGGCCGCGTCCGACTACTCGGGCGACATCGCGGGGGACGACAAGATCCTGGCCCGCGTGGTCGACGCTTATCGCCGCATCCGCAACACGCTGCGCTTCCTGCTGGCGAACGTGAGCGACTTCGACCCGGCGAAAGACGCCGTGCCGCTCGCGGAAATGCTGGAGATCGACCGGTATGCCTTGACTCGCGCCGCACAGTTCCAGGCCGAGGTGCTCGCGCACTACGAGGTGTACGAATTCCACCCGGTCGTCGCGAAGCTGCAGGTCTATTGCTCGGAGGACCTCGGCGCGTTCTACCTCGACATCCTCAAGGACCGGCTCTACACCACCCCGCCCAAGTCACTCGCGCGCCGCAGCGCCCAGACCGCGCTGTGGAACATCACGCACGCGATGCTGCGCTGGATGGCGCCCTTCCTCAGCTTCACGGCCGAGGAAGCCTGGAAGCTGTTCGGCACCTCCGAATCCATCTTCTTCGAGACCTACGCCGAGATCGGCTCGCCCGATGCGGCGCTGCTGGACAAGTGGGCCCGCATCCGCGCCGCGCGCGAGCTCGTGAACAAGGAGATCGAGTCGCTGCGCGAGGCCGGCAAGGTGGGCTCGTCGCTGCAGGCCAATGTGGTGCTGACGGTGCCGATGGCGACCCACGGCGAATTGTGGGAAGCGCTCGCGAGCCTGGGCGAGGACCTCAAGTTCGTGTTCATCACCTCGCACATGAACATCGTCGCCGGAGAAACCATGGCGGTGAAGGTCACCGCATCCGAGGCCGTGAAGTGCGACCGCTGCTGGCACTGGCGCAACGACGTCGGCCACGACCCGGCGCACCCGACGATCTGCGGCCGCTGCACCACCAACCTGTTCGGCGCCGGCGAAGACCGGAAGTTCGCCTGATGGCGCGCGGGGCTTCCGCGGGCGGCTGGCTGCCCTGGCTCGGCCTGTCGCTCGCGATCTTCATCGCCGACCAGTTCACCAAGGTGCTGATCCTGGGCTATTACCGCCTGGGCGATGCCACCTACGTCACCAGCTTCTTCAACGTGGTCCGGGCGCACAACACCGGCGCGGCGTTCTCGTTCCTGGCGGGCGCGTCGGGCTGGCAGCGCTGGTTCTTCACCGCCGTCGGCATCGCGGCCGCCGTGTTCATCGTGTGGATGCTGCGATCGCACGCGGGACAGCGGCTGTTCTCCTTCGCCATGGCCTGCATCCTTGGCGGCGCCATCGGCAACGTCGTGGACCGGCTCCTGCACGGCTACGTGGTGGACTTCGTGCAGTTGCACTGGCGCGGCTGGTACTTCCCCGCGTTCAACGTGGCCGACAGCGCGATCACGATCGGCGCGGCCTGCCTGATCCTCGACGAGTTGATGCGGGTGCGCCGCAGCCCCTGAACCGGCGCCGCCCCGGGGCTCCGGCCCCTGATCGTTTTGCCTTGGCCGCTTTCGTTTGCTGCGCCGCGTCAAGCGTATAGTTGAAGCGTCAAGCAATGAAGCAACTGTTGAATCTCCTGGCAGCGATCGCGCTGCTGGTGTGGGGAACCCATCTCGTTCGAACCGGCATCCTCAGGGTGTTCGGCGCCAACCTGCGCAACGTGCTGGCCCATAGCGTCGCCAGCCGCTGGACAGCGGCGATCTCCGGGCTGGGCGTCACCGCGCTGGTGCAATCGAGCACCGCCACGGCCCTCATCGTTTCCTCCTTCGTCGGCCAGGGACTGGTCGCGTTGCCGCTCGCGCTGGCGGTGATGCTGGGCGCCGACGTGGGCACGAGCCTGATGGCCGTGGTGTTCTCGTTCGACCTGTCGTGGCTGTCGCCCCTGTTCATCTTCGTGGGCGTGGTGCTGTTCGTCTCGCGCCAGTCGAATCCCCTGGGCCGCCTCGGGCGCATCCTGATCGGCCTGGGCCTGATGCTGCTGGCGCTGCGGCTGGTCGCGGAATCCACCGAGCTGATGACGCATTCGCCGGTGGTCAAGGCCCTGCTCGGCTCGATCTCCAGCGACCTGCTGCTGGAGATCACCGTGGGCGCGTTCCTGTCCGTCGTCGCGTACTCGAGCCTGGCGATCGTGCTGCTGGTGGCCACGATGGCCGCATCGGGCCTCGTTCCGATGGAGCCCGCGCTGGGCCTCGTGCTCGGCGCCAACCTCGGCAGCGGCCTGCTGGCCGTTCTCACCACCGCCAAGTCGGCGATCGAGGTGCGGCAGGTGCCGCTGGGTAATTTCGTCTTCAAGGCGATCGGCGTCCTGGTCGCGGCGCCGCTGGTCGGCCTCTGGCTGCGGTACGCGAAGCCGTACGTGCATGATTCCGCGACGCTGGTGGTGCTCTTTCACCTCAGCTTCAACATCCTGGTGGCGGTGCTGTTCATCGGGCTCACGCAGGTGGTGGCGCGCTGGGTGGACCATTGGCTGCCCAAGCCGGACAAGACGCTCGTCGCCGGGCGGCCGCACCACCTGGATCCGTCCGCGCTGGAGACGCCCTCGCTCGCGATCTCCTGCGCGGCCCGCGAAGCGCTGCACCAGGCCGACATCGTCGAGACCATGATGGTGGGCATGCTCACGGTCATCAAGACCGACGACATCAAGCTGGCCGAGGACCTGCGCAAGCTCGACGACTCGGTGGACGAACTCTATTCCGCGATCAAGTACTACCTCACCAAGATCTCGCGCGAGGCGCTCGGCGAGGAGGAGAGCCGGCGCTGGACGGACATCATCAGCTTCACCATCAACATGGAACAGATCGGCGACATCGTCGAGCGCGTCCTGATCGACATCGAGGACAAGAAGATCAAGAAGGGCCGCAGCTTCTCCGAGGCGGGCATGGCGGAAATCTGCGAGCTGCACGCCCGCCTGGTCGACAACCTGCGCCTCGGCATGAGCGTCTTCCTCAACGGATCCATCCGCGACGCCCAGAAGCTGCTCGAGGAGAAGGCGCGCTTTCGCGACCTGGAACGCGCCTATGCCTCGGCGCACCTGACGCGCCTGTCGGGAAATTCCGTGCAGAGCATGGAAACCAGCTCGCTTCACATCGACCTGATCAGCGACCTGAAGCGCATCAACTCGCACATCTGCTCGATCGCCTATCCGATCCTGGACTCCGCCGGCGCGCTCGCGCCCAACCGCCTGCGGCAGGCGCCGCTGGCCGAGCGCCCGCCCAGCGTCCTGTGACCCGGGCGCGGCCGCTAGTGGCCGCCTCGCCCGCCCCGTTCTTTCACGCAGTAATCGACGAGCGCGTCGATCTCGGTCGATTTATCGAACACGGCGTCGGCCCCGAGCTGGGCGCAGCGCCAGCGCACGTCGTTGGTCGCGTGGTTGCTGAGGACGACCATCTTCTGCGTCGGCCGCCGCGAGCGGCAGGCTTCGAGGATGTTCAGGCCGCTGCCTTCCTTGAGGAACAGGTCGACGATGGCGAGGTCCCAGTAGCCGTCGTTCTGGGACAGCCACTTCTTGCCTTCGTGTTCGGTCTCGGCCACTCCCACGGGGTCCACCAGCGCCAGCTCCTGCAGCGTTTCGATGAGGTTTTCTCGGATCGTCGGGCTGTCTTCGACGATATAGGCACGCACCTTCATGATCTCTCCAATGGAGCGCCGGCTCGCCAGTGCCGCTGGCCCGGCGCGGCTTCGTCCAGCCCAATGTAGCGGCCCCTGTCGGCGCGGGTTGCAAGCCCCAAGGCCAGGCCTCTGTAGGAGAGGTCGTTCAGCCCGGCCTCGGCGCCGTGCGCGTGTCGGCGGGCGACTACAACGCCGCGTTCCGTGAGGATCGGCGCCACCTCGATCGTGAATTCGTCACGCTCCAGGCGGCCGGGGACTTCGCCGAGCCGATACGCGCTTCGCCCGCAGAGGCACGCGGAGCTTTCGGGGCGCCCGGTCGGCGGCCGCGTGCAATGCGGCCAGCCAATGCGCGTCGGGCGCCGGGCAGCTCACAGCGTCAGGACAGTCGAGCCGGTGGTCTTGCGCGCTTCCAGGTCCCGGTGTGCCTGTTCCACCTGCTCGAGGGGGTAGCGCTGGTCGATGCGGATTTTCACCTTGCCGCTGGTGACGGCCGCGAACAGGTCGTCGGCCATCGCCTGCGTGGTTTCGCGCGTGACGATGTGCGAGAACAGCGTCTGGCGTGTCACGTAGATCGAGCCCTTGGCCGCGAGCAGGCCCACCGGGAAAGGCGCCGGCGCGCCGGAGGCTGCGCCGAAGCACGCCATCAGGCCGAACGGCTGCAGGCAGTCGAGCGACTTCTCCCACGTGTCCTTGCCCACGGAGTCGTACACCACCTTCACGCCCTTGCCGCCGGTGATCTCCTTGACCCGCGCCAGGAAATCTTCCTTCGCGTAGTTGATGACGTGGGCCGCGCCGTGCTCCCTGGCCAGCGCGCACTTGGCATCGGACCCCGCGGTGCCGATCAGCTGCAGCCCCATCGCCTTCGCCCACTGGCAGGCGATCAGGCCCACGCCGCCGGCGGCGGCATGGAACAGGATGTGGTCGCCTTCTTTCAACCCGCCTTGCGGCTGCGTCCGCTTGAGCAGGTACTGCGCCGTGAGGCCCTTGAGCATCATGGCGGCGCCCGTGTCGAAGTCGATCCCGTCCGGCAGCTTGCACACGCACTTGGCCGGCATCACCCGCTGCTCGCAGTAGCTGCCGGGGGGCTGGCTCGCGTAGGCCGCGCGGTCCCCGGGCTTCAGGTGCGTGACACCGGCCCCGACGGCCTCGACCACGCCTGCCGCTTCCATGCCCAGCGTCGCGGGCAGCGGCAGCGGGTAGACCCCCGTCCGGTGATAGACGTCGATGAAATTCAAGCCCACCGCGTGGTGGCGGATCCGGATTTCTCCGGGGCCCGGCTCGCCGACGGCGACATCGGCGATCTTCAGTTGTTCGGGCCCGCCGGGCTGGCTGATCTGGACTGCTCTGCTCATGTTGCTGTTTCCTTGGGTCGTCAATCGCCCCATCCTGCCATGAAACTGCAAGCTTTGCCCGGCCGAAGGACAAGGCGAGCCGATAGGATCGCAGGTCCGCATGAACCATCGCCTGAACCTTCCGACCGCCGCCCTCCTCACCGTCCCGCCCCTGCTATGGGCGGGCAACGCGGTGGTGGGCCGGCTCGTCAATGAGATGGTCCCGCCCGTCACCCTCAACTTCCTGCGTTGGGCCCTCGCGTTCGCGCTCCTGTTCCCGCTGGCCGGCTGGGTGCTGCGCCGTGGCAGCGGCCTGTGGTCGCACTGGCGCCGCTTCGCGATCCTCGGGCTGCTCGGCGTGGGTTGCTACAACGCGCTGCAGTACCTGGCGCTCAAGACGTCCACGCCGCTGAACGTCACGCTGGTCGCCGCGAGTTCGCCGGTCTGGATGCTGGGAATCGGCGCGCTGTTCTTCGGCCAGCGCATCTCGCATCGGCAATGGGTGGGGGCCGTGCTGTCGATCGCGGGCGTGCTGGTCGTGCTCAGCCGGGGCGACTGGCAAATGCTGACCCAGGTGAGGCTGGTTCCGGGCGACCTGTACGTGCTGCTCGCCACGGCCGCCTGGGCGTTCTACAGCTGGCTGCTGATCCGCCCGGGCGACCCGCCCGGGATCCGCGGCAACTGGGCGGCCTTCCTGATGGCGCAGATCGTGTTCGGCCTCGGCTGGTCGGCGCTGTTCGCGGGCGGCGAATGGGCGACGGGCAACACCCATATCGAATGGGGCTGGCCGCTGGCCGCCGCGCTCGCCTACGTCGCGATCGGCCCGGCGATCCTCGCCTACCGCTGCTGGGGCGTGGGCGTGGCCCGCGTGGGCCCGAACATCGCGGGCTTCTTCGCCAACCTCACGCCGCTGTTCGCCGCGGTGATGTCGGCTGCGTTCCTGGGCGAACTGCCGCGCCTGTACCACGCGGCCGCGTTCGTGCTGATCGTCGGGGGGATCGTGGTGTCGTCCCGGCGGCCGGCCTAGTACGTCCCCGGATAGGCCCCGCCGTCGATCAGGACGTTCTGGCCGGTGATGTAGCCCGCGTGCTGGCTGCACAGGAACGCGCAGGTGGCGCCGAACTCATCCGGGTTGCCGAAGCGCCGCGCCGGCACCGTCGCCTTGCGCGCGTCCATGACGGCTTCGATCGGCTGGCCGGTCTTCTTGGCGGCGCCCGACATGGTGGTCTTGAGACGGTCGGTGTCGAACGAGCCCGGCAACAGGTTGTTGATCGTGACGTTGGCGCCTGCCAGCTTCGCCGTGCGCGCAACCCCCGCGACGAAGCCGGTCAGGCCACTGCGCGCGCCGTTGGACAGGCCCAGAATGTCGATGGGTGCTTTCACCGCGCTCGACGTGATGTTCACCACACGGCCGAAGCCGCGCGCGGCCATGCCATCGACGGTCGCCTTCATCAGCTCGATGGGCGTGAGCATGTTCGCATCGACAGCCTTGATCCAGGCCTCGCGGTCCCAATCGCGGAAGTCGCCGGTTGGCGGGCCGCCGGCATTCGTCACGACGATGTCGAACTCACCGCGCTTCTCGAACACCTTGGCGCGGCCCTCGGCGGTGGTGATGTCCACGGCGACATGCTGCACGGCCGTGTCGGCGGGCCGCAACGGATCCGCGAGCAATGTCGCAACCGCCTCTTCCAGGGCTTCCGCGCCGCGCGCCACGACCACCACGTTCACGCCCTCGCGCACCAGCGCCTGCGCGCAGCCGAAACCCAGGCCCTTGCTCGCGCCGCACACCAGCGCCCATTTGCCCGCAATACCCAAATCCATAATAATCAGCCTTTCTTCCAGATGAGCTAGACATCCGCGATGCGCACATCATCGGCCATTTTGCTCGCTTGTTGGTTCGCCTCGGTTTCTGCGCAGGCCCAGGGGTTCAGGTTTTCCAATCCCCCGCCCGGCGCCGCGGCCGAAGCGCAGGCCGATGCGCAGCGCCAGGCGACGGTCTCCGCGCAATTGGCCACGCCCTGCCGCGACCGCATCAGGAACCGCAAGATCATGGTCCTGATCGGCGAGGAGAAGGACGGCTTCGTCACCGCCGGCCAGGTCGGTTTCGGCCGCCATGTCGAGGCCATCAACACCCGGCTGCAGGCCCTGGGCCTGAAGACCTACTCCGCCGAGCAGATCCGCAGGCAGATCGCGCAGGAGGAGATCGACGCCTATTTCAAGAACGACCCGGACCGCGCCCTCAGCGCCTCGAAACGGATGGCGGCGCAATACGTACTGCGTGGCGTGATCGCCAGCCAGGCTTCACGCAACGCGATGGTGAACGTCAACCAGGTGAGCGTGAACATGGACTTCACCCTGTCGGACGCCGCCGGCCGCCCGGTGTCCACCGCCGCCGCGAGCAACGCGAGCTACGCGGGCGCCGACGTCTCCGGCATGGCGCTCACCCTGATCGAGGAGCGGGCCGACGAGGTCGTGGCCAGGCTGTACAGCGACTACTGCCGCAACGCCGCGAAGAAATAATCGAATCATCGCGGCCTGGATCCGCTGTTACCCGAGGAGAAGCATCGTGTTGAACAAGACTTTCTTTTGCGTGGCGGCCGCGTTATGCGTCGCGGGCACGCCGGCCCTGGCGCAGCCGACTTTCGGCAACCCCTCGCCCAACGCCGGCAGTTCCACCTCGCAGCAGGCGAATGCGGCCGCCGACGCGGCGGCCTACAGGGAAGTCGACTACGTCAACAAGGGCAGGCGCGGCCCCGCGCTGGTCGTCATCCCCGGCGAGGTGAAGAGCAACAACGCGGGCTTCATGCAGAAGTTCGGCCCCAACAACATCGCCGATTTCGGCGAGCTGGAGCTGTCGCAAGCCAACTTCCCCGTCCTGGAGCGCTCCAACCTCGGCAACCTCCTGCAGGAAGTCTCGCTGGCCTACAACCTGGGCGATGCCCAGGCGGCGCGCAAGACCATGCAGATGGGCAAGCTCAAGACCACGCAGTGGGTCGTCAAGTTCGACATCCTGAAAGCCGAGCAGATCGCCGAGAACAAGAAGGGGTTCGACGGGCGTGCGATCGGCGGGCTCGTGGGTTTCCTGGGCGGCAGCACGGGCAGCTATGCCGCCGGCCATGTCGTCGGTTCGGTGCAGACGCAGGAGACCACCGGCGTGTGGCTGATCGGCATGCGCTACAAGATCATGGACGCCAACACCACCGAGCAGGTGGCGCAGGGCTACAAGGAACTCAAGATGGAAGTCGGCGCCCAGGCCACCAGCGTGATGGGCGTGTCCCAGGGCGCGAAGGGCGGCGTCGGCCTGGACACCATGGTGCAGCGCCTCGTCCAGACCGCCGTCTGGGACATCGATTCGAAATATAAGTGACCCCCCGAAGCGCCGCATGAACAAGCTGGGCAAATACCAGATCCGCCGCACCCTGGGCAAGGGCGCGATGGGCATCGTGTACGAGGGTTTCGATCCCGTCATCGAACGCACGGTCGCCATCAAGACCATCCTGCCGTCGCAGCTCACCGGCGAGGAGTTCGTCGGCGTGATGGCTCGCTTCAAGCGCGAGGCGCAGGCGGCGGGCCGGCTGAACCATCCCGGCATCGTCGCCATCTACGAGTACGGCGAGGAGATCGCGCAGGACATCAGCGACGAGGAAGCCACCATGATGGCCGCGCCCTCGGCATCGCAGTCGGCCCAGCGCGTGGCCTTCATCGCGATGGAGTTCGTCAAGGGCCGCGAGCTGCGCGACTACTTCGAAGGCAACGAGCGCTTCCCCATGGCCGAGGTCGTCCGCATCATGGGCGAGATGCTCGATGCGCTCGACCACGCGCACAGCCAGGGCGTGGTGCACCGGGACATGAAGCCCGCCAACCTGATCCTGCTCGAGAACGGCAAGGTGAAAGTGGCCGATTTCGGCATCGCCCGGGTCGAGAAGTCCGAGTTGACGCAGACCGGCACCGTGCTGGGCACGCCCTCCTACATGTCGCCCGAGCAGTTCATGGGCCACACCGTCGACGGCCGCAGCGACCTGTTCTCGTGCGGCGTGATCCTGTACCAGATGCTCACCGGCGAAAAGCCCTTCACGGGCGAATCGACGACCACCGTCATGTACAAGGTGCTGCGCGAAGAGCCGGTACCGCCCTCCGAGCTGAATCTGGCGCTCGACCCCGCGCTCGATGCCGTCGTGAAGACGGCGCTGGCCAAGCAGCCGGCCCAGCGCTTCCAGACCGGGCGCGAATTCGCGCAGGCGCTGCAGGCCGCCGTCGCCGGCGCCGGTGCGCCCGTCGTGCAGCAAGCCGCCGCGCCCGTGGCGATGGCTGCCGCGCCTGCCTCCATCGCGCCTGCGCCTGCCGCCGTGGCGCAGGCGCAAGCCGGGGCTCCTGCCCGCGCGCGTTCCGCAGGATTGTGGGTGGCCGGCGCCGCGGCGGCGGTCGCCCTGGCGGCCGGCGGGTACCTGCTGCTCGCGCCGGGCCGCCAGGCCGTCGCGCCGATCGCGCAAGCGGATGCGGTGCCTGCGGCGCCGGTCGCCGTTCCGGCGCCCGCGGCGCCCGCCCCCGCCGCTGAAGCCGGCACGCTCGTCATCAGCGCCCTGGGCCTGGCCGACCCGCAGGACGCGCGGTTCAAGGGCGACATGGCGGCGGCGCAGCTCGAGGCGCGCAACGATGCCAGGCGGCAGCTCGTCGAGAAGGCGCTGGCGCTCTACGTGGACAGGAATTCCCTGGACGGCCACTACGGCCTGCTGCAGGCGAAGCTGCTTTCCAACTCCGGCGCGTTCATCCGCTCGGTGCTGCAGGAGGGCGCGGCGAGCGCGGGCAAGGACGGCCTGGTCGAGCTGCAGACACGCGCGGTGGTGAGCCTGCGCGACGTGCAGAAGTCGCTCAACCAGCTCTCGCGCGCCGAGCGCGTCGAGTTCATCCGCAACAAGGGCGATCCGCGCATCTCCATCCGCATCGACATCGGCAACGCCGAGGGCGCGGCGCTGGGCCGGGAGCGCTCGCACCTGGCCGAAAACATCGTCAAGGACCGCATCAAGTCCTTCGGCTTTCGCGTGTGGTCCGGCGAAGGCGACAACCCCGCCGCGGCCAACGCGCAGCAAGCCGATTTCGCGATCCGCGGCGAGGTAAAGGTCAAGCAGCTCTCCACGAAACTGCCCGCCTCGGGCCTGACGATCACCAAGACGGCCCTGACCTCGTGGACGCTCAAGGCGATCGACGTTGCCACGGGCGAGGAGGTGTACCTCAGCACCCGGCTGCCGACGGGCCAAAGCTGGGCGACCGAGGACCAGGCCCTCGCCGAGATCGGCAAGCTGGTGGGCGACGAGTTCTCCCGAAACTTCTTTCTGCAGCACTTCAGCTTCCGCACGCAGAAGACCACGCTGCTGTTCACCGGCCTGCCGGAATCGGGCGGCGAGGCGATGCTGCGCGAACTGCGCGGCATGCGCCCGGTGCTCGACGCCCAGGTGGCCGGGCCCGGCAGGTTCCAGCTGCAGGTGCCCGAAGGCAGCCTGCCGGACATCGTGCAGGACGCCGTGGTGCGGCCGCTCAATGCGAAGCTGGGCGTGGACTGCTTCGCCCTCGGCGGCACGGCGGGCGCCGAAGTCACGATCGCCTATTCGAGCGCCTGCGCGACGCCGCAGATGCGCACGAAGCTCGAAGGCGGGCCGCCCGCCGGGTGGAAGTTCACGCCGGGCGGCGTGAAACCGGCGGCCAGGCCGGTGACCGCGCCGGGGCGCAATTCGGCTTGAGCGGACGGCGCCGGTCAGCGCCCCGCACGGCTGAACACGAAGATTCCGGCGATCACCAGCACGGTGCCGGCCGCGATCCACGCGGTGAAGGGCTCCCCCAGGATCGCCACGCCCATGAGGATGGTCGATAACGGGCCGATCATCCCGGCCTGCGCGGACATGGCCGGGCCGATGCGCTCGATCGCCATCATCACCAGGAGCACCGGCACCGCGGTGCACAGCGTCGCATTGAGCACGGAGAGCCAGATCACCTGTGGCGCGACCTCGATGGCGTCCGACAGCGGGCGCAGCAGCGCGAACTGCAGCAGGCACAACAGGCAGGCCACGGAGGTTGCGAGCCCCACCAGGCGCAGCGAGCCCAGCCGCTGGACCAGCTGGCCGCTGTACACGAGGTAGACGGCGTAGGTGGCCGCGCTGGCGAAGACCAGCAATGCGCCGAGCGCTGCCTGCCCGCCTTCCACGCCGATCTCGTGGCCGAACACGAGCAGGATGCCCCCGTAGCTGATGGCCATGCCGGCCAGCTGGACACGGGCGAACGGCTTGCGGTACAGCGCCCATCCCAGCAGCATGACCAGCGTGGGGTTGAGGTAAAGGATCAGGCGCTCGAGCGAAGCCGTGATGTACTGCAGCCCGGCGAAGTCGAGAAAGCTGGACAGGTAGTAGCCGGTGAAGCCCAGGCCCACCACGCCCAGCCAGTCGCGCCCGGAAAGCGCCGGTTTGCCGCGGCCCGCCCACCACGCCATGGCCAGGAAGATCGGCAAGGCGAACAGCATGCGGTACATGATCAGCGTCACGGCGTCCACACCGTACCGGTAGGCCAGCTTGACGATGATCGCCTTGCCGCTGAACGCGATCGAGCCGGCCAGCGCCAGCGCCAGGCCCGGCAGCAACGCGTTGTCGGCCGCCTTGCTCAATCGCCGAAGACCCGCGAGTGCAGGCGCCGCAGCGACCACCAGACCCCGAGCGCCACCACCGGAATGGCGACCGCCGCCGTGCTCTCCGCGCTCCAGGGCCAGCCGAGGGCGTGCGCGCCCTTGGCCAGGTAGCTCACGAGGCCGACGATGTAATAGGTGATCGCGGCCACCGAGAGGCCTTCGACGGTGGCCTGCAATTTCAGCTGCAGGCCCTGGCGGGTGTTCATCGCGGCGAGCAGCGCCTGGCTGCTTTGCTGCTGCTCGATCTCCACGCGCGTGCGCAGCAGGTTGCTGATGCGCGAGACGCGTTGCGACAGGGCGTCCTGCCGACGCGTGGCCCAGGCGCAGGTGGAGCGCGCGGGCGACAGCCGCCGCTCCATGAACTCGCCGATCGTCTGCAGCCCCGCGAGCCGCTTCTCCGAGATGTCGCCGATGCGCCGGTCCACCAGCTCGAAGTAGGCGGCACTCGCCGAGAAGCGCGAATGCGTGCCCGCGTACTGGCTCTCCACCTGCCCCGCCAGCTTGGTCAGGCGGTCCAGCAGTTGCGGCTCCTCGTGGCGGCCCGCCACGCGGATGGCGCCGGCCAGTTCGGCCAGCTCGCGCTCGGCGAACGCCAGCACGGCCGCGGCCTCGCGCGCGGCGGGCAGCCCCAGCAGCGCGGCCATGCGGTAGGTGTCGATCTCCAGCAGCCGCTGCACCAGCCGGCCCAGCCGGCGAGGCGATATGTGTGCCCCCACGCTCGGCTGCGCCTCCCTGCCCCTGGAGGGGGTGCTCGCGCCTTGGCGCGTCCCGGCGGCGCTCGGGCTTCCAGCCAGCAGCACCATGCGCGAGAAGCCGTCGGCGTGGAGCGCGAAATCCGTGTACACCTCGCCCAGCCCATCGGCGACCGCGGATGCGACCAGCGTGTCCTCGTTCAGCACGTGCTTGACCAGCGAAGCACTGCCGAACGCGACGGTGGGCAGCACCCACAGGTGCAGGCTCGCCAGGCATTGGCCCGGCAACGCGTCCAGCCAGGCCTGGGGCACGGCCTCGATGGCGGTGGCGGGCTCCCGCTCGCCGAAGCCCTTCGCGTCGATCGCGCGGGAGAAGGTCCAGGTCACGAACTCGGTATGCAGCTCCCAGCGGATGCGGAACGCCCCGAGGTCCATCCGGACGTGCGTGGATTGCGCGTCGGGCAGCGGCAGGTGGTGGTCCCGCAGCAGCGCGGCCAGGTGCGAGCGGCCGGCTTCTCGCTCCTGCGCATCGCCGAGCATGACGAGGTGCGAGATCGCGAGCGGCGCGGTCATGGCCTCCGGCGGCCGGGCGTGGATTTCGTTGTGCAGCGCGATGCGTTGCGGATGGCTGTTTTTCAGCGGCATGCTTCCCTCGAAGGGGGCATTGTCCCCCACCGAAGTGACGTACCAGAAACGAGAACGGCGCCGAGGGCGCCGTTTGTTCGTGAGCCTCCGCCTCTGGCGCAGGTGCCGGGCGGCCGCAGGCCGCTTCGGAGGGGAGCTCAGTCTTCGACGAAGGCTTCGGCGCGCTTGGCCTTGATCGAGGGCAGCGCCACGATCACGACCAGCAGCAGGGCCGCGGCGAGCAGTCCGGCGGAAAGAGGCCGCGACACGAAGACGCTCCAGTCGCCGCGCGAGAGCAGCAGCGCCCGGCGCAGGTTCTCCTCCATCATCGGCCCGAGAATGAAGCCCAGCAGCAAGGGTGCGGGTTCCGCGCCCAGCTTGATGAAGATGTAGCCGATGACGCCGAAGATGGCGACCATCCAGATGTCCCAGGTGTTGTTGTTCGTGGAATACACGCCGATGGCGCAGAACAGCACGATGGCCGGGAACAGCCAGCGGTACGGCACCGTCAGCAGCTTGATCCAGATGCCGATCAGCGGCAGGTTCAGGATCACCAGCATCGCATTGCCCAGCCACATCGAGGCGATCAGGCCCCAGAACAGCTGCGGGTTGCTGGTCATCACCTGCGGCCCCGGCTGGATGTTGTGGATCGTCATCGCGCCGACCATCAGCGCCATCACCGCGTTGGGCGGGATGCCCAGCGTGAGCAGCGGGATGAAGGACGTCTGCGAGCCCGCGTTGTTCGCCGATTCCGGCGCGGCCACGCCCCGGATGTTCCCCCTGCCGAACGGAACTTCGCCGGGCCGCAGCTTGGTCTTCTTCTCGATGGTGTAGGCCGCGAACGCCGACAGCAGCGCGCCACCGCCGGGCAGGATGCCGAGCGCGGAGCCTAGCGCCGTCCCCCGCATGATGGCGGGGATCATGTTCTTGAAGTCTTCCTTGGTCGGGAACAAGCCGGTGACCTTGGCGGTGAACACCTCGCGCTCGTCTTCGTGCTTGCCCAGGTTGCTGATGATCTCGCCGTAGCCGAACACGCCCATGGCGATCACGATGAAGCCGATGCCGTCCGTGAGTTCGGGGATGTCGAACGAATAGCGCGCGACGCCCGAGTTCACGTCGGTGCCGATCAGGCCGAGCAGCAGGCCCAGCACGATCATGCCGATGGCCTTGATCAGCGAGCCCGAAGCCAGCACCACGGCGCCGATCAGGCCCAGCACCATCAGCGAGAAATACTCGGCGGGCCCGAACTTGAACGCCACTTCGGTCAGGGGGGCGGCGAACGCGGCCAGGATCAAGGTTCCGACGCAACCCGCGAAGAACGACCCGATGCCCGCGGCGGCGAGCGCCGGCCCGGCCCGGCCCTGCCTTGCCATCTGGTAGCCGTCGATGACCGTGACGACCGAGGACGACTCGCCCGGCAGGTTCACGAGGATCGCGGTGGTGGAGCCGCCGTACTGCGCGCCGTAGTAGATGCCGGCCAGCATGATGAGGGCCGACACCGGCGGCAGCGCGTAGGTCGCCGGCAGCAGCATCGCGATGGTGGCGACGGGTCCGATGCCCGGAAGCACGCCGACCAGGGTGCCCAGCAGGCAGCCGATGAAACAGTACAGCAGGTTGATCGGCGTGAACGCGACGCCGAAACCGATCGAGAGGTTGGAAATCAGGTCCATTTGGGAATCCTTGTGTCAGCCCACGATGAAGCTGGGCCAGACCGGGAACTGCAGCTTGAGCAGCACGATGAACGCGAGGTAGCTCCCGACGGCCAGCACCGTGGCCAGGATCAGGACCTCCTTGAACTTGAACTCCTCGCCCGCCATCGCGGCGATGAAGGTGAGCGCGTAGATGCCGACGATCAGGCCGAACGAGGGGAACCCGATGGAGGGCAGGCCGCCCAGCAGGATGCCGAACACGACGTTCGAGCCGATGATGAACGACAGCGGCTTCCAGGCGAACGACCCGACGGGCTCGCCGTCTTCCGTCTCGACCACGAGGGCCTCGAAGATCGTGAAGGCGCCGATGGCCGCCAGCAGGATGCCCAGGACCAGGGGGAAGTAGCCGGGGCCCATGCGGGCGCCCTCGCCGATGGTGTAGGTGGTGGCGCCCCAAGCGAACGCGATCCCGACCACCATGAACATGAGGCCGGAAAAGAAGTCCTTCTGGCTTTTGATTTTCACGTATACGTCTCCTGTGTAAGGATTCCAAGTGGCGCCATTGTGGGTGCAATAACCCGGGACACCGTTGTGGGTTTCACCTACGGTCGGTCAGGACACCGCGTGTCGCCGATGAGACGCGCCGCGCAGTCGCCGGCCGGCATGAAGTCTTTCTTAAGTCGTCCTTAAGCCAGGTCAGTCCAATGGCGGCGTCGCCGTGAGGATTTCCTCGATCGTCGTCAGCCCTTCGGCCACGCGCAGCGCGCCGGCCAGCCGCAGCGGGCGCATCCCGTCTGTCACGGCCTGCTTGCGCAGGGCGTCGATGGACGGCGCCAGCACCAGCTTGTCCTTGAGCCCCTCGCTCACGGTGAGCAACTCGTACAGGCCCATGCGCCCGAGGAAGCCCGTCATCCGGCAGTCCACGCAGCCCACCGGCTTGTAGGGCTTGTAGCCGCCACTGATCTTCCAGGGCTGCACGATCGCGTCCAGCGCGTCGCGCGACGCTGCCTCGTCGGGCTGGCGGCATTGCTTGCACAGCGTGCGCACCAGCCGCTGGGCCAGCACGCCCAGCAGGGTCGCGTTGATCAGGTAAGCGGGCACGCCCAGCTCCATCAGGCGGGTGATGGCCGATGGCGCGTCGTTGGTGTGCAGCGTCGAGAACACGAGGTGGCCGGTCAAGGCCGCCTGCACCGCCATCTCGGCCGTGGCGAGGTCGCGGATCTCGCCGACCATGATGATGTCCGGGTCCTGCCGCATCAGGGCGCGCAGGCCCTCCGAAAAGCCGAAGTCCAGCTGCGGCTGCACCTGCGTCTGGTTGAAGGAGGGCTCGATCATCTCGATCGGGTCCTCCACGGTGCTGACGTTCACCTCCTCCGTCGCGATGCGCTTGAGGGTCGAGTACAGCGTCGTGGTCTTGCCCGAACCGGTCGGGCCGGTGACCAGGATGACGCCGTGCGGGCGCTTGACCAGCGCCTCCCAGCGCGCGGCGTCGTGCCGGGAGAAGCCGAGGGCGTCGAGGTCCTTCACGGCCGTGTCGGGGTCGAAGATGCGCATCACCATCTTTTCGCCGAAGGCCGTGGGCAGCGTCGACAGCCGCATCTCGATCTCGTCGCCGCGCGGGTTGCGCGTCTTGATGCGCCCGTCCTGCGGCCGGCGCTTCTCGACCACGTCCATGCGGCCCAGCAGCTTGATGCGCGCCGTCATCGCGTTGAGCACGCCCATCGGCATCTGGTAGACCGGGTGCAGGATGCCGTCGATGCGAAAGCGGATCACGCCCTGCTCGCGCCGCGGCTCCAGGTGGATGTCGCTCGCCCGCTGGTCGAAGGCATAGGTCCAGAGCCAGTCCACCACCTGCACGACGCCCTGGTCGTTCGCGTCCAGCTGCTTGTTGCTCTTGCCCAGCTCGACCAGCTGCTCGAAGCTGGCCGCGCCGGAGTTGCCGCCGGCCTTCTGCGCGGCCCGCACCGACTTGGCCAGCGCGAAGAACTCCGCGGTGTAGCGGTGGATGTCCACCGGGCTGGCCAGCACCCGGCGCACGGTGCGGCGCGCCTGGCGCTCGACCTCCGCGACCCAGTCGGTCAGGAACGGTTCGGAGGTCGCCACCACCACTTCGCTGCTTGTCACCTGCACCGGCAGCACGCGATGGCGCTCGGCGTAGGCGGCGCTCATGGTGTCGGCGACCTTGCCCACGTCCACCTTGAGCGGGTCGATGCGCAGGTACTCCAGCCCGGTGCGGCCGGCGAGCCATTGCGTGAGCGATTCGATGTCCAGTGGCTTGCCGTCGCCGGCCCGCTCCATGGCGACGGCGGCGAGCCGCACCAGCGGATGCTGGACGCTTTCGGCCTGCGAGCAGCGCGCGATGGTGCGGCGCGCCTCCTCGGACGAGATCACCCCGTCATGGCTCAGCCACTCCACCAGACGGCGCCAGTCCAGCGGTCCCTGGGGGGGCGTCCTACCGGAGGGCCTGGGCTTGGCGATACTGGTCATGCTCGGGATCTCAGTGACCCATGGCGCTGCGCACTACCCACGGGGCTCGAAACCGGTGGCCTTGACCAGGGGCCGCTGCGGAACCGGCTTGGCCGGGCCGCTGGCGGCGCCCCTCGAGGGGGAGGCGCCGAAGGCGCTTCGGGGGTGTTTCATTCTATTCGGCGGGCTTGAAGACCCGCAGCCACTTGCGGGCGGGCAGGCCCCAGCGAGTTTCGATGGTTTCCGCGCGTTCGGCAAGTGTGGCGCGGTCGGGCCGCTGCGGCTCGCGCAGGGCCAGCACGATCGTGTTGCCCTCCCGCGTCGGCCGGAAGGCCCACACGCAGCCGGGCCCGAACGCCCCGACGATGTTCTGCAGGCTCTCGGCAAAGCTCGACGAGCGGCCGAACAGGTTCACGGTCATGCAGCCCTCCTCGGTCAGCAGCCGGCGGCAATCCGCGTAGAAGGCCTGGCTGTCCAGCACGGGCGCCGCCGCCTCGTGGTCGTACAGGTCCACCTGCAGCGCGTCCACGGCGCCACGCCAGTGCGAATGCGCGGCCACCTCGGCCGCGTCGCCCAGCACCACCGACAGGCGGGTGTCGTCCGCCGGCAGCTTGAACCACAGCCGGCAGGCCGCGACCACCTGCGGGTTCAGCTCGATCGCCGTGGTCTTCATCCGCAGCTTCTTGTGGCAGAACTTGGTGAGCGCGGCCGACCCCAGCCCCAGCTGCATCGCGTGCCGCCGGGGCACCGTCGCCGGGTCCGCGAACAGCAGCCAGGCCATCATGCGCTGAACGTATTCGAGCTGGATCTCGAACGGCTTGTCCAGCCACATCGAGCCCTGGACCCATTCGGTGCTGCCCAGGTGCAGGTAGCGGATGTCGCCGTGATCGGAGAAATTGACTTCGGGGAGGAGGGGGGCGTCTTGTTTCACTGCCCATCATTATCCGATGAGGGTGGATGCGGCCATCCCGCCGGCAGCAGGTCCGCCAGCTTCGGCAGCGCGGCCATGGCGTTGCGCGTCGTCGCTTCGGCCAGCTCGTCCATGCCGATGCCCCGCAACCCCGCCAGCACGGCGGCGATCCGGGGCAGCTCGCCGGGTTCGTTGCGTCCCTGCGGCTCGCCCCCGGCGCGCTGCGCCGCAGTGCGATAGAGCCAGTGCGGCGGGATGTCGGGCGAATCGGTCTCCAGCACCAGCGCCTCCAGCGGGAGCTCCGTCGCCAGCCGGCGCACCTGCAACGCGCGTTCATAAGTCAGCGTGCCGCCGAAACCCAGCTTGAACCCCAGCCGCACGAACTCCTGCGCCTGCCGCAGGCTGCCGTTGAAGGCGTGCGCAATGCCGGTGACGCCCGCGCGGCGCAAGTGCTTGAGGAGACCGTCGGCCGAGCGGCGCACGTGCAGCACCGCCGGCAAGCCGTGCTTGCGCGCCAGCGCCAGTTGCCTCTCGTAAAAAAGTTCCTGGCGCGCCGCATCCAGGCCCGGTACGAAATAGTCCAGGCCGATCTCGCCCACCGCCACCAGCCGCGGGTCGGCCCTGAACGCAGTGAGGGCTTCATCGAGCCTGTCCAGGTCTTGCGCAACGGCCGTGCCGGTGCACAGCGGGTGGATGCCCAGGGCATAGCTGTCGCCATGGCGGTGCGCCAGGTCGCGCACCGCGGTGAAGTTGCCCACGTCGACCGCCGGCAGCACGCAGTGGGCGACGCCGCGCGACGCTGCCCGGTCCCGCACGGCAGCGGCATCCGCGGCAAACTCCGCGGCGTCGAGGTGGCAATGTGTATCAATCCACGCCGTCATGGCCGCATGATGCCCGATGGGGCGACCGGCCATGCAGGATGGCGCAAACCGTGATACCGTGCGTTTTCGCTTTCCCTATTCTTCGCTTCCCGCAGTTTCGACAGGTGAACGAATGCGCAGGCCAGCCCTCTACAGCTCCAGCCGATCGGGCCGTTCGGGACAAGACACCGCCCCGGCCGAAGAGGCCGCGCCTGTCCAGCCGTTGCCGGTGCCCAAGTGGCGCCGGTTCCATGTTTCCAGCACGCGCCTGCTCTGGGCCGCGATCATCGTCCTGGCCGCCGCGCTGGCCTTCACCTTCAGCCACGGCATGCGCACCGGCCAGCGCAAGCTGACCCAGGACGACATCAACGCCGCGGTGTTGAAGACGATGGAAACGCATGTGCTCCCGTCCGAATACGCGAAGGCCTACGAGAACATCCTGCCCTCGGTGGTGCGCGTGGTGAGCTACGTGAAGAAAAGCCGGCTGAAGGAAGACAATCCCGGCGCGCGGTCCGGCGCCAAGCCCAAGCCGCTCGGCCCCGCCCCGGGCTCCATGGCAGCCGCCGACGACGACGAAGTCGAGCAAGGCGTGGGCACTGGGGTCGTGATCATCGACAAGGGCGTCATCCTCACCAACCTGCACGTGGTCTCCGGCGCCGACCGGATCAAGGTGATTTTCTCCGACGGGCTCGAAGCCAACGCCACGATCACCGGCGCGCAGCCGGAGAACGACCTGGCCGTCCTGCAGGCCAGCAAGATCCCCGACGACCTGATCGCCGCCACCATGCGCTCGACGGCCGACCTCGCCCCCGGCGACAAGGTTCTCGCGGTGGGCTTCCCGTTCGGCATCGGCCCCTCGGCGTCGGGCGGCGTCGTCTCCGGCCTGAAGCGCGCCTTCCGCTCGCCCGAGGGCAAGCAGGAGATGAGCAACCTGATCCAGTTCGACGCCGCCGCCAACCCCGGCAATTCCGGCGGGCCGCTGGTCACCATGGACGGCGAGGTGGTCGGCATCGTCACGGCGATCCTGAACCCCACGCCCGCGCGCACCTTCCTGGGCATCGGCTTCGCCGTCCCCATCGAGAACGCCGCCACCGCCGCCGGGCTGCCGCCTTTCTAGGGGCACGGCTCCCTTTCCCTTTCCTTTACCTCACGCCGACACATGGACTCCATCACACGCCAGGACAGCGCCACCGCCCAGTTGATGGAGCAGATCCTCTACGAGGTCAAGCGCGTCGTCGTCGGCCAGGACCGCTTTCTCGAGCGCGTCATGGTCGCCATGCTGGCGCAGGGCCACCTGCTGGTGGAAGGCGTGCCGGGCCTGGCCAAGACGCTGACCGTCAAGACGCTGGCGAACACCGTCCACGGCCGGTTCAAGCGCATCCAGTTCACCCCCGACCTCGTCCCGGCCGACCTCGTGGGCACGCGCATCTACAACCAGAAGACCGGCGAGTTCAGCACCGCGCTCGGGCCGGTGTTCACCAACCTGCTGCTGGCCGACGAGATCAACCGCGCGCCGGCCAAGGTGCAGAGCGCGCTGCTGGAGGTGATGCAGGAGCGGCAGGTGACGATCGCCGGGGAGACGCACAAGGTGCCCAGCCCCTTCCTCGTCATGGCGACCCAGAACCCCATCGAAACGGAAGGCACCTATCCGCTGCCGGAGGCGCAGGTCGACCGCTTCATGATGAAGGTGCTGGTCGACTACCCGACCGACGAGGAAGAATTCGTGATCGTCGAGCGCGTCACCGGCCCGGCCGTCACGGTCAGCGCCGTCGCCACCACCGAGCAGCTGGCCGAGCTGCAGCGCGAGTGCCGCCGCATCTACGTGGACCCGTCGCTGGTGCAGTACGCGGTGCGGCTGGTCTCGGCCACGCGCACGCCCGAAAAGCACGGCCTGAAGGACCTGGACAAGTACATCACCTTCGGCGCCAGCCCGCGCGCGACGATCAACCTCACCGAAGGCGCGCGCGCCCTGGCGATGCTGCGCGGGCGCACGTATGCGCTGCCCGAGGACATGACGGACCTGGTGCCGGACGTGATGCGGCACCGCCTGGTCCTGTCGTACGAGGCGTTGTCGGAGGGCCTTTCTCCCGACGCGCTCGTGGCGAAGATCATGGCCAAGATCCCGGCGCCGGCCAAGCCCCTGGAGCACGAGAAACTTGCTGCGTAACATGGCACCCCCCCGAAGCGCCTTCGGCGCCTCCCCCCCGGGGGGGCGCCACCAGCGGCCCGGCGAAGCCGGTTCCGCGGTGGCCCCGCGGGAAAACGCCGAGCACGTGCTGCGGCGGCTGGAGTGGACCGTGATCCGACGCCTCGACGGCCTGCTGCAGGGCGATTACCGCACGCTGCTGCGCGGCTCGGGCCTGGACCTGGCGGACCTGCGCGAGTACCAGCACCACGACGACGTGCGCCACATCGACTGGAACGTGACGGCACGGCTGCAGGTGCCGCATGTCCGCGTCTTCACCGAAGACCGCGAGATGGCGGCGTGGTTCCTGCTGGATCTGAGCCCGTCGGTCGATTTCGGCTCCGGCGACCAGCGCAAGCGCCACGTCTCGGCCGAATTCGTCGCCGTGCTCGCGCGCCTGCTCACCCGGCACGGCAACCGGGTCGGCGCCCTGCTCTACGGTTCGGGCGTGGACACGATGATCCCCACCCGCGGCGGGCGCCGCCATGTGCTGCACCTGCTGCACAGCATCCAGGCGCGGCCCGCGTCCGTCGAGTCGGGCACCACGCGGCTGACCGAGCTGCTCGCGTCGGCCGCCAGCCTCATCAAGCGTCGCTCGACCATTTTCGTGGTCTCCGATTTCATCAGCGAGCCGGGCTGGGAGAAGCCCCTCGCCCTGCTGGCCCAGCGGCACGAAGTGGTCGCCGTGCGCGTGCTGGACCCGCTGGAGCTGGACATTCCCGACCTGGGCCTGCTCACGATCCGCGATTCGGAAACCGGCGAGCACCTGCTGGTGGACACGCACGATGCGGGCTTTCGCAAGCGCTTCGCGCGCATCGCCGCGCAACGCGAGGCCGAGCTGCGGCAGGGTTTCGTCCGCGCCAGCGTCGACGCGCTGGAGCTCGCCACGGACGGCGACCTGGTCGATGCGATCGTCCGTTTTGCCGAAATGCGCAAGCGCCGCACGCGACTCTCGTCCGGTGGTGGGATGCCGGCGCACCTCAAGCGCGCCGCCTGACCGGGGAGGACTGGATCCATGAACTTCCTCTGGCCCGAATTCCTCTGGTTGCTGCTGGCGTTGCCGGTGCTGGTGCTGCTCTATGTGTGGCTGTTGCGGCGCAAGAAGAAGATGGCCCTGCGCTACGCGTCGCTGTCCATCATCAAGGAAGCGATGGGGCCCGGCCAGACCATCCGCCGCCACATCCCGCCCGCCCTTTTCCTGCTGGCCATGGCGGCGATGCTGCTGGCAGCCGCACGGCCGGTGGCTGTCGTCACGCTGCCGTCGAACCAGCAAACCATCATCCTGGCGATGGACGTTTCGGGCAGCATGCGCGCCACCGACGTGCAGCCCAACCGCCTGGTGGCCGCGCAGAACGCGGCCAAGGCTTTCATCGGCGAGCTGCCGCGCCACGTGAAGGTGGGCATCGTCGCTTTTGCCGGATCCGCGCAGGTGGCCCAGCTGCCCACCGTCAACCGCGAAGACCTCGTGACGGCCATCGACCGGTTCCAGCTGCAGCGCGCCACCGCCACCGGCAACGCGATCGTCATCTCGCTGGCCACGCTGTTTCCCGATGCCGGCATCGAGCTTTCGTCCCTGCAGGGCGGGCGCGACCGCCAGCGCGGCTTCGCCATCGACGGCGAGAAGAAGGAAAAGAAGGAGTTCACGCCGGTCGCGCCGGGCTCCTACACGTCGGCGGCCATCATCATGCTCACGGACGGCCAGCGCACCACCGGCGTCGACCCGCTCGAGGCTGCGAAGCTCGCCGCCGACCGCGGCGTGCGCGTGTACACGGTCGGCATCGGCACGGTGGATGGTGAGACCATCGGCTTCGAAGGCTGGTCCATGCGCGTGCGCCTCGACGAGGAAACGCTCAAGGCCATCGCCAACAAGACCAGCGCCGAATACTTCTACGCCGGCACCGCCCAGGACCTGAAGAAGGTCTACGAAACGCTGAGCTCGCGCCTGACGGTGGAGAAGAAGGAAACAGAAGTCTCCGCGCTGCTCGCGATGGCCGCCGCCGTGCTGGCGCTGCTCTCGGCCGGCCTGTCGCTGCTCTGGTTCAACCGGATCATGTAGGCATTCGATCAAGCTGCCAAAGCCATCGCTTTTACCTGGACCAGCACGCCAAACAGCTCCTCGACCTGCGCCGAGGTGAAAAGCGCGTCCGGGCCCTGCGGCGCGTAGGCCGTAAACGGTGGCTCGTACAGCAGGCCTGGCTCCATGTAGCCGCGCTCGGTCAGATGGTTGACCACCAGATTCACGAACTCGATCTGGTTGGCGCTGAACTGCTTTCCTGCGATGAAGCCAGCCAGTGCTTCCCTCGCTGCATGGCGGTCCAGCCCGACCAATGAGCGGATGAACAGCCCCAAGCCGTTGGCCTCCCGCTTGGCACGGTCGATGTCCTGCGCCGTCCCCACGCCGCTCTCGGAAAGCATGCGCTCCAGCTCGGCCAGGTCGGCCTTCGTCAAAGGCTGGTTGCGCCGCAGCTTGTGCAGCGCCAAGTGGTCCTCGTGCGCGCGCAAGAACGCACGGGCCTTGGCGCGGAACCGCTCGAAATCCCCCGCACTGCCGCCCAGGGGCAGCGCCATCTCGGTCGCCTCGCCCAACTCGTCCTCGAAGTCGGTATAGACCACTTTGCGCCGTGTCGCCTCCAGCAGCTTGACCAGCGCGCGCAGATGGCGGCGCGCCTGCTCCAGCATCAGAAGGGTAACGTCCTGCCACCACTCGTCGCCGGCTACAGCCTCGATCAACAGCATCTGCTCGCGCACGGCCGGTATGCCGCCCAACTCGGACAATCCGTCCGCGATGTCCCGCACTGCCGTTCTCAACCGATCAAACCCTGGCTCGGCGCGCAGTGCACACAGTTGCAGCCGCAGCATCAGCAGGTCAAAACGCTTGGCGTCTTCATCGTCATCGCGCACAGCCGTCGGCAATCCGGACAGGTGAATTCCGACGTCCGACAATTGCTCAGAGGTCATCCGGTTCCAGGCATCCGCATTGGCCCATGTCTCCACCCATCTGCGTTGGGGTCGCACCACGAAGTTATCAAGGCTCATGCCCGCGACAATCGAATGCAACAGGCTGGCAGTGTCTCGGCGAACCCCCTCTTCCGTCAGCCGCACGTTACCCATGGTCGCCGCTTCCACCACTTGCCTGCCGTCGGCGGTCAGCCTTTTGTCCAGTGCGCCGATCAACTCCAAGCGCGCATTGAACAAGCGCTGCCCCAGAGGCTGGCCCGCCGCGCCGCCGGTCTCGGGGAGGTTCTGGCTGAAATACTCCAGGTTCTGGCAGAAATCGAAAATGAGGAACTCTTTCTTGTGTTCGCCCGGCCCGAGCAGGTTCTCGCACAAGCGGGTCCCGCGCCCCACCATCTGCCAGAACTTGGTCTTGGACCGCACGATCTTGAAGAACACCAGGTTCAACACCTCGGGCACGTCGATGCCCGTGTCCAGCATGTCCACGGAAATGGCGATGTGCGGCGCCTTGTCCTTGCCTGAAAAATCGTCGATCAGGCTCTGCGCGTATTCGGTCTTGAAGGTGATGACCCGGGCGAACAGCCCCTGGTAGTGCGGGTAGTTGGCGTTGAAGCGCTGTGCAATGAATTCGGCATGGTCGTTGTTCTTGGCAAAGACAATGGTCTTGCCCAGCCTGTCGCCGCCAGCCACCGTGAGGCCGCGCGTCATCAGCGTTTCCAGCACCTTGTCCACGGTGTCGGTGTTGAACAGCCACTTGTTCACCGCGTCGCCATTCACCTCGTCCGGCATGCCGCCCTCGTCGTCCCAATCGAGCGCCTCCCACTGCTCCTTGTCGTCTTCGCTCAAATCCGCGTACTTGATCCCCTCGCGCTGGAATTTCAGCGGCACCGATACCGCCCTCGGCGGCACCAGATAGCCCTCGGCAATTGCGTCGTCCAGTCCGTAGGCATCGGTCGGTACGCCGTTTTCCAGGTCAAACAGGCTGTAGGTGTTGCGGTCGATCTCGTCCTTGGGCGTCGCCGTCAGCCCCACCAGCAAGGAGTCGAAATAACCGAAGATGGCGCGGTACTTCTGGTAGATCGAGCGGTGCGCCTCATCCACGATGATCAAGTCGAAGTGGCCCACGCCAAATCGGCGCTTGCCGTCCTGGGCATCGTTGATCAGGCCCATCATGGTCGGGTAGGTGGACACATACACCCTCCCCTCGGCATCCTTGTCCGTTACCAGGTTCACGGGCGATGCATCGGGCAAATGGGCCTTGAAGGCATTGACCGCCTGCCTGACCAGCGCCACGCGGTCCGCCAGGAACAGCACTCGCTTGGCCCAGTTGCCCCGCATGAGCAAATCCACCAGTGCAATCACGGTGCGCGTCTTGCCCGCGCCCGTGGCCATCACCACCAGGGCCTTGCGCTGCTTGTCCTGCTCGAACGTCTCGGCAATGCGGCGAATCGCGCGCTGCTGGTAGTGTCGCTCGACAATGGCGCCGTTGATCGACAGCCCCGCCAGGGACTTGCGTGAGTCCCTCCGCTGCACCAGCAACTGCAGCTCGGCCTTCTTGTGAAAGCCTTGCACCGGCCGCGGCGGGTATTGCGAATCGTCCCAGAACCAGTGTTCGTACCCGTTGGTGTAGTAGATCAAGGGCCGCTGGCCGAACTGAGTTTGCAGGCAATCCGCATACAGCTTGGCCTGTTGCTGGCCCACACGCGCGTCCCTGCGCGTGCGCTTGGCCTCCACCACGGCCAGGGGCTTGCCATCGTCGCCCCACAGCACATAGTCCACATAGCCCGCGCCCTGGCTGCTGGGCATGCCCGCAACCTCGAACTCTCGGTCGCGCGGCTGGTCCAGGGCCCAGCCCGCTTCCTTGAGCAGCAGGTCCACATACAGGTCGCGCGTCTGCTCTTCGTCGTAGTTGTGGGCATCGGGCGTAGCGTTGTTGGCAGCCTTGGCCGCAGCCACTTCTGCGCGCAGGCGGGCCAGTTCCTGGTCCAGCGCCGCCGCCTTTTGCTGTGCGGCTATGACTGCCGCGTCGCGGTCTGTCAGATCCTGCGCCAGCTTCTGCAGCGCAGCCTGGGTTTGGGCCGAAGTACCGCCGTCCTGCTGGGGCAGCAGATCGGCACGAAACTGCAAGTCCGGGTCGGGCCGGGCGCCGGGCCCGCGCCCATAGTGCCGCGCCAGCCAGAAGGCCACCTGAAATAGCTCGCGCAACACCGCCAATGCATCGGCCTGTTGCACTGGCCGCGTGCTGTGGACGGCGCTGTTGCCCTGCTTGCGGATCACCTCCATCTTGGCGTGCAGCGCCGGCCCCGCCAGCACCTTGAAGCTGGGCTCGAACAGGAAGGCCGACAGGTCGGCCTTGTAAGGCATCTTCAGGGCAGGGTCAGCGCGGAACAGCCAAGCCACGGCCAGCTCCAGCGTGCGGCGGGCATAGAAGCAGGAGGTGCGCGGGTCTGTTGCCAGCACTTTCTCGGCGCGAGACGCCTCCGCAAACAGCTCGGGCCAACCGGCCTGCAAGAAACTGAAGTTGGAAGGTGCCGCGCTCATGGTGCTATCGGTTGATGACCTTCTCGGCGGCAACCAGCTGCTCCATCAGCTCGGCAAACGGCGGAGGCTCTGACATGAACATGGGACGCATGGTGGCATAGTCCTCTGCCAGGGCACCTTGCCGCGCCTGCGCTGGCACAAGCCGAAAGCTGCCGTGCCGCGCCAGGTCATACCGCGCCCAGGCTCGCGCAAAAACGCGGCTCTTCCAATCCACCACCCGCTCGCATTGAGCCTTGTCCGCAAGAAAGTCGCCGGCCCGCGGATGGCCGAGCAACTTCACCATGTCGAAATAGTGCCGTGCATAGCGATCGGGAGTGGCTTGGCCCTCCGGCCGATGAAATTCCGAATGCAGGATGGTCGCTTTCTCCCAGAACGTTCGTTGCAGTTCCAGCGCGGTGACCATGCAGGACCAGTCTTCAAACAGCGCGGGGTATGCGTCCGCGATCAGGGGTCTCACCGGATAGCGCCCCGTGGGCTGCTGGTCCGTCAGCGTGCCCAGCTCCAGCTTGACCTCTCGCGCCACATAGCCAAAGCCGATTTGCTGCGTCAGCGGGTAGCGAAAGTACAGGATGGGCGACTTGGCAACGGCGTCCAGCTCGTACCTTAGCCAGCCACCGGCAGGCGGTTGGCCCAAGGTTTCGGCAATGCCCTGCTCCAGCAGGGGCCGCACCACCTGTTGCGCCTTTTCGCCGCACAGGTGCTGCATTTCCAGCACAGCGGCGTCGCGCTTGCCACGGCTTGTCAGCGCATCGAATCGCGCCGGACCTGCACCCACGAACTCCGGGATCAGGCACAGGTCGATGTCTTCCGAAAACCGGTCGATGATGCCGAATACCTTCGACAGCGAGGTGCCACCCTTGAATACCAGATGCGGCACCAACTCGGGCCGCGCGAACAGCAGGCCCAGCAGCCAGGACGCCCAGAAGTCTTTTTCCAGAATGACGGCCTGGCCGGCCTGCCCGGCGGCGGCCTGCTCGAATGCCAGCGCCCGGCGCTCGGGCGGCATTGCCAGAAAGCGCGCCGCCAGCGTCATGCGCGGCGCCCCTTGGACGCGGTTGGCGCGGTTTCGTCAGGGCGGGCCACTTCGCGCAGCATGGGGCGCATCCATGCCGGGGCCAGCGCGATGTCCTGCAGCACCTTCGTGCGTTCTGCCTGCGGAAGATTCTTGCGCAGCCGTGCGATGCGCGCGGGAGTGACATGCGGCTCGCCCAGACTCTTGAAAGCCTGGATCAGCAGGCCACTGAGACGCCCGGCCGCCGCCATCTGGCGCGGCGTCGTGCGCTTCAGGCTGATTTTCATGGGCCCGGCCTGCACAGTACGGCTGATGCCGTCAGTCAGCAACACCACCTTGGCAGGCACCTGTTCGGACAGGCCCAGCATGTTGGCCGCATAAACGCCCGCCGGCTGGGTTCGCAGCTTGTCTTTGCCCGCCACCGCCTTGACCACGGCGTCCACCGACGGCCAGAGTGTCCCCAGCACTTCATCGTGCCGCGGCTTGTCGTAGAGCCCGCGTGACAGGCGTCGCAGTTCACCCCGGGCCACCATGCGCTGCAGCGCCTTGTCGATGGCCGCCCGGCTGCCGACCTCGGCGAAGGAGTCCGGCGTGAAAACCGTGCCACGCGCGCTGCGCCGCACGCGACGTGCAATCTGCGTGTCAATGCTGTTGAGCGAGGGTGCGCGCGGCATTTGAGTGGTTCAAGGAGGTTCTATTTGTCCGAAAAATAGCACACTTTTCGGACAAATAGAACTGCCGTTTGCCCCTGCCTCAGGGGAAACGCCACGAAAACGCTTCGTATTCGTCGCAAAACTACGCGGGCTCGGGCGGCCAATCCAGCTTGGCCAACGCCTCGGGTGCACCCGATTCGAATTGCGCCGTACCGCTACCAGGCCCGCTACAGCTCACCGCTGAAGGCCTTGTGCTGCAACGAGGCGAACAGTGCGTCCAGTTCGGCCAGCGCGGCGCGGTGGCTGGCTTTGAGGGATTCGATGGCTTGGATGCGGTCGCCGAACGAACGCTGGAGCACGATCGGCGGAACAAGGAGCGGGAACCCACGCAACTGCGTCATGTTGATGGATGCTATGCCAGTTGTCTGTTTCGCTGATCGGAGGAAGTATTTCTTGCCGCGCCGACTTCCCACCAACCAGTTGAGAAACAGCGGCGTAAGTCGATTGGACTTGAGCCGTACACGGAACACGTGATTTTGATGAATGCACTCTGGCAATTCGTCTTGCCAGAGCGTCCCACGTCCAAGCTTGTCGGGATCGCCGCCTTCCGTTAATAGCAAGTCGTTCTTCTGAATCCGATATCTACGAATTTCATCCTCGGTAGCCTCGATGCTCTTGACGGCAGACAAGTTCAGAGCTTTATCTTGCACGTTGGCTACAGCGAGATATGGCACTACCCGAGTCGCCTTCCCCTCTAGAGATCGGCCCTTGGTGACGCCAGAAACGATCTCGGCAACATCGCCCAAGCTAAGGCCTTCATCCCAATTATTTGAGTTGACGACCAAGTCCCCTAACATATCGAGAAAGATGGACTGCGCGAGGCTGGCGAGTTGGGCCAGGGCGGTGCGGCGCTGCGTTCGCAGGGTTTCGGCCTGGTCCAGGATAGCGGCGATGCGGCGTTGTTCTGGGAGAGAGGGAAACTCCACCTCCACGCTCGCAACAAGATCTATGTTGAGATTCTTGACGGTCGCGCCGGCGGCCAAGCGAGAAAACCTCGAGTAGAGCGCATCGGAGCCGAGCAGGTGGAAGAAATAATCTTGATCTACGTTGTCTTTCTTGCTGCTCAGAACAAGCCAACCATCATGTATGCACCCCGATGTTTTCAGGATGTACGGGCGGCCAAAGCTCATTGAGTTTGTCAGAAGGAAGTCACCTGGCTTCACCGTGCGTGAGCGGCTGACTCCTTCTTTCCGAATTCGCCTTTTGGTCGAGTAGATGAATTTATCGCTGGCTGAAGCATCGGCGATGGAAATCCAGTTGACGCCATCAGGATCGTCGGTCAAGTAGTCCTGAATAGGCCGCGGCGAACCTCCGCGTGCAATGTCGAAAATTTCCCCAAGCGACGCTTGCTGTCGGTCAGTCACTTCAACATCTCCTCCAGCGCCTTCATCCCCTTCGCAATCTCATCTTCAAGCCGCGCCAGTTCGGCGAGGATTTCCCCAGGCGCTCGATGCTGCACCTGCTCATGCACCACCTCCCTGTAACGATTCAGGCTCAGGTCATACCCGTTGGCGGCGATGTCGGCCTTGGGGACGCAGAAGCTTTGCGCGGTGCGGGGGCGTTCACGTTCGCTGACATCGCGTACGTTCCAGCGGGCGAGGACGTCGGGAAGGTTGTTTTTCGAATGGTCGCTGACGGTCCACTGTGGATCCCGGCTTTCGCCGGGATGACGAAGAGAGGCGGTGATGGCGGTGGGGGTCGCGCCAAGCTTTTCCTCCGGCAACAGCGGCTGTCGCTTGTCGTCCAGGCTCCAGCCGTCGGCCTGCATGTCGTAGAACCACACATGATCGGTGCCGCCGCTGTTGGTCTTGGTGAACAGCAGGATGGCGGTGCTCACGCCGGCGTACGGCTTGAACACGCCACCGGGCAGGCTGACGATGCCGTCCAGCTTCTGTTCCTCCACCAGCATCTTGCGCAAAGTCTTGTGCGCGGTGCTGCTGCCGAACAGCACGCCGTCCGGCACGATCACCGCCGCACGGCCGCCCGGCTTGAGTAGGCGCAGGAACAGGGCCAGGAACAACAGCTCGGTCTTCTTGGTCTTGACGGTCTGCAGCAGGTCCTTGGCGGTGTTCTCATAGTCCAGGCTGCCGGCAAAGGGCGGGTTGGCCAGCACCAGGCTGTAGCGCCCCTCTTCGCCACCATGCTCCTGTGCCAAAGAATCCCGGTAGGTGATGGCGGGGTTTTCCACGCCGTGCAGCAACATGTTCATGCTGCCGATGCGCAACATGGTGTTGTCGAAGTCGTAGCCGTGGAACATGCCCTGGTTGAAGTGGCTGTTCAACTTGGCGTCGTGGAACAGGCTAGCATGGTGCTCGCGCAGGTATTCGCCCGCCGACACCAGGAAGCCGCAGGTGCCGCTGGCCGGGTCGCAGATCATGTCCTGCGGCGTGGGCGCGGTCATTTCCACCATCAGTCGGATGATGTGGCGCGGCGTGCGGAACTGGCCGTTCTGCCCCGCGCTGGCGATCTTGCCCAGCATGTATTCGTACAAGTCACCCTTTGTGTCCCGGTCTTCCATGGGCACGGCGTCCAGCAGGTCCACCACCTTGGCCAGCAACGCGGGTGTGGGGATGGTGAAGCGCGCATCCTTCATGTGGTGCGAATAGGTCGAACCATCGGCCCCCAGGCCACGCAGGAACGGAAAGACATGTTCATCCACCACCTTGAACATCTCGGCCGGCGCGAAGTTCTTGAAGTGCGACCAGCGCAGGTCTTCGTAGATGCGTCCCCTGTCGTCCTTGCCAGTGGGGAAAATGCGCCGCTCGATCGGCTTCTTCAGCCTGACCGATCTGTTCTCTTCCAGGATCTGCAGGTCATCCAGGCGTCGCAGGAACAGCAGATAGGTGATCTGCTCGATCACTTCGATCGGGTTGGCGATGCCGCCGGACCAGAAGGCGTTCCATATCTGGTCGATTCTGCTTTTCAGTTCACCAGTGAGCATGTGTCGAAAGCCTTGCTAACTCGTCTTGACTTGATGCGTGCGTCAACTGGCGTCGCTCAGACGCCCTGCGACCAGCCGCAACTGCCGCCCGCAGCGCGCCGCCAGCGTCTCGTCGTGCGTCACGAGGATGAACGCCGTGCCGCGCTCGCGGGCCAGCCGCAGCATCAGGTCGAACACGACGTCCGCCGTGCTGCGGTCGAGATTGCCGGTCGGCTCGTCGGCCATCACGCACGCCGGATGGGTGACCAGCGCACGCGCAATGGCCACGCGTTGGCGCTCGCCGCCCGACAGTTCCGCCGGACGATGCCGCACGCGATCGGCGAGTCCGACGGCGGCCAGGGTCTCCGCCGCCATCCGTGCGCACACCTCGGGCGGCTCGCGCCGGATGCGCAGCGGCATGCCGACGTTGTCGAGCGCGCTGAATTCCGGCAGCAGGTGATGGAACTGGTAGACGAAACCGAGGTGCCGGTTGCGCACGCGGCCTTGCGCGGCGGCGTCCAGGCTGGTGAACGCCTGCCCCATCAGCTCCACGGTTCCGCTGGTCGGCGCGTCGAGCCCGCCCAGCAGGTGCAGCAAGGTGCTCTTGCCCGAGCCCGAGGCACCCACGATGGCGACCGTTTCGCCGGTGTGCACGTCGATGTCCACGCCGCGCAGCACCTCGACGTCCAGCCCGCCTTCGGTGAACCGCTTGGTGATGCCGCGCGCCTTGAGGACGACCTCGCGATCGGCGCTGGGCCGCCCCGAGCCGATCGGCGCCCCCTCGGGGGGCAGCGAGGACACGCCAGTGCCGAGCGTGGGGGCCCCATCACTCATAACGCAGCGCCTCGGCGGGATTGACCCGGCTGGCGCGCCAGCTGGGGTAGATCGTGGCGAGGAAGGCCAGGACCAGGGAGATGATGGCGATCGGCATGATGTCCGAGCGCTGCGGGTCGCTGGGCATGCGGCTGATCAGGTAGATGTCCCGGGGCAGGAAGCTGGCATTGAACAGCTGCTCCAGCGCCGGCACGATGACGTCGATGTTCAGCGCGATCCCCAGTCCCAGCAGCAGCCCGCCCAGTGTGCCGATCACGCCCACGGCCGCGCCCTGGACGACGAAGATGCCCATGATGCTGGCCGGGCTCGCGCCGAGCGTGCGCAGGATCGCGATGTCGGCGCGCTTGTCGGTCACGGTCATCACCAGGGTGCTCACCAGGTTGAACGCGGCGACGGCGACGATCAGCGTCAGGATGATGAACATCATCCGCTTTTCCACCTGCACCGCGGCGAACCAGGTGCGGTTCTGGCGGGTCCAGTCCCGCACCAGGAAGTCCCCGCTGAGGGTGCGCTGCAGTTCGGCCCCGACTTCCGGCGCCTGGTGCAGGTCCTTGAGTTTCAGCCGCACGCCGGTCGGCCCTTCCAGTCGGAAGATGCGCGCGGCGTCGTCCTGGTGCAGCAGCGCGAGGCCGCTGTCGTACTCGAAGTGCCCGGAGTCGAACGTGCCGACCACCGTCATCTGCTTCAGGCGCGGCACCACGCCGGCCGGCGTGATCTGCCCGCTGGGCGCGATCAGCGTCAGCGGGTCGCCCACGCGCACGCCGAGGTTGCGGGCCAGTTCGGCGCCGAGCACGATGCCGAACTGGTCGGGCACCAGCTTCGCCAGCACCGGTTGCAAGGTGGCCGCGAGGTCGGTGACCTCGCCTTCGTGCGCGGGGTCGATGCCGCGCACGATGGCGCCGCGCATGTCCTCGCCCCGCGCCAGCAGCGCCTGCGCCGAGATGAACGGCGCCGCGCCGATGACCTGCGGGTTGCGCCGGGCCTCCTGCATGGTGCGGTTCGCGTCCTGCAGCGCGCCGCCGCCGGTGCCGAAGATCTCGATGTGCGACACCACGCCGAGCATGCGGTCGCGCACTTCCTTCTGGAAGCCGTTCATCACCGACAGGACGATGATCAGCGCCGCCACGCCCAGCGCGATGCCGAGCATCGACACGCCGGAGATGAAGGAGATGAAGCCGTTGCGGCGGGTGGCGCGGCCGGCGCGGGTGTAGCGCCAGCCCAGGACCAGTTCGTAGGGGATTCGCATGCTGGGGTTGTTGTTGGGCTGGATTGTGGCATCCCGGACAATACGCGCATGTCAGACGGTATCCACTTGTTGATCCCTTTCGCTTTCTCCATGGGGGAAGGCTGTGCCCGGGCGCTGCGGGCGCTGGAACTGCCGCACCTGGAGAAGCTGCTGGCGCGGCTGGCGCCGGGCCAGCCGGAAGCGGGCAGCGAGCTCACGCTCTCCCTGCCCTGCGAAAGGGTGCTGGCGCGCGAATCGGGGCTGGCGGTCGAGGATGGGCGCATTCCCTGGGCGGCCCGGCAGGTCCGCGAGGCCGGCGGCGATGCGGGCGACCGCGCCTGGGCCTTCATCACGCCCTGCCACTGGCGCGTGGGCACCGGCCACGTGGCCATGGACCATCCGCTGCACCTGCAGCTCGCCCCGCAACACTCGAAAATCCTGCTCGCGGCCATGCAGCCGTACTTCGAGGCGGACGGCATCGCGCTGGCGTACGACGCGCCGACGCGCTGGCTGGCGCAGGGCGACATCTTCCGCGGCCTGCCGACGGCGTCGCTCGACCGGGTGGTGGGCCGCACCGTCGACGACTGGATGCCGCGCACGCCGCAGGCCGGGCCGCTGCGGCGCCTGCAGCAGGAAATGCAGATGCTGCTTTACACGCACGAGGTGAACGACGAGCGCGCCCGCGCCGGGCTGCAGCCCGTCAACTCTTTCTGGATCAGCGGCACCGGCGCATTGCCGCCGGGGGCCGCCGCCGCGGCGCCGCCCGGGCTGCGGGTCGTGCATGACCTGCGCGACGCCGCCCTGCTCGGCGACTGGGACGCCTGGGCCGCGGCGTGGCAGCAGCTGGATGCAACGGAGTGCCCGGGCGTGCTGCAGGCGCTGCGCGAGGGCCGGCCCGTGGCGCTCACGCTGTGCGGCGAGCGCAGCGCCCGGACCTGGTCGAGCGCGGGCGCGGGCGTGCTGCGGCGGCTGGCGGCGCCGTTCGCGCGCAGGCAGGCGGCCATGCTGCTCGAGCCGTTATGAAGATCATCACCCGCGAAATCCCGCCGCGCGCCGCCTGGGCGCTGGAACAGGCGGGTGTCCACCCCCTCCTCGCGCGCCTTTACGCCGCGCGCGGCGTGCTGGGCAAGGACGAACTGGACGACGGCCTGGCGCGCTTGCTGCCCCCCTCCGGCATGAAGGGCCTCGCCGAAGCGGCCGTGCTGCTGGCCGACGCGATGGCCGCCGGGCAGAAACTGTGCATCGTGGCCGACTACGACTGCGACGGCGCCACCGCCTGCGCGGTCGCCATGCGCGGGCTGCGCCTGCTGGGCGCGAAAAACCTGGACTACCTGGTGCCCGATCGCGTGGTAGACGGGTACGGCCTCACGCCGCCGATCGCGCAACGGGTCAAGGACCGGGGCGCGGACATCCTGGTCACCGTGGACAACGGCATCGCCAGCGTCGAGGGCGTGGCCACGGCCAATGCGCTGGGCCTGAAGGTGCTCGTGACCGACCACCACCTGCCCGGCCCCGCGCTGCCCGACGCCGCCGTCATCGTCAACCCGAACCAGCCGGGCTGCACCTTCGAGAGCAAGTCGATCGCGGGCGTGGGCGTGATGTTCTACGTGCTGCTGGCGCTGCGCTCCGAGTTGCGGCAGCGCGGGGTGTTCGATGTGCAGAACCAGCCCAAGCTGGACGCCTTGCTGCCGCTGGTCGCGCTCGGCACCGTGGCGGATGTCGTGAAGCTGGACGCGAACAACCGCCGCCTGGTGGCGCAGGGCCTCAGGCGCATCCGCGCCGGTGCCCTGCCCTGCGGGCTCGCCGGCCTGTTCACGGCGGCCGCCCGCAATTCGCAGGTTGCCACCACCTTCGACTTCGGCTTCGCCCTGGGCCCCCGCATCAACGCGGCCGGGCGACTGTCGGACATGACGCTGGGCATCGAATGCCTGTTGACGGACGATGCGGCCCGCGGCGACGAGCTGGCGCGCACCCTCGACACCATCAACCGCGAGCGCCGCGAGATCGAAGGCGGCATGCGCGAGCAGGCGATGGAGATCGCCGAATCCCTGTTCGACGAAGGCGACGAGCCGCCGGCGGCCATCTGCGTGTTCGACCCGGACTTCCACGAGGGCGTGGTGGGCATCGTCGCCTCGCGCATCAAGGACAAGCTGCACCGCCCGACCTTCGTGTTCGCGGCGAGCGGGGCGCCCGGCAAGGAGCACGAGCTGAAAGGCTCGGGCCGCTCGATCCCGGGCTTCCACTTGCGCGACGCGCTGGACCTCGTGGCCAAGCGCCACCCCGGCGTGCTGCTGCGCTTCGGCGGCCACGCCATGGCCGCGGGGTGCACCGTCGCCGAGGACCGGCTGGACGTCTTCGAGCAGGCCCTGATCGAGGTGGCGCAGGAATGGCTGGATGCGTCCACGCTGTTGCGGCGCCTGGACACCGACGGCCCCCTTGCGCCCGAATACCGCCGCCCCGACCTGGTGGACACCCTGCACCACGAGGTGTGGGGCCAGGGGTTCGCCCCGCCGGTGTTCAGCGAGGAGGTGGAGGTCATTTCCCAGCGGCTCGTGGGCGAGAAGCACCTGCAGCTCAAGCTCAAGCACCAGGGGCAGCCGGTGGACGGCATCTGGTTCGGCCACACCGAGCCGCTGCCGGCCAGGGTCAAGCTCGCGTTCCGGCTGGACGCGGACGAGTGGCAGGGGGTTCGGCGCGTGCGCTTCCTGGTGGAGGGAGCCGAGTTCTAGCGAACCGCCCCCTCCAGCCCGGGGGTCCCTCGTTTACAGCATCACGTTGGCCGCGACGAGCGAGGTCACGCCCACCAGTTCGACGGCGAACTCCGCATCGGCGTCCGCGTCCGTGCTGCCCAGCAGCATGTGCGTTTCCGCGTCGAAGCGCAGTTGCCCCGTCGCGTTGGTCAGGCTGAACTCGAGGGTGCCGATGAACTTGAAAGCCTGGTTGCCTGCCATCAGCTCTCGTGCGTCGATGCCGCGCAGGTCGACGCGGTCGCCCTGCGCCGCATCGAAGTCCATGACCCTGTCCCAGCTGCCCGGCGCGGTGCCGCTGTCGCCCGCAGCGGAAATCGTGAAGGTGTCCTTGCCCAGGCCACCGAACAGGATGTCCGCGCCGCCGAAGCCGTTCAGCACGTTGTTGCCGTCGTTGCCCACCAGCACGTTGTCCAGGGCATTGCCCTTGCCGTAGATGTTGGTCCTGCCCTCCAGCGTGAGGTTCTCCAGGTTGGCGCCCAGCACGTAGTTGGCCCGCGCGATCACGGTGTCGGTGCCCTCACCCGCCAGTTCGGTGATCTTGTCGCGCGCATCGTTCACGTAGTACGTGTCGTCGCCCAGGCCACCCAGCATGGTGTCGCGTCCCAGCCCGCCGTCCAGGCTGTCGTTGCCGGCGGTGCCGTAGATGGTGTCGACGCGGTCGGTGCCCAGGACCAGCACGCCTGCTTCGGCCGTGGGCCCGGACTCCATGCTCTCGAGTGTGCCGCCGCCGTCGACATAGCTGGCCAGCACCGTGATGACCTTGCCCATGTCGCCTGCGGAGACCATGTAGGTGGAGTCATTGGCACCAAGGATATCGACGCCGTCGGCCCGCCACTGGTAGCCGACCATGCCCATGCCCATGCCTTCGACGTCCGCCAGGGTGTTGGAAGCCGTGAGGATTTGGCCCAGGAAAGGCGACCCGGAGATCGACACGCCGCCCGTGGGGGCGTCGTTCTGGCCTTCGATGGTGATCACCAGGTTGGCGTCGCTGGTCGCCCCGTCCGTGTCCGTCACCGTGTAGGTGAAGGTGTCGGTGATGGTGGCGGTGAAGGGCGACAGCGCTTGCACGGTGGCGTTGCCGTTGTCCACGACATACGTGTAGGTGCCGTCGGCGTTGAGCGTCAGGCTGCCGTAGTTGCCCGCCAGCGCGAAGCCCACCGAGCCGCCCAGCAGGGCCGAAACCGTCTTGCTGTCGCCCACGTCCACGTCCGTGTCGTTGGCCAGCACGTCGCCCGTGGCGTCGTAGCCCGCCATGAAAGTGCCCTGCTCGCCGGCGGTACCGCTGTCGGCATTGGCAACCGGCGTGTCGTTGGCGCCCTGGATGGTGATGGTGAGGCTGGCGCCGCTGGTCGCTCCCGCCGCGTCCTGCATCACGTAGCTGAAGGTGTCGGTCAGCGTGTCGGTCGACAGGCGCAGCGCGTCCACCGTGGCGTTGGCATCGTCGACGACGTACACGTAGCTGCCGTCGGCGTTCAAGGTCAGCGACCCGTACAGGCCCAGGATGGCCGTGCCCACGTCGGCCGAGTTGCTGCTGACGCTGATCACCGTCTTTGTATCGCCGAAGTCAATATCGGAGTCGTTGGCAACCACGTCACCCGTGGCGCTCAGGCCCGCCGCCGATCCCGCCTCGATGGCCGTGCCGCTGTCGCTGTAGGCGATGGGTGCGTCATTGGCGCCGTGGATGGTGATGACCAGGTTGGCGATGCTGCTGGCACCCGCCGCGTCCACCATGGTGTAGCTGAAGGAGTCGGTCAGCGTGTCGGTGGACAGGCGCAGCGCGTCCACCGTCAGGTTGGCGTCGTTCACGCGATAGCTGTAGTCGCCGTCCACGGTGATGGACAACGTGCCGTACTGGCCGGTGAAGGACGTGCCGGCGGAGAAACTCGCGCCCCCCACGCCCACCACGGCCATGCTGTCGCCCAGGTCCACGTCGTCGTCGTTGCCCAGCACGTTGCCCGTGGCATTGCTGCCCGACAGCGTGCCGGCTTCGAACGCGGAGCCGGCATCGTCGCTGGCGGAGGGCGCGTCGTTGGCGCCGTGGATGGTGATGACCAGGTTGGCGATGCTGCTGGCACCCGCCGCGTCCACCATGGTGTAGCTGAAGGAGTCGGTCAGCGTGTCGGTGGACAGGCGCAGCGCGTCCACCGTCAGGTTGG
>Ga0255338_1000627_pt1 | contig 96730 bp, 96 predicted proteins | sample MeOH1_35cm_T4_19_FD_203715 | JGI IMG/M metagenome (GOLD analysis project Ga0255338, IMG submission 203715) | Sandy soil microbial communities from University of British Columbia, Vancouver, Canada - MeOH1_35cm_T4_195 | ecosystem: Engineered > Artificial ecosystem > Sand microcosm > Unclassified ...
GAACCGAGGCAGCAGCGGTTCGACGATCTCCCACAACGCATCCGGCACCAACCGAGTAGACAACGCATCGACCACGCCATGCATCATGCCGTACACAGGATCCGACCCATACAAGACACGCTCTTAAGGGCTAACGTCCACGTTTGGGCGCTGTCAAATTGGTGCACTCTTGATTGTGCCTGAACCCGGCGGTCAACTGTCATCCGCATTGGGGGTCTGGATTTCGGCCGGTCGAACTACATTGTGTACCGGCGACCAGACGGTGGGATCAAGGTCGGATAGGTCCTGAGGGATCCCATCGCTTTCCTCAGCGGTGTACACGGTGCCCTTCTGCCGGAAGGTTGTATCCGTAACGACCACCGCACGCTCGAAGGCGGCAGGAGCGAGACTGAGTAGACCCTCGGTGTGCAACAACTCCACAAGCCCAAGCGTGAGCTCAACGCAAGAACAAATCCTCGATACGACGCCTGCCGCAGCTCGGTAGCGTTCATCGATCCCGATTCGAGCCAGTGTTGGCGGCAATTGGTCGGCATGGACGAGATCAGCGTATAGCCAAGCGAACATGATCGACCGATCAGAAGCGAGCCCATCTTGGGTGATAACCATGTACGCCTGCGCTACATCGTTTCGCTCCGCCATCCGATCCCATAGATCCCGCCACCAGTCGATCGGTTCTGAATAATTGTGTAGGGCAATGGAAGGTACGAGGGAGGCAATCGAATCCAGAACCTTCTTATAATGGACGCTTTCACTCGCAAGGAGCAGCGGCCGTAAGCGAGCTGCAAGAGACTCCATCGCTTCCTCGGGCGGAACATCCTGGCGCCATTCATGTGAGTATTCGCCGGTCGTTGGATCCTTGGTCACCGTGATGGTGTGCTTGCCGTCAAACAGGTCCTGCATCAGATCCCGGTGGTCACGGACTAGCGAGTGCTGCGTGATCCGTCGCGCTCGGAGCACGAACGCCTCTAACGTTTGCTGGGGTGTCAGAGTGGATTGTCGTAGGTTGCGCGCCACAATTACCTCGGAGATCGACGGACAGGACGATCGAACGTTACTGCGACCTTCCGACAGGTCGATACAGTGCACCGCATACTGCCATCCTCTCCGGTCGCAATAGGAAATCGCGATCTGTGGGTGAGGGTAATGACTGTCGATCCAGGCCGTGCCAGAGCGTTGATCGACGCGCACACCCACGGCTGGAACGACGAACAACGCGCCGCCCTCCTCACCCGACTCCGCCAAGAAGCCACCCGCCGCGACATCGCCCGCATTCACCACACCGCCGGCGCCCTCGCCCACCACTGCGACCCCCAAACCGTCCAAACCCCCGCGCTCGACGTCATCGACGCCGCCCTCGAACAGGCCCTGTCGACCCCGAATGCGCGCGTGGTGATCTCCGTACCACCGCAGGAAGGCAAATCCACCCGGGTCTCGGTGTGGGGCACCATCCGCGCCCTCGTCCAAGACCCGGACCGGCGCATTGTCCTCGCCTCCTACTCGGATGCCCTGGCGCGCACCCACGCCCGCACCGCCCGGAACATGGTCCGCGACCACGGCTCCGACGCCCACGACCCCCTCACCGGCCTACCCCTCCCCGACAAACTCGGCATCGCCCTCGCCGAAGACAAGTCCGCGGCCGGCAACTGGAAACTCCGCGGCCACCGCGGCGGCCTCTACTCCTGCGGCGTCGGCGGCTCCATGACCGGCCAACCCGCCGACATGGTCATCATCGACGACCCCCTCAAGGACATGCAGGCCGCCGACTCCGCGTTGGAGCGGCAGAAGGTCATCGACTGGTGGGAAGCCGTCGTCCAGACCCGCCTCGCCCCCGGCGCCCCCGTGATCATCGTGCAGACCCGCTGGCACGAGGAGGACCTCGCCGGCCACGTCCTCACCCAGGACGAACCCCTCCCGGAGGCAGAGCGCAGGTGGCGGCTGGTGAACATCCCCGCCATCTCCGAGGCCGGGGTGCCGGACGCGTTGGGCCGACCACCGGGGGTGGCGATGGTGTCCGCCCGCGGCCGCACCCAGGCCGACTTCGAACGCACCAAGGACGCCGTCGGCCCCCGCGTCTGGTCCGCCCTCTACCAAGGAGCCCCCACCCCATCCGGGGGTGGTCTGTTCTCGCAGGAGTGGTTCGACCGCTACCGCATCCCCACCGTCGACGCCGCGGTCGTGCGGATCGTGTCGATCGACCCGGCCGAGACCGGACGCCGCGACGAAGCCGGACTGATCGCCGCGGCCGCGACCGCCGACGGCCGGGTCGTGTGGACCGACGACTGGTCCGGCCGCATGCAGTCCGACCAGTGGGCCCGCCGCGCCATCCTCCTCGCCCTGTCGACGGGGGCGACGGAGCTGCTGTTCGAGGCGTACACCACCGAGCAAACCTACGAGCGGGTCCTCAAGCAGGCGTGGCGCGACATCCGCGACCAGGCCCGCCTGCTCCGCACCCACGGCGCCGACGTAGCCGCGACGGTGCTGGCGGCCGCGGAGGACGGACCCGCCACCCCCGCCGACGCCGCGGTCCTGCTCGCCGAGCTGGACGGCATCACCGTCCCCGACCAGACCGACATGCCGCTGCGCATCCACCCCGGACGCTGGAAAGGCGACAAGATCGCCCGCGCCACCGGCGCCCGCCAAGCCGCCTCCACAGGCCGCCTGCGCATCGCCGGCACCCTGCCCGTCCTCGAGAAGCAGGCCGTGCACTGGCAGCAAGGCCAACACTCCCCGGACCGGATGGACGCCGCGGTCAACGCCTACAACCGACTGTGCGAGCTGATCGGCGCCGAAACCGTCATCGCCTCCCCGACGTCGGTGGCGCAACGCGCCGCCGCCAGCGGCGCGGGGCGGGCGCGGCGTGGGGGAGCAGCCGCACTCCTCGGCCGGACACTCCCCACGAGCGGCCGGGCTTGACGGGCACACCCCGCGCCTACCGTCCCGGAAGCCATGGGCACCCTCATCCTCGGCGTGACGGTCCTGATCCTGCTCGGGATCTGCCTCTACGCCGTCAGCCTCCCACCCGAAGACTGACCCGGTCGGGCACCCCCGATTCCTATGGTGCCCGCCATGGCCGCCGTCTGGATCGTCGCGCTCCTCACCCTCGCCGCAGCACGCCTCACCCGCGTCCTGACCACCGACAAGATCGGCGAACCCTACCGAGCCTTCATCGTCCGACGCTTCGGCCCGGAATCCCTCGCCGCGTACTTCGCGCACTGCGCCTGGTGCACCGGCATGTGGATCGCCGCCCTCGCCACCCCCCTCACCTGGTGGGCCGCCGGCCTACGCCACCACCTCCCCCTCAACGGAGGGTGGGCCGTCCCCGCCCTGACCCTCACCGTCTCGTACCTCATCGGTGTTCTCGCACGAGCAGATTCGGAGTAGCCGGTGGCCCGCATCACCCGACGCCGCATCACCCCCACCCAGCCCGCCGACACCGCACCGGTGCCGGCGTCACTGGTCGCTGCCGCCACCCCCGTCAACCTCTCGAAGAAACCCAAGATCGGGACCAAGAGCGCAGGCGGCTGGCAATCCGAAGCGTGGGACATGTTCGACCAGGTCGGCGAACTGAAGTTCGTCACCCGCTGGCTCGGCAACAGCCTCTCCCGCTGCAGCATCGTCGCCTCCGACGTCGACCCCGTCACCGGCAAACCCATCGGACAGACCGACGACCAGGCCGCGATCGAACTCGCCCGCGACATCGCCGGCGGCCCCGCCGGACAAGCCGCCCTCCTCGGCCGCCTCGCCACCTTCCTCACCGTCCCCGGCGAAGGCTGGATCGCGATCATCCACCGCACCAACCCCGACGGCACCGTCCTCGAGGAATGGCACGTCCTCTCCGCCGACGAGATCACCACCAAAGGCAAGGTCGTCGAGCTCACCCTCGAGGACAACACCAAGTACCTCATGAACCCGGACATGGACACCCTCACCCGGATCCACGTCCCGCACCCCCGCAAGGCCCACGAAGCCGACTCCCTCGTCCGCGGTGCGTTGCCGATCCTGCGGCGCATCGTGCTGATCTCCCAGTCGATCTCCGCCACCGCCAAGTCCCGCCTCGCCGGCAGCGGCATCCTCGTGCTGCCGCAGGAGATCTCCATGCCGGTCGCGCAACCCCCGACCGGCACCCCCGACCCCGACGCCCCCAACCTCCCCACACCGCCCGCTCCGGTCACCCAGACGGTCGACGCGAACGATGTCGTCGAGCAGCTCGTCGAGGTCGCCGGCACCGCGATCTCCGACCCCGGCTCCGCCGCCGCCCTCGTCCCGCTGGTGATGCAGGCCAAGGGTGAACACATCAAGGACATCAAGCACCTCGAGTTCGGCCACGACCTCGCCGAAACCCAACTCAAGGTCGAGGAGGCCGGCATCCGCCGCCTGTCCCTCGAACTCGACATCCCCCAAGAGGTGCTGCTCGGCTACGCCGACTCCAACCACTGGTCCGCCTGGGCCTCGGAAGAATCCTCGGTGCGCAACCACATCGCGCCGCTGCTCACCGTCATCTGCGACGCCCTCACCGACGGCATCTTCCGGCCGCTGCTCAAAGCCTCCGGGCATCCGGATCCGGAGCGGGTGACGCTGTGGTTCGACACCAGCGCACTGACCGCCCGGCCGGATCGCAGTGGCGACGCCAAGGACGCCCACGGTGCCGGCGCGATCAGCAGCGAGGCCTACCGGCGTGAGATCGGGTTCGACGAGGACGACGCCTACGACATGACCACCGACGAGGGTCGGCAGCAGTGGGCGTGGGATCTGCTCGGCCGCCACCCGGAGCTGATCGATAAGATCGGCCACCTCGTCGGCCTCAACCCGCCCCCCGCGCCGGGGGTGCCCGCGGGCGGCGGCCCGGCGCCTGGGGTCGAAGCGGTGCCGCCGGTGCCCGCCATCCCCGGCAGCCGCGGCACCGAACGCGACACAGCGCCGACCGCATCGGACACCGGGGCGGCGGCGCGGCTCATGGCGGACCTGTGCGTGCGCCGCGCGCTCGAGCTCGCCGGCAAACGCCTGCGCACTCGGGCCCTGCACACCCAGCTCGCCGACATCCCCATCGCCGAGACCTTCCGGCACGTCGACCCCGTCGACCGCGCGCGGGCCGCGGCCCTGATCGATGGGTGGGATGCCGCCGTCTACCCCTCGGACTTCGCCACCGCCCGGGTCGAGCCCGCCCGATTCCGGGCCGCGGTCGAGGCCGCCGCCATCCACGCCCTGTCCACCGGCGAGTACCGGGAGGCCACCGGTGTCTGAACAGCAGGCGATGGAGGCGGAGATCCGGGCGTGGGAGGAGCAGCTGCACGCCGCGGTGCTCGAGGCGCTGCGCCTGTGGCTGCCTATCGTCCGCGCCGCCGTCCTGCACGAACCCACCGCGCTGGTGGCGGCGGGGGAGCAGGACCCCACCCAGCCCCCACCCCCGGCTGAGCAGCCGGTGGGGCAGGTGCCACCCCCGGACCCGGCCGCGGTCGTCGAGACCGAACCGATCTGGGGCAACCTCCTCGCCGCCTATCTGCTCGTGCAGATCGCCGAACTGTGGAACGCGCGGCTGCCGCGGATCTGGCGTCGCCGCGGCCGCCGTTTCCGCCGCACCCATTCGACCCGGCCCCGCACCCGCACGGTGGTGCTGCTGCCCGGTGGTCGTCGCGTCGAACTCCCCCCGAACATCCCCGCCCCCGCCGCCGCACCGGCGCTCGTACCGACCGGGCCGGCGCCACAACCCGCGCCGCCCGGTGGTTCCCGCGCGGGCGGACCCATGCGCGTCCCCGAACCGGCACGGCCGCGCCCCGCCGAAACCCGACCGGCGCCGTCCACCCCGCGCGGTGGTGGCACCGTCCGCGTCGACCGCACCCCGCCGACAGCGCCCGGCAGCATCGACCGGGACCCACCCACCACCGACCCCGGCGACGACGGCGACCACGGTGGGGACGAGCCGATCATCCTGTTCGACCCGGACAACCGCGCCCGCCAACGCGCCCACCTCGACACCGTCGCCAACCGCACCTCCAATCTGCCCGACGACGTGTTCCGCGCCATCACCCTCGAAATCGACCGCGGCATCGCCAACGGCGAATCCCCCACGGACATGCGTGACCGCATCGGCGCGTTCCTCGACATCGAATCCGAGGGCGGCTTCGAACGATGGAACCGCCGCGCCCTGCGCATCGCCCGCACCGAATCGACCGACGCGTACAACGCGGCTGCGATGGATGCCGCCCTCGACGAAGAGCAGCTGTTCGGCGACCCGCTGGAGAAGGTGTGGCTGGCCACCGCCGACGACCGCACCCGCCCCTGGCACCTCGCCGTCGACGGGCAACGCCGGCCCCTGCGCCGGGACTTCCGCGTCGGCGGCGAAGACCTGGCGCACCCAGGCCGCGGCTCCGCCCGCAACCGCGTCAACTGCCGCTGCTCGATGATGATCGTCCCCGCCGCCGACCCCCTGCCGGACGAATCCGACCGGCAGACCGAACGCGAACGCTCCGACGGCACCCGGCGCGACCCCCACGAAGTCATCCGCCGGCGCCGCGAACAAGAAGGCATCGTCCGAGACCGCGACCGCGACAACGGGTTGTCGGCATCCGCAGCACGAGAGGGAAACAGCATGCGACAGCAGTGGTCCGCGATCCTCGCCCCCATCGGCACCCCCACCGCCGACGACCGGATCTTCGCCCCCGACGGCGACTACACCTGGCGGCCCTTCCCGCGGCCGCTGTGGTTCCAGCACGCCCTCGACAACGGACACATGACCGCCGTCATCGTCGGCCGCATCCTCTCCGCCTCGGTCGCCGACGGGGTGATCGTCGGACACGGCGAGTTCTTCAACGCCGACACCGACGAGAACCAGGACGCCGTGCGCACCGCCGTGCAGCTCGTGGCCGACGGGGTCATCGCCCCCAGCCTGGACATGGCCGAGATGGAATGGTCCATCACCGACCGCGACGGCCAACCCATTCCCGACCAGGTGCTGCGCTCCGCCGCCGAACAAGGCCTCGAAATCCCCACCTTGTTCACCATCCGCGCCACCACCTTCCACGGCGCCACCCTCGTCGGAAAACCCGCATTTGCCGAATCGAAGATCTGGCTCACCGATCCCGCCGACGGGGACCTGATCGTCGACGGGGGACCAGCCGAGCTGCTCGCCTCCGCCGCCGGCCCGCAGTGGCTGCCCGACGCCGCCGCGTTCGACGACCCGGTCCTGACCGAGCTGACCCCGCTCACCGTCACCCCGGACGGACGGGTGTTCGGGCACCTCGCCGGGTTCAACACCTGCCACCTCGCCGTCCGCGACGCCTGCATCCTGCCGCCCCGCTCCCGCACCGAGTACGCGTTCTTCCACGTCTCCGAGGTCGACACCACCGCCGGCGCGTTGCCGGTCGGCAAGCTCACCGTCGGCGGCGGCCACGCCCACACCCGCGCCGGCGTGCAGGCCGCGCTCGCGCACTACGACAACTGCGGCGCCGCCTGGGCGTACGTCCGCGCCGGCGAAGACGAATTCGGCATCTGGGTCGCCGGGGTCGTGCACCCCGACGCCACCGAAGCGCAGATCCGCGAAGGCGCCTCCTCCCCCCTGTCCGGGGATTGGCGCAAGGTCGGCGGCAACCTCGAGCTCGTCGCCGCCCTGTCGGTGAACACACCCGGCTTCCCGATCGTGCGCGGGGTGCGGGACGAGACCGGCCGGGAGGTCGCGCTCGTCGCCGCCGGCGCCCTCCCCGTCCCCGAACCGGAGACGCGGGTGGGGGAGTTGTCGGTCGAGCAGATCGCCGAGCAGGCCGCTGTCACCGCGGTGCGTGAGTATCGCGCCAGCGAGCAACGCAGCAGCACGGCAGCAGGATTGGCCCAGCGCCTCGGAGCCGATCGTGCCTCGCGCGCAGCAGCATTGGCCGCTCGCCTCACCCCGACGAAGGAGTAACCGTGAGCCACGCCGACCCCCGCAGCACCGCGGACATCGACCACCGCTTCCGCTTCCACCCCGCCAGCACCCCCGACCGTGCCGCCGAGCACGAGAAGGTCCGCGAGGGCTGCAAGGCCCTGGCCCACTTCCTCGACGAGCTGCTGCCCGGTGGGCGGGAGAAGTCGCTGGCGCTGACCAATCTCGAGCAGACGATGATGTGGGCCAACGCCGCCATCGCCCGCCAGACCCAGGCCGGCGCCTGATGCCCGACTCTGCAGTCACCGTGTACTCGTCACCGGGGTGCATGCCGTGCCGCGCCACCAAACGCCACCTCGACCGCCTCGGCGTCCCCTACACCGACGTCGACGTCACCGTCGACCCAGCCGCCGCACAGACGCTGCGCAACATGGGGTATTCGGCGACACCGGTGGTGACGGTGCAGTTGCCGGACGGGCTCGATCACTGGTCCGGGTACAAGGACGAGCGGTGCAACGCCCTCGCGTACCTCGCTGCTGAGGGGGTCGTGTCGTGATCCGCGCGCTCGTGTGGTTCGGCATCGACACCGCCCAAGCCCTGCTCGACCTGCTCAAGATCGCCGTCGCCGAATAACCACCCCCAGGGGAGGAACGACATGGCACTGCGCTGGTGGATCCGCTTCCTCCTCGTCCACATCGCTCACCTCACCCGATAGGAGCACTCGTCATGGGATGCGGCTGCCGCAAGAACGCCAACGTCAAGTACGAACTCACTACCCCCACCGGAGAGAAGCGGATCTACCTGTCCGAGACCGAAGCCCGCGCCGCCCGCACCGGCTTCGGCGGCGGCACCATCCGCCTCCTCACCGAATGACCAGCGGCGCTGCCCGGGTGGGTCAAAGCGCAGCGGGTGACCCGACAAGAATCTGCGCAAAGGCCGCTTGGCCGGTTCACGCCCGTGCCTTCCCGGCTGCAGCAGCGCGCCCTGCCCGACCCGAGTAGCGTCGCTCCCTTGGAGCCCCGAACCCACCCCCCATCCGGTTCGGGGCTCCACCATTTGCACCCCCATGTCCTACCGTCCGCGCCCATAGAGACGCCGTCTGGCTGCGGGCCGGGATCTCTCACGACCACACGACCGCCTGTCGAGTCCTGAGAGGGGACCGCGATCATGGACTTCACCCTGCCCGACACGCTGCCCACCAGCCACGCCGAGCTCACCGACCTCGCCGCCCAGGCCCGCAGCGCCTTCTCCGCGCTCTACGACGCCCACGGCGCGAACCCCACCGCCGAGCAGCTCACCGACCTGACCACCCTCGCCGAGGCCGTCGAGACCGTGGAGACCGCCGCCGCGCAGGTGCAGCAGGACGAATCCGAGCGTGTCGCCGCCGCCGCAGATCTCGCCGCCCGACTCGCACCCGCCCCCGAACCGGACGCCGCACCCGAGCCGGAACCTGCACCGGTCGAGCCCACCACCGAGCAGACCCAGCCCGCCACCCAGCCGGCCGCCGAGACCACCGCGGACCCGGCCCCCGCCGAATCCACCACCCCTGCTCCCGCCGAGGAGGCCCTCGTGGCTGCCGCCAACACCCCGCAGCGTCGCTCCTTCGCCGGAGCCGGAGCCGCCGCCGGCCACAACCCCGCCGACGTCGCCCCCCAGCCGAGCCGCGAACTCGGGTTCCGCATGAACCCCAACGCCCCGCTCCACCAGGACGGCCTCGTCGACATCGCCACCGTCGCCCGCAGCATCGACCAGATGTCCGGCAGCTTCCGCTCCGGCGGCGGCATCGCCAAGGCCCACCTCGACGGCGCCATCGGCATGACCTTCGCCTCCATCTCCCGCGAGATCCCCGACGAACTGCGCGCCACCGAGCAGAACATCGAGGACGTCCTCTCCCACGCCGCCGACGAAACCCGCCTCGACGGCGGCTCCCTCCTCGCCGGCGCCGGCTGGTCCGCCATCAGCGAGGTCATCTACGACTACCTCGACGTCGACGACGCCGCCGACCTGCTCGACCTGCCGGAGATCGGGGTCGCCCGCGGCGGCGTGAAGTTCCCCGTCGAACCGGACTTCTCCGCGGTGTACGCCGAAGCCATCGGCGCCTCCACCGTCGGCTTCGACCAGACCGAGGCGCAGAACATCGCCGACGCCACCAAGCCCTTCTACACCGTCCCCGCCTCCACCTTCGCCGAGCTGCGACTCGACGCGATCGGCCTGGCCATCCGCACCGGCATCCTCCAGGCCAAGGGCCACCCCGAGGAGGTCGAGAAGTACATCAAGCTCGCCCTCAAGGCCCACGCCCACCGCGTGTCGAAGTACTCGATCAACAAGGTCGTCGCCGGATCCGGTGCCGCACGGGTCATCCCCACCACCGGCACCCTCGGCGCCGCACCCGCCCTGCTGAACTCGGCAGAGCTCGCCATCGAGGACGTGCGCAGCAAGCACCGCATCCCGTCCTCGACCACCGTCGAGCTCGTCCTGCCGACGTGGGGCAAGCCCCTCGTCCGCGCGGACCTCGCCAACCGGGACGGTGTGCACCACGACCAGGTCGACGACGCCTACATCGACCGCTGCTTCGCGATCCGAAAGGCCCGCGTCCAGTGGGTCTCGGACTGGCAGACCTCCGCCACCGGGCTGCCCGGCGTGACCGGAGGCATCCTCGCGTTCCCGTCCACCATCCAGTTCGTGGCCTACCCGGCCGGCACCTGGGTCCGGGCCGTCGAGGACGTCATCGAGCTCGGCACCGTCCACGACAAGGCGTCGCTGGAGAAGAACCTGCAGACCGCCCTGTTCACCGAGGACGGCATCGGTGTCGCCAAGCGCGGTGTCGAGTCCCGCCTCTACACGGTGGCCACCCCGGTGTCCGGTGAGGTCGGTGCCCGCACCGTCCTGCCGCGCGTCTGATCCCTCCCACCCCCTCTGGGGCGGCAACCACCGACCTGGTTGCCGCCCCGGGGACGGGCCACCACACCTGAGATGGGAGGAACCCCGTGAGCTTTCCCGAACTGAACGTCGCCGGCACACCGGCGAACCCGCACACCGGCGGCCTATACTCTGCCGCCGCCCTCGTCGAGCACACCGACCCCGCCCGGCTGACCACCGGCGTCGCCGTCGACTGGGTCAATTCCGGACCGCACGGCGTGTTCACCGGTAGTTCCGACACCAAGGGCGGCGACCGTCCCGACGAAGACACCTTCGCGTCGATCGTGGTGTGGGCCGGCGACCAGGCCGTCATGGTCGGCTCGTCGCTGCAGCAGGCCTGGGACCGGGCCGAGCAGCTGCTGCGCATCACCGAATCCCTCGACGTCGAAACCCACCTCGCCACCGACCTCGCCGCGCTGGCGGCCCCCGCACCAGCCGATGGCACCGGCGGTCCGTTCGTCGACGTGCTCGGCGAGATCGAGCACGAGCTCGGCAAGACCGGCGTGGCCGGGGTGATCCACGCATCCCGCCGTCACGCCGCGCTCGCTGCGCACCTCGGCCTGGTCGTCGCCGGACCGATGGGCCGGTTGCTCACCCCGCTCGGGAACGTGTGGGCGTTCGGCGGCGGCTACGACGGGCTCGGCACCAAGGTGGTCGGCACCGGGCCGGTCACCGTCCACCGCGGCCCGATCACCCAGACCGAGGCCCGCGACCTCGAAACGAACGAACGCCTCGTCATCGCCGAACGCGAGGTCGTCGTCGCCTACGAGTTCACGCCCGTCGCCCGCACCATCACCGCGCCCACACCGTAGGAGCAACCATGTCCGACACCAGCATCCACACCGACGTGGTGGTGGAGGGGGACTGGGCCACCGTCACCGTCCTCCACCCGGCCGATCTGCCCGACGTCGCCGCCCGACTCCTCACCGCCTCCGACACCAGCGGCGGGGTCACCACCATCACCGGTGCCGCGATCGGGTTCCGCGCCCCGCTGGAGGTGGTCCGCGCTGCCGGCCTCGACACCGACGAGCCGGAGAAGCCGCGCAAGCGCAGCACCCGCAAGGCGGCACCCGCCACTTCTACCGTCACCCCCGACACCACCAGTGAGGAGACCCACCGATGACCGCATGGAACGTCGTCAAGGGAAAGCGACTGCGGGCCACGCGCACCGACGCGTGCGGGCTCCCACTCGCCGGCCCCAAAGCCCAGCTCGTGACCAAGGGCTTCGTCACCGTCAACCTCGAACCCGAATGGGAAGACGCCGAGGACCTGACCCAGAAGAACGCCGACGGTGAGATCGTCATCTCCGACCGCACCCCGCCGGAGATGAAGTGGATCAACACCTCCATCGAGTTCTGCAACGTCGACCCCGAGCTGATCAACATGCTCACCGACTACCCGCTCGTCCTGGACTGGGCGAACCTGCCCGTCGGTTACCGCATCACCGACAAGGTGAAGGTCGACGGCGCTGTCGCGCTCGAACTGTGGGCCGGCACCGCCGGTTCCGACTGCGAGGTCCCCACCTCCGACGACATCTTCGACAACGCCGGCAACCTCACCAGCTACGGGTACTTCCTGCTGCCCGCGGTCAAGGAAGCCACCCTGTCGGAGATCGAGATCGGCGCCAGCGTCGCCACCTTCACCCTCGAAGGCATCGCCGTGCAGGGACCGCGGTGGGGCAAGGGCCCGTACAACGTCGTCCCGGTCGACGCCTCGAACACCCCGGGCCGCCTGCTGGTCCCGATCGGCACGAAGCAGTTCCTGCACAAGCAGCTCACCACCGTCGCGCCGCCGGCGGTGACCGAGGGTGCGGTGACGCTGACGCTGCCGTCGCCGTACTTCACCGCCCCCACGGACGAAGTCCAGATCGTGACGATGTCCGGTGCGACCGGTGGCACGTTCACGCTGACGTTCGACGGGCAGACCACCGCGGGAATCGCGTACAACGCGGCCGCGTCGGCGGTGCAGTCCGCGCTCGAGGCGCTGTCGAACATCGGGGCCGGCGACGTCACGGTCACCGGCACGGCAGGTGGCCCGTACACGGTCACCTTCGCCGGCGCGCTGGCGGACATGAACGTGCCGCAGATGACCGCCAGCGGGGCGTCCCTCACGGGCACCAGCCCGACGGTCACCGTCACGACCAGCACGCAGGGCGGATAGCCCACAACACCGGACGACAGGCCGCCCCTGATCCGGGGCGGCCTGTCCACCAGGGGAGGACACGATCATGGCGGATCCGGTGTACGGGGAGTTCGTCACGCTCCGCGGTCTGATCTCGCTCGCGGGTTTGCAGCGCGGGCAGCTGAAGACGGTGGTGTGGAACAAGCAGAACGAGCAGCTGGTCGCGCTCGGCTACGCGGAGATCTACACCGGCACGGGTGCGCCGCCGCCGGCGTTGGATCCGTACGCGACGCGTGAGTGGGTGCAGTCGCAGCTCTCGGACGTCGAGGTGTCGGATGCGGATCTCGCGGCGACGGTGGCGGCCGCGTCGGCGACACGCACCGCGGTGGACGCCCGGGTGCGTGCGGTCGGAGATGCCACTTATGCCCCCCTCGGAGTGGCTGGCGGGAGTGCGATCAACCGCGTGGTGATCATTGGTCCTTCCCTCGAGGAACAGATCGGACAGGGTGCGTCGACCGTAGATCCGTCGTTCGCCACCCCGGCGCAGTCGGCGATGCGGGCCCGCGGCTGGTTCCACTGGTGCAACGCCGCCCTCGGCAACGCCCTGCACCTCGACTACAACGCCGGTGTCGGCGGCAACCGCTACGACCAGATGCTCGCCCGATTCGATGCCGACGTGATCGCCCACAACCCGCGGTTCGTGTTCATCGGCTCCGCGACCAACGACATTGGCGGCGGCCGCACCGTAGCGCAGATCACCGCCGACCTCGACGCGATGATCGACAAATGCCGGGCGAGCGGCGCGCAGGTGATCGTGATGACCATCCCGCCCCGCTCAACACACAACACCGTGTCGATGCGGGCGAAGGTCGCCGAGATCAACCGCTACATCTCTGCGCTGGCCGGTGTGCGCGACGGGGTGATCGCGGTCGACCTGTGGCGTCCGCTGGCCGACCCAGCAACCGGATACCCCGTGCCCGGCACCACCGCCGATGGCACCCACTACTCGGTCTCCGGGGCGGCGATCCTCGGATTCCACGTCGCCGAGAAGATCCGTCACCTGGTGACCGTGCGCCCCAGGCTGGTGTCGTACTCAACCGATCCCCGCAGGTTCATCGCCAACCCGGCGATGCTCGCCAACGGCACCGGCTGGACCGCCACCACAGGCGCGACCGCCGCCTTCGTGGCCGGCGACTACGGCAACACCGCGACGATCACCGTCACCGGCAACAGCTCCCTCACTGCGGTGCGCGGCATCGTCGCCGAGTCGGTCCGCGCGGACGGCTACTGGGAGCCGGGCGACACGCTACAAACGACGTGCCGGCTGCGCTGGTCCGACCTGGTCGCCCTAACCGGGGAGACCCCGTGCGCCCCGGTGCTGCGGATCGAACAGCAGAACGCCGGCGGCACTGTCCTGAAAACAGCGCACGCCCTGTACTCGACGAGCATCGAGTGGGCGACATGGCCTACTGGAAACACCGTGCCGCTGCCCACCCCGAAATCCGGGGACGTCGTGCTCACCACATGGCTTTCCACCGTGCACGTGGACTGCGCGAAGATCCGGCTGATCGTCGGCTGGCTGGGCGCCGCATCGGTCACCGTGAAGATCGATGACATGGCCCCGGTCAAGGATGCGGCAGCCACGGCAGACCATCCGTCGCCCGACCCGTACGTGCGCCAGGACCCCGGCGTCACCGGATACTCGAGTCGCTGGGTGGCAGCCGAACTGACCGGCGCGGACGGCACCGCGGTCGCATCCTGGACGGACACCGACACCCAGATTGCACTGACGCAGCCCACCGGCACCAAGCAGCCGACATTGCAGACCGTGGGCGGAGTGAAGGTCGTCCGGTTCGACGGTGTCGACGACGAACTGCGCAACACCGCCCTCACGGCGTACAACTCGATCGCGATTGTGTTCCGCATGGCGGATACAGCACCCACGGACACGTCGCCCGGCCTGTTCTCTTCGGCGGACGCGATGGGCGTGGCGCGTGGCACGAGCGCATCGCAATACCGTACGAACGTGTTCTTCGCCGGCACCGGACGTTCGGTGTCGCCGGGCACGGTCACGGCCCCGAACGGCGTCGGCCGATTCCTGGTGCTCCGCAACAACGACGGAGACGCCCGGATGGAGGTCAACGGTGTCGCGGTCACGAACACCACCGCGGCCACCGCGACGACTGTGACGTCGCTGCTGCTCGGTCAGCGCAACAACTCCTTCGGCAACATCGAGATCGTAGAGGTCATGGTGTTCCCGACCGGTCTGACCGACGCGCAGATGGCGACGCTGTACACGTACGCGAAGTCCCAGTACCCGGCGCTGTTCCCAGCGTGACCAATCAATATTGCCCCCACCCGCGGACGCGGGTGGGGGCAATATTGCTGCTTCTACACGCGGGCGGGCTCACGCTCGTCGGGTTGTTCCTCCGCGTCCCGTGATCGTGACGTCGCCTCCGACGCGACTGCTCCCATCATGAAGAACAGCAGGACCTGCCACTGCGTAATGGGCGAGGTGACGAGTAAGACCGGGATCTGACCGGCGAGTGCCACGGACGCTGGCCCGGCGGTCCGCTTGAGGCAGCGAAGGGATGCGATCAACACCGGCGCGAGGAGCAGCGCGGCGGCGATGATCCCGAAGTTGACGGCGAAGCGCAGCGGGGTGCTGTCGATGATCTGCACACCGTTGACCACCGGGCTCGCTTCCTGCCCGACGAATGTCAGCGCGGAAGACATCCAATGCAGGCTGTCGCGCACAAGCCCGTACTGATCGAGACGGGCGTTGCCGGAGCCGGCGACCTCTCCCGAGTAGACACCGGAGTACAGACCGGACATGACTGCATAGACCGCGCCGCCAACGACGACGGCGAGCGCGGTGTACCGCAGTCGAGTCTTGCCGTCCGAGGAGAACACCCACGCGGTGAGGACGAGGGTGAAGGCGAGGGCCAGCATAGGTCCGCGGCTCAGGGATACAAGGATGCCGGCAGCGAGCAACGCCTGGACGAGGACGACGTGCTTTCGGAGCTGGTGGGCGAATGGAATCGCCATCGCGAGAGCCGCCCCGTAGGCGATGCCGTGTCCGAAGGTGGCTTCCGAACGGGATACCCCGGCGCGTTCCTGGATCAGGTTCAAGGTGTGGTTCGCTGACGGCATCCACTCGGTGAACAGATGCATCCCGAAGAAGAACTCGATGACTCCCCATGCGGCAACAACGGCCATGATGATCACATAGGCCCTGGTCACCTTGACAGTGACGTTGCGCCCGAGCAGATAACCGAGCACCCAGAGGACGAGCAGGTCGCGTACGAAGACGATGCCGCGTAGTTCGCCGGTGAAGGACAGGAACAGCACCATCAAGGTGGCGAGTCCGATTGCGATGTCCATGCGGTTGATTCGGATCGGCTCGGGCCCGAACACGCGCGACAATCCGATGCCCAGCAGGATCGGTGCACCGAGTACCGCAGGTGGAAAGCCGATGCCGCCGACGTAGAAGGTGGTCCAGGAGGGAACGAACACCACGGTCAACAACCACAGGATCAGCGCCAGCTCGGGCTTCTTGTAGGCGAGCACGAGAATGCCCAGCGTGAGGATGCACGCGATGATGGCGAGCCCGTAGGTCGGGGTCAGGAATCCGATGATCAATGCTGTAGCGACGAGTGCCGCCCAGCTGAGGGCCTGCTTCATTGTTTCCCTTCGTGTGGCTGTGCGCCGATGAGTCGGGGCTGGGTGCGCTACAGCGCGGCGGCTGGCATCTTGGCCGGTACCGGGTCGAGGCGGGACCGCAGTCGCATCGCGGGTTTCTCGATCGCGAACCAGCTGGCCGCCGCTGCAAGCAAGGTTGGGACAGCAGCCAAGACAGCGAACGTCAAGGGGGATATGGCACCGAATTTGATGTAGAGCAACTGCTGGAACGGGAAGGCGTAGATGTACACGCCGTAGGAGATGTCGTTCTTCAGGACCAGGCGTTCACGTTGGATCAGTGCTCCGGTGGTGATAACGACGTACGCCCAGAACACCGCGCCCAGGAGCCGGTAGTCCGGCAGGAACATCGTGGCCGCGGTGACGATGAAGGCCGCTGCAGTGAGAGGCCAGGAGCAACGGATCGAGCCTTGGAACTGGTAGATCAGGGCGCCGGCGAGGAACATTATCGAGAACCGCGCGGCCGCCGCGGGGTGCCCACCGATGTCCGCGAGGGCCGTAACTGCGAGTAGTGCCCAGGAGGCAGCGAAGGCGATCGGCAGAGTCCAGCGGCGCTTGAGCAGGCCGGTGACCCCGAGTGCAAGCACGCCGAGGTAGCAGAGGACTTCCCAGCTGAGTGTCCACAGTGACCCGTTCCAGGTGCCGGGGTAGGGAACGCCGGTCGGAGTGCCGCCGACTCCGCGTTCGAAGATCCAGACCGCTGAGTTCGACAGCACGTACTTGATCGGTGCCGTGGAAAACAGGAGTCCGCGGCCGTCGCCTCCCTGCATCGCCACGCCGACGGGAGCGACGACGAAGCCGACGATGAGCAGACAGGCCCAGAAGGCTGGAAGGATCCGCAGCGCGCGAGCGACGAGATAACCGCGGACCTGGGGGCGTCGCATCCAGCTCGCAGTGATCAGGAACCCGGAGATCGCGAAGAACCCGTCGACCCAGACTTCGGCAACGAACTGTCGCAACGGATGGAATGCGATGTCGCGTCCGGTGAGCGGGAACGAATGCCACACGATAACCCCGAGGGCCATGGCGAGACGTATCGCGTTGAGCGCATTGAGGCGCGGGTCGAAGCGCTGCTGCAGCGTCAAGATTCCCCCCCGGGAATAGTTGCCTGAACTAAGTCATCTTGCACTATGGCAACCGGTTCAGCATGTTACCGGTGGGTCAAGCTGTGCCGTCGCAATCGGTGGACGCCGTTGCCCGTCTTCTGGCCGGTCACCAGGTTGGATCCGGGTTGTTCCGCGAATGACGGAACAACCCGGATCCGAACGCGGCAAGGCCGCTTACTCCGATGGCGGCGGCCCGGTGTCAGGAGGCGCGCCATTGGGCACAACGGGCGCATGCTTTACGAGCGATGTCACATTGCTGGTGTCGCGGCTCCATCGGTTCCCCAGGTAGTCCGTGAAGTAGACGATCGCAGGCGGTGGCGTGTTGGAGTCGATCTTGTCGACCCATACGTAGAACTGTTGGCTCCAGGTACTCGACTGGCTCACCCGCAACTCGGAGCATCTGGCCAATCGAGACATCGGCCGGTTGCCGGCGATGTCATCGACAATGGGATAGCGGACGTAGATTTCTAGGTTGGAAATCGTGCCGCCAGTGTGATTGGTGATGGTACAGCTGACGTCCCGGTGATGATCTCCGGATAGGAGGCCGACCCAGGCAGATTCGATAGCGACCCCTATTGCATGCTCGCGTGCGAGCTGTTGCGCAGCGGCCAGTTCCTGGGCTTCGTCAAGTTTCCTCTCGGCTTCCTTGCGCGCTTGGACTTCCTTGTCGCGGTCCGCCCGTGCCTGTCGAGCCGTGATCACGGCCACGATTAGCGTTGCGGCCGCGACTATTGCGGATAGGGCACTGATGATGATCGTCGGCCAACTGGGGCCGTTCGTGAGGTAGACCTGAACGGTCTCCTGTTGTGCGTGGAGTGATATCACCGAGACAGTTTGCGGGAGGAGCCGATCTTGGTAGTCAGCGGTCAGGTATTTCCCCAGATTGAGGGTCGGGCCGTCACGTAATTCCTCACTACCGGCCGATGGCACCACCCGGTGAGGACCGATGAGAAACCCCGCCGGAGAGAGCTTGGGGGCAACTCCGGCGGGGCTTCGGCCGCCGGGCAGGGGGGTGCCGACGACTGTGAGGAATCCTACGGCTCCGACGCTCGAGCTGTGAAGTATCCGCCGGCGAAGTGCTCACCACCGGCCATATGCAAACCGCATGCATATCCGTCGCATACCGACACCTACCGCTACAAGGCAACGGCCCCGCCGGTGATCTCTGTGAAGAGCCGACCGACGGGGCCGGGCCGCCGGACGGGGGAGAACGACGGCCAAGATCAACTTTAGGCGGACAGCAATCGAGCTGTAGATCTCCCGCCCGTGATCGCTCACTACCGGCCGCTGCCTCCGTCAGCGAAACTTGACGAAAGTGTCGGAAAGTCGCTGACGCAGTGACGTGCCGTCTGCATCGCTCACCACCGAGACCTCGACGCGGGGGAAGAGTAATCATGGCAAGGCATTGTCGGAATCCACCGATACCCTTCCGCCCATGAGGATCGCGGTCTATGTGCTTCATACCCTGGCGCTCATCCTGCAACTTGCCGGTGCGGTTTTGGTTGTCCTTGACGTAAGGCAGTCCCAGCGCAACACGGCAGCGTTCAAGAACAGACTGGACGAAGCGGAAGAGATGAAACAGAACCACATCCAACTGCTGGCGGCCCAGAGCAGGCGGTCTATCCCTGGTCCGATAGGCGGCAGGATCAACCTGCCGACGATTCCTGTCCAGGCCCACGGGCTTCTCGCCGACCAGCTTGGCCCGAGCGGCGCAGCCGAACGCAAAGCTCTCACTCAGTTCGTGCAGGATCAGTTCGCTATCAGTAAGCGACGTCGTTGGTCCGGCGTAGGGCTCCTGTTCGCGGGCGCGATCATTGGATACACAGCCAACATGCTCTCGGTTTCGTAGCAGCCGAGCACCACCTATAGGTCGAAGATCAATACCCTGCGCCGGGGCGCGTGAGCACACGCGCTGCATGCCAGGTTTGTCCGCTACGGTGTCGCTCATGACGACGGAAGACACGACAACAGCGCAGGCCCACACCGGCTCCGGCACCCCGCCCGAATTGATGCAAACTGCCGATTGGTTCACAGCACCTGACTACACACTTCAACGAATCACTAATCTCGTTGATCGCGCTGGTCACGACTTGATGACGGTCAAGTTGCTGGTTCCTGGCGCCACGATTACCGGCACTGTCGCTCCAGCTGACAGCTTCTATGATTGGGTGGTCGAGCAGCAGACCAAGGGCACCGCAGAGTTCGATGATGGCGTCAGCGAGGAGACCGAACAGGTGCTGGACTTCCTTTTCGGCCAGCCAGCTGCCGAACTCAGAGCATTCCGGGAAGCCGACGAGCCGAGCCCTCCGGAGTTGGTTCGCTACATCCACCTTCGCGACGCGCAGGTCCGGATTGGCCAATCGCTCACCGACGTGGGATTCATCCGCGTCCTGCTCTCTCAAGTCAGCTCCTGGACAATTTAGCCCCCGCCTAATCGGCACGACGTTGTCGCCGCGCTCGGACGGTCCAGCCATCGCTCCGAGCGCGGCCATTGCGTCGGCGTGGTCTTCTTACAAGGGGTGCGAGTAGATGTAGCGCAGTCGTTTGAGTCACCGTGACCTCCTACCGTCGCGCGCATGATCCAGGTGGCAAGGCATTCGGGGGTGCACCGTGACGTGTGACTGGCCGGTCGACCGCACCTGCCTTCCGACCATCGCGGCCCTGCCCGACACGCCGACGCCGGAGCAGGTCGCCCAGTTCGAGGCAGACCACCTGCGGATGCAGGCCGCGGTCGACTCCGCCGTGACCGTGCTGTGGGCACTGACCGGCCGGCGCTTCGGTGTCTGCCCCGTCGTCGCCCGCCCCTGCCCACGCCGACCGGATCCGATCACCGGGTACTGGACACCCGGGATCGGGTTCATGCCCATCCTCGACGCCGGCGTGTGGCGCAACGTCGCCCTCACCGCCGGCACCTGCGACCCGTACGGGCCGAACGTCATCGACCTCCCCGGCCCCGTCCAGGAGATCACTACCGTCACCGTCGACGGTGTCGTCATCGCCCCGGATTCGTACGAGCTGCACGGCGACCGGTTGTACCGCGCGGGCGGCGAGCCGTGGCCGGGCCAGGATCTGTCGCTGCCACCCGGTGCCGCGGGGACCTGGTCGGCGGAATACTTGCGCGGCACCCCACCCCCGGCCGGGGCTGCGCACGCCGTCGGGCAGCTCGCGGTCGAGTTCTGGAACGCCTGCTCGGGTGGCAAGTGTCAACTGCCGCGGCGCGTCACCTCTATCAGCCGGCAGGGCGTGACCGTGCAGAAGGTCGACCCCACCGATCTGATCTCCGCCGGGCAGACCGGCATCCCCGAGGTCGATCTGTGGGTGTACGCCCTGAACCCGAACAAGCTCGCCGCGCCGCCGCGGGTCATCTCTCCGGATGCGAGGCCGCGATGAACTCCCACCAGCGGCTGCTGCGCCTGGTCGCGATCACCCTCGAGGAGCTGCGCGCCCAGTTCGTCGACGCGACCCCGCTCGGCGGCAAGACGAACGAGCCGATGTTCGCACCAGGGGCGTTCTACGCAGCCGACACCTACGACTACGACGGCTGCGCGGGACAACCGGTAGTGAACGTGGTGCGGATCTACCCGACCGCCGGCCGCGGCGGCGGACCGCTCGACGAAACCGCCACCAGCATGCCGTGCGGCACCGTGTGGGCGGCGATCCTGCAGATCGGCATCGTCCGCTGCACCTCCGTCATGGACGAACGCGGCAACGTCGGCAACCCCGCCGACATCCAGAAAGAAGCACTGGTCCTGCTCGACGACGCAGCCCGGTTGCGGGCGGTGTGGTGCAACGTGATCGCCCGCGCCGACGACGAGGACATCTCCTCCGCCGCGCTGGTGGACGCATTCGAACCGGAGGGCCCTGACGGCGGGCTGGTCGGTGGCCGGCAACCCGCCCGGTTCCAACTCGCATAGGAGGCATATCCATGGCGCAGGTGTTGATCAAGGGCAGGATCGCCACCGTCGAACTCGGCGTGGGGGAGGAGGCGGTGGTCGAGCACACCACCCGCATCGAGCAGCTTGCCGAGCTCGGCTACATCCGCATCATCGGGTCCATCGCCGGCACCCACAACCCACCGCCAGCGCCCGTCGACCTGTCACCGGGAGTGCAGGCGGCCGCCGACGGTGAGGACCCGGTCGACTCCGACGTCGAAGCATCCGCTGCCGAGAGTGCCGCGGCGGGCGGCGAGGTGCCGCCACGGTCGGGTCGAGGCTCCGGCCTGACCGCCTGGCAGCAGTTCCTCGACCATCAGGACATCACCTACCCGGCCGACGCGACCCGCGACGACCTCGTCGACCTGTGGGACACCCACCTCCAGGACCAGTCGTGACGCTCGAGGAGCAGATCACCGACTGCCTGCTCCGGCTCCGCCGCGCCCGCACCGAGCACACCCGCATGCTCGCCCGGGGCGCCGCCGCGGACCGGATCACCGAGGTCGCCGACGCCGTGACGCTCCTCGACGACCGGCTCGACACCCTGCTCTCCCGAGTCCCCCGCACACCGATCGAACAGGCGGTGCCGGCATGAGGATCCACCTCGACTACGACGGCGACTACAACCAGGACGACGCCGCGCTGCGCCAGTGGTTCGTGCGGGAGGTCGGCGCCAAGACCCAGCGCGCCACCCGCAACACCATGAACCTGGCCAAGACCAACGCCCCCGTCGACGTCGGCACCCTGCGCAACTCGCACCGGCAGGACCCGGTCCGGATCTCGGGCTGGATCATCGACTCCGCCGTGGCGGCGACGGCGCGGCACGCACTGTGGGTGCACGAGGGCACCGGCCCGCACCCCATCCGGCCGCGCACCAAGAAGGTGCTGTCGTGGAAGGGCCCCGGTGGCCGGGTATTCGCCCGCTCGGTGATGCACCCCGGCACGACGGCGCGACCGTGGCTGCTCAACGCTGCACGCGTAGCCGCTGGCGCGGAAGGGTTCTCGGTCACCGAAGCCTGACCCGGGGTCGTCACCTCGGGGTCGCATGATGCGCGCCATGACCACCACCCCTGAGAACGGCATCGAACTGGAACGTGAGCTCGCGAAGATCTCGGCCGAGCGTGAGGCCCTGGAGAAGCGCGAGGCCGAGCTCGCGGCCCGCACCGTCGGCGACACCCCGCCGGCCGACACCCACCCCGACCCCGACAGCGCGGACGACGGCGACGACGAGGAGGAGGCGCCGCCGTGGCCGCACGACACCGTCGAATTCGCCGGCGAAACCTGGGAAGTGCGCTACCCGACCACCGACGCCGCCCTCGTGTGGAACATGCAGGTGTCCAAGCACGCCCCGGCCTCTGTCCGCAACGACGCACCCATGGTGTTCCTGTCCAAGCACATGTCCGAGAAGTCCCTGGCCCGAATGCTCGAACGGCTCGCCGACCCGGACGACTCCGACTTCGGATTCGACAAGCTCGACCAGCTGCTCACCACCCTGTTCACCGGGGAGACCTCGCGCCCTACCCAGCCGTCGTAGCCCTCGCCCAGGCCACGACGGAACAGTGGCCCCGGCTACGCGCCCGCATGGTGCTCGCCGGGATCCACGACCCGCTGCGCATGCTCGGCTTCCACCAACTCCTCGACGTCGTCGAACAACTCATCCTCGAGACGATGACGCCAGAGGAGCGGCAGAAGTACATGCGACAGATGTACCCGCCGCCCCCGATGCCGGATCCGGACACCGAGACCCCACCCCCGGGGTGGAGCCGAGACGACGAGATGGCCGCGTTCACCGACGGGTGAACGCGGCACCCTCACCTCGTACCGTCCGCGGCCATGACGACCGTCGGCGAAGCGAAACTCAAACTCTCTGCTGACGGTTCGTCCCTGCCCGCCGAGGTGCGGGCCGCGGTCGCCGCCGCGATGCGCGGCATCAACGAGACCCTCAAGGTCGAGGTCGACGCCGACGTCACGCCGTTCGAATCGAAGATGGCGACGGTGCTGCGGCCCCGCGAGGTCGACGTCGATGTGGACGTCAACCGCACCGCGTTCGACAGCTTCCTGCGCGACATGGACCGCGCCGACAAGGACTTCGTCGTCCGCGTCGCGCTGCTCGGCGACACCAACGTCGGTGACCGATTCTCCGACCAGACCATCGGGGTCCGCCTCGATATCCAGAACGCGGGCGCGTTCAACACCCAGATGGCCACCCTCACCCGGCCGCGGCAGGTGGACATCAGCATGAACGTCGACCAGTCCCAGCTCGGGGCGTTGGCCGCGGTGCAGAACCGCACCGTCGACATCCGCGCCAACCTCACCAACGCAGGGCAGGTCGAGGCACAACTCGCCTATTTGACCAGGCCGCGGTCGGTGAACATCGGCGTCAACGTCAACCACTCACAGCTGCAGATGCTCACCCAGATGCTGAATTCGCTGACCAACCTCGGCGGGTCCCTCGGTGGCGGTGCGCTGTCCTCTGTCGGGTCGATGCTCGGCGGCATCGTCTCCGCCGCAACCTCCGCCGTCGGGGCGATCGCGATGGTCACGACTGCGGCATCCGCGGCGGCGGTCGCCGCCGGCGCCATTCCCATCGCGCTCACGGGTGCGCTCGGTGCCGTGTCAGCAGCGGCAGGCGCGATGGCGGCCGGCGTCACCGGCGGCATGGCAGCGGTGATGGCTTCGCTGTCCGTGATGTGGAACCCCGATCTCAAGGCCAAGATGGACTCGGCCTTCGAGGGCATCAAGGGCCACATGAAGGAGATCGCCAACCGGCTCGCCCCCGCGATGACCAGAATGTTCGATGCGCTGCACCCGGCATTCGATCGATTGGCCCCCTCACTCGAGCGGATCACCGACGGCGTGTCCGGTCTGATCGACCATCTGACCGTCAAGCTCCCGGAGATCGCGGATCAGCTCGGCCCTGCGCTGGAGAAGGCGTTCCAGGCCGGGGTTCCGCACCTGAAGAACCTGATCGACAACCTGCCGCGACTGACCGAGGCATTCGGCAACTTCATGTCGAAGTTCGGCGACCCGGCCGTGGTCGAAGCCGCGAACCGGGTCTGGCAGAAGCTACCCGGCATCCTCGAAAGCATCGGCGAAGCCATCCCCGCCGTCGCGCAGGGCTTCTCGGACCTGATGGGCTGGATCGACGCCGGCAACCTCGACCCGTTCATCCAAGGGTTCAAAGACCTGTGGGCGGAGCTGTCCTCGGCGGACTGGTCCGGAACCATCGACTCGATCGCCAACCTCGCCAACACATGGGGCGAGTTCATGTCCAGCATCGACGGACAGTCCGTCGCCGACGGCATCACCGCGGTCGCGACCGCGTTCGACGCTGTCCTCAACGCGGGCATGGCCGTGAAGAACACCCTGGACGGGATCTGGGACGTCATCTCCCCGAAGAACGTCATGGGCGAGATGCGCGAGATGGCGCACGCCATCCTCGGCATGCTCAAGGACACGTTCGGGAATCTGCCGTTCATCGGTGATGACATCTCCAAGGCCATCGACGGGGCCCTGCAGAAGCTCGGGCCGGTGAAGTTCAAGGCCACCCCGGAACTCGACAAGGTCGGTGTCGAGAAGCTCGAATCCATGCCGGGCCCGAAGATCAAGGTGGACGTCGAGCCGCAGTGGCATGGACTGACCACGAACAAGCCGCCGAAGGTCAAGGTGGACATCGAGACCGACAACCGCAAGATCCCGGTCGAGGTCGACGTCAAACCGTTCAAACTCGATATCCCGCCCAAGGCCAAGGTGATGGTCGACGTCGAGGCCACCCCCTTCAAACTCGACATCCCGCCGAAGACGAAGGTGATGGTCGACGTCGAGCAGACCGCCGGGTTCAAGCTCGACGTGCCGCCGAAGGTGAAGGTGATGGTCGAGCCGGACGGCTCCGGGTTCTTCAACTTCGCGCCGCCGCAACCGCCGCCGGTGAAAGTGAAGGTCCTCGCCGACACGGCCGGGCTCTCCGCCGACATCGATTCGAAGACCAAGGTCATGAAGACCGTGACGATCCCGATCGCCTACGGCCCGCTGCCCGCCGCGCCGCCGATCCCGACTCCGCCGACGGTGCCGGTTCCGCTGCAGTTCCAGGTGCCGCCGATGCCGGCGATCCCCTCGCCACCACCGGTGCAGGTCCAGGTCCACACCAACGCCGACGAGGTCGCCGGGAAGATCAACAGCATCCCGGGGTCGAAGGTCACCACCCACACCGTGTCGTCGAACGTGGGCGCGGTGATCGGGCAGATCGCGTCGATGCAGTCCGGCACCAGCTCGTTCCATTCGGTGTCGTCGAACGCAGGGGCGGTGGCGGCGCAGATCTCCTCGCTCAACGGCCGCAACACGAGCTCGACCCACACCATCCGGGTCGTCGAGACCGGCAGCGGTAAGCGGATGGAGGACGGCGGGTTCAACTTCCGCTCCTACGCCGCCGGGGGGATCACGGCGCTGGAGAAGTACGCGAACGGCAAGCTGCCGTCGGCGGCGACGATCATGCGGCCACGGCGCCGGCTGATCCAGTGGGCAGAACCCTCGACGAAGGGAGAGGCGTTCATCCCGCTGGCCCGCTCCAAGCGCGCCAGGTCGCTGGACATCTGGGAGCAGACCGGCCAGATGCTCGGGGCGTGGGATCAGGTGTACGCGTCGATGGCGGCGCGCGCTGCGGGGGCGCCGTCGCTGGCACCCTACGCGATGGCGGCGGCCGGACTGGGCAACGCAGGAGGAGTCGGAACCAACCGGACCGAGGTGCACGCGCCGATCACGATCCAGGCAGCGCCACAGCCGGCGACCACGGGGTGGGCAGTGCAGTCCGCGCTGACCTCCCGGCTGAGAGGGTAGAGGGAGATGGCGTACCGAGGCCTGTTGTTCTACGGCGACACGGAGCTGATCAACTCCCGCCGCACCGTCGCCCACATCCTCAACGGCGTGAGACCGCTGTCGCTGGAGGTCCGACACGACGACTCGTGGCCCCACACTGCGCGGTTACTCGCGCACGCGCCGTACGTGATGCCCGACGAAGCGCCATGGCACACCCCCGGCGATCCCGACTCGCTCGAGTTCGCCGGGGTGTGGCCGATGTCCGTCGACGGCCTCGACACCTCCACCTTGTCTCGAGAGATCGTCGAAGGGCTCGGCGACGGAGCCACCACGGGCGTGACCCGTTTCGGGTCGAAACAGATCACGATCACCGCGCTGCTGGTGGCGTCGTCCGCGGCCGGTGCGGAGTTCGGGTTGCGGTGGCTGACCGAACGGCTCGCCGACGCCTCGGATGTCGGAGCCGGGACGTCGTTGCGGTTTCTGTCCGCCGCCCCCGAACTCGATCCGGATCTGACCGGTGTGGCGACACGGGCAGCGATGGCCGGGCGGTGGCGGACGCTGTACCAGGTGGTGACCACGGCGCCGCCGACGGTGACCGGCCGGTTCGGATTCACCCGGGGGCAGGACACCCAGGCATCGGTGTTCGCGGTGTCGTGGACGATGACCGCGCTGATCCCGCACGTCTTTCACGACCCCGTCGTCGCGATCGCCGACTCGTCGTTGACCGGGATTTCGACGTCGACTCCGACCTGGACGGTCGCGGTGGATGGGGAATGCGACGGAGGCTGCACGGATACTGGTGCAGCAGTGCTGGTCGATCCGGAGGCTGCGGCGGCGGCGAGGGTGGTGCGGGAGTTGACGACCGTCGGTTCGTCGGGGGTGTGCGTCCCGCTCGAATCGAAACGGATCGCGCAGGCAGTGCCGGCGGACCCGGGCCGCGCGGCACGTCCGGATGTGGTGCGGGTGGCGGTGACGACTGGTGCGCAAGTGGCGCGGGGACTGCGGCTGCAGATCGTCCCGGGCACCGGCATCGAGGCGTGGGAACTGGCGGAGCGCTGCGGCGCGCTCACCGAGATCGGCATCTCCTACATTCCCGCCGGGTCGACCCTGACTCTCGACGGGGCGACCGGCACCGCATGGTGCGACACCCCCGAGGGCCGCATGGACGCGGCCGCGGTGGTGCGGGGAAGTGGTGGCGCGCCGTGGCGCTTCCCGCTGCTCGACGACATCGGCAGCTACGGCGTGTTGCTCGATACACCGGCGTCGCTGACCGAGTTGACGGTGGATGCGTGGACGATCGCGAGGGAGTCGTAGACGATGTCGGGGTTGCTCGGGGCTGCGTCGCAGCGCGTCACGTTGACCGACTACGCGGGGGTGCTGCTCGCCGAGATCCCGGCATCGGACACCGCCCGGGTGGAATGGACTCGCGAATCGCGGTCGGTGTCGGTGGCGTCGACTGCAGTCGTCGCCACCGACCAGGTGGCGCGGAATGTCGAGCCGTGGGTGCACCGGCTCAACGTCTGGCGCGGTGAGCAACTCGCGTGGACCGGTCCGGTGATCCGCACCGCGGCAGTCGGTACGAAGTTGACTGTGGCGGCAGCCGACCCCGGGGTGTGGTTCGAGCGCCGCAAGATCAAGCGCGGCCGACTGTTCTCGAATACCGATCTGTCGATCATCGCAGCGCAGATCATCGAGGACGCTTTCGAAGGCGACGACCCCGACCACATCGTCGACCGTATGATCGTCGCCCCTACCGGTGTCTTCAGCTCGGTGACCATCACCCCAAATACCCGATACGTCTCCGAGCAGCTCGCTGACCTCGCCGACCTCGGGTTGGTGTGGCAGTTTGTGGCCGGGGTGCTCATCGTGGGTCCGGCTGTCGAGCAGATCGAGCTCGCGTCCCCCCTGGGGGACGAGCACTTCTCCGAGCCGGTCACGGTGATCAAGGATGGGTCCAAGACGGCGACGTCGGTGACCGTGCTCGGCACCTCGTCGTCGGCGACGGTGGGGGTCGACCCCTCGGAGGATCCAGGGTTCGGTCGGATCGAGCGGATCGTCAAGGCGGACACCGCCGATTCGGTGCAGGCGTGCACGGTTGCGGCGTTGGACGAGTTGAACCGGTCGAAGGTCACCCCCCGGTCGGTCACTGTGTCGGACGCCGCGAGGTTGTCGTCGAGCGCGCCGGTGCAGCTCGGTGACCTGATGCCGGGGGTGCGGATCCCGATCGCGACCACCTCCACCGGTATCGACCTGGGGAGTGTGATGCGGCTGCAGACGGTGCGGGCGATCGCCCAGTCCGGTACCGAGTCGATCATGATCACCGTCGAGGACGCGCCGCCGCCGCGCAGCGAGATGGAGATCGCCGAGATCGCGCCGACCTCGTCGTCGCCCTACACGATCGTCACCTCCGGCGGCCCCATCGTGTGTCAGCAGGTGTGGGAGCCGACCGGTGGGTTCATCGGTGCATTGCTCGGGTGGGGCAAGTGGGTCGAGAAGTGCACAAAGGACGGCAAACCCGTCACCCGAAGCGGCAAGGAGGAGGTCGATACGCTGCCGGCGACGAAGCGCTATTCGTACACCCTGTACGTCTCGGTCGGAACCAGGCCCGACTTCTACATCAACTGGGAACTGCGAAAGGTGGAATCGTGACTGAACCGATCGATGCGGCGCCGATCGATGCGGCACTGACCGCCCCGGCACCCGCCGCGGGCTCGGGTGTGACCGATCAGGACGCGAAGACCCTCGAGGACATGGCGAACCGCCTCGGCAAGCTGGAGCGGTCCACCGTGGTGCGAATCAACGAGTGGGCGCTGACCCAGGAGTACGAGACGGTTCCGCTCAACGGGCTCACCGCCGGATCGGATCCGCAGCCGCAGGTCGTACTCAAAGCCACCAATGTGACCACTGGGGAGGGAGAGATCCTGGTGCCGCCGGCGGCCACCCAGGAGTGGATCGCCTATATCGAGGCGCTGATCGAGCAGAAGTACGCCGCATTGTCGTCGTCGCTGTCGTCGTTGGCGTCACGCGTGTCGTCCCTCGAATCGAGGATGTCGACGGCCGAGGATGACATCGACGACGTCGAGTCGGATGTCCGTGGCGTCGAGCGGGACGTACGGAGTTGCTGCCCGTAGTCGGTGCGGCACCGGGGGTGCGTACGGTGCGCAGCCATGGTGAATGTGTGCACCTCAGAACAGTTCACCGAGGACGGCGGCATCCTCGGGCTGTCACCGTTCGCGTTCGCAGCGCCGGTCGCGCAGGCGACCGCGACGTCGACCGGAGACGGCACGATCACCGCCCACCCCGGCGCCGGCGGCCGCGCCCTGATCGACGCATCGCTGCACTGGGCCAACACCTATCCGTGCCCGGTGCGGGTGCAGGCGATCCTCCGGAAGCAGCGACGAGCACTGTCGGCGACAGCCTCGAACATCGTGGTGGTGCGGGACCGGGCGACCACCCTGGTCAGGACCGACGCGCCCGGAGTGCCGATCGCCGCGGTGGACCCCGATCCGACAGCAGTGTTCGACTCGGAGTGGGGTGGCGGCAACATCGTCGGTGCAGCCGCGACCGGTGACGCGACACCCCGGGTGGAAGTCAACAGGTTCGCCCCGCAGCAAACCGTGCTCCTGCCGATGGTGTCCGTCGGGGCGGGCGAGTCGATTTCGGTTCGCTTCAAAGCGCGGATGTACATGCCCTATGGTGCCGGGGCCACTGGCACCTTCCATCCGTCGACCGACGCGAACGACGTCAACAGCATCGCGGTGCTCGGGACGAGCATCGAGTTCGTGGCATACCCAACTGCCCTGTAGCGAGAGTGGGAGGCAGTCGTGGCGATGATCTGCAGTAGCCGTCAGTTCACTCACAGCGCGGCGGGGGTGATGGGCCTGTCGACGCACGCGTTGCCGCGGCAGGTGGCGGTGGTCCAGTCCGACTCCGGTGGCGACGGTGAACTGAAGTACCCCGACGACCAGGGCCGGGTCCTGGTAGACCAGGAGCTGCACTGGGCCAACACCTATCCGTGCCCAGTACGGGTGCTGCCGGTCATCAAGCGACGATCCAGGTTGCTGCACACCACAGGATCGGTGCTGCTCGTGGTCCGTGAGCGCTTGACATGGTTCGTCGGCCAGGACCGGGAGCAACGGGTGCAGGCTGCTGACCCGGATCCGACGGCGGTGTTCGACTCCGAATGGGGTGGCGGTGACACCGTCGGGTCGGCGACGAACGGATCGGCGGTGCCGCGGACGTATTCGTGGATGCTCGACCCGGAGACGGTGCATCTGCTGCCGTTCGTCACGGTGCCACAGGATCGGTCCATCTCCCTGCGGCTCCGGGTGGCGGCGTGGTTCCGCCACTACGTGGCAGACAACGCCGAAGCCGACATCAACGAGGTATGGGTGCGCGGGAACACCCTGTCCCTCCTGGCGTTCCCCACCCCGGAGGAGATGACGTGAGTGCACCTATCGGCGGCACCCCGGTGAAGGTGCGGGGCCTGATCTCGCTGGCCTGGTTGCAGCGTGGCGACACGACCACCATTGTGTGGGACGCCACGGCTGTCGAGCTGGTCAACGCCGGCTACCTGGAAATCCTCGAAGTCCTTCCCGTCGATCCGGGAGAACCCGCCCCGACTGTCGCGCAGTTGCAGGCCGCGGTAGTCGCGGCCGAGCAGGCCCGCGACGAGGCGGTAGCGGCTCGGGATCAGGTCGTCGTGGACCAGACGGCGCTCGCCGATGCCGTCGCCGACGCGGAGGGCGCGCGGGACGCGGCGCTCGGCCACGCCGGGACCGCGCAGACCGCGGCGGGTGAGGCGCAGGCGTGGGCGGCGGCAGCCGAAGCTGTCGTCATCGACCAGATCCCGAATGCCTCGGCGTCGACGAAGGGCGGCATCCGCCTGACCGGGGACCTCGGCGGCACGTGGGACGTGCCCACCGTCCCGGGCCTGACGGGGAAACAATCCATTTCCGACCGCAATCAGCCGAACGGCTATGCCGGGCTGGACGGGTCCGGGCTGGTGCCGGCGGTGCTGTTGCCGTCGTACGTCGACGACGTCCTCGAGTACGCCAACCTCGTCGGATTCCCGGCAACGGGCAGCGTGGGCAAGATCTATGTCGCATTGGACACCGGCCGCATCTACCGGTGGTCCGGTTCCGCGTACGTCGAGATCAGTGCCTCCCCGGGCTCGACCGATGCCGTGCCAGAAGGGGCGACGAACAAGTACTTCACCGATGCGCGCGCCCAGGCTGCCGCCGCGGCGGCGATCGCCGCGAAGTACACCAAACCCGCCAGCGGCATCCCCGCAGCGGATCTGGCCGCGGCGGTGCAGACCTCGCTCGGCAAGGCGGACACCGCGATCCAGCCGGGCAGCCAGCCGTTCGATGTGACGTTCGTGGCGCAGTCCGGTACCCGCAAGACCGGCGCCGGCGACGTGCCGCTCGGGGTCAAGCTCAAGCGGGCGGTGGCCTTTTCGGAGGTGACGTTCCGTTGTGAGACGGCCGACGGCTCCGGCAACCTCGTTGTCGAGGTCCGCAAGAACGGCTCCGCCACCGGCATGCCGACCGCGACGATCGCCGCCGCCAGCCAGGTCGCCGGCGTCACCGTCACCGGGCCGTGGTCCTTCGCCGACGGTGACGTCCTCACCGTGCACGTCACCGCAGTCGGCACCACACCGGGCAAGGGACTGGTCGCGGACTTCGAAGGGGTGACGTGATGCCGCATCTGTTCGTCCGCGGAGGATCCGCGCTCGCGGCGATGAAGGCGCAACGCACCACCACGCAGAACCTCGCCGCCGCGAGCGTCTACGAGAAAATCGTCGGCCTGGCCGCGGTCACCGGCACGCATCCGGAGACGGTGCTCGTCGATGACGAGTTCGCAGCCAACGGCAGCGGCTCGTGGATGCTCGACGTCGCGATCACCCACGGCAACACATCGTCCGGGACCGGGGTGCGGTTGCTGCGCAAGCCCGTCGGTGGCAGCTACTCGGTGCTGCAGACCTGGTCGACGTCCGGCACATTCCACACTGGCGTGTCCGGGTCGGTCACCGTGCCGATCGAGCGAGGGGATCTGGTGCGGGTCGAGGCGATGCACGCCAACGGATTCACCCGGGACATCACCAGTACGGTGCTGACCGCGACCCTCGCATGAGGTCAGCGGCCGGTATAGATCAGCAGTCCGCCGAGTACGAGCACGATCGTGGTGATCGTCAGTAGGACCGCGGTGGAGCCGGTCGACCCGGCGTCACCGAACAGGGGCTCGTGCTCATTCCACTTCCATCTCGACTGCACGTGATCAGTGTCCACCCGCCGGGGATGTCGGGAAAGCGTATTTCTGCTCATGCCGGCGGGTGCGCGGGCGGTGCTTCCCGAGCCAGCTGCTCCACCGCCCGCGCTGCTTCGAAACCCTACCCGCATTCGAACGTGTGTGCGAAACTTGCAGAGCGAGTCCCGCACGGAAGGAACGACATGACGCTCTGGCACTACACCGACCGCAACCGGCACGCCAGGATCGGCGCGAACGGTCTGCTCCTGCCGCCACGCCTCACCGCCTCACGCACCAGCCGCATGTGGACCCTGCCCGACTGGGCCCAGCTCCGCCTCGACCTGATCTGGCTCACCGACCTCGACTACCCCATGCGCGAAGCCCTCGGCCTGACCATGCACGCCATCGCCAACGACCGAACCGAGATCCGCTACCGCGTCACTCAGCCCGCGGCCAAACCGCAGCCCATCGCATGGATGAAGTTCCGCCGCCACCTCGACCCACGACTGGTCGAGGATCTCGAACTCGCGCCTGGCGCGATGCCCGCCCACTGGTACGTCGCCACGGCACCGGTGCGGGTCCAGTTCGACCCGCTGCCCGCCCTGGTCCATTGAGCCGGTGGACATCGCCACGTACGGCGTTCCGCAATGGCCCGCTCCGTCGAGCGCATCCCACGACGGTGCCCCAACGGGCATCGGCTCGGGCCGCGCACCGTCCTCGTGGGATGGGTGCCGTGTGACTGCACCCCTGGCGCGGGAGGCCACCGGACCTACACGTGCCGCACATGCGATATCACCATCGGCCGGCCACCCCATGCCGGCCCGCCACGGCCGGGAGTGCAGTGGACTCAGCCACCCCAATCAGACGAGTGATGTGGCACGTCAGCAGAAGCGGCTGTGCCTACAGAACCCACCTCCACCACCGCTGCTACCTCCACTGCTCGGGAGATCGACGTTTGGCAGGTTGACGTTTCGGTCGGGATCGTCTTCGGTATCCGGGAGCAGATCCGGCCCGTAGTGCTCTCGCATGTACTCGTCGTGCTCTCGATCTCTCTGCTCCTGAGCCGCGCGGCATGCCGCGACGCCCCCGAGGCGCTGGTCCCATGCGGCCACGTCAGCCGCGATGAGAGCGTTGGCATACGCTTCGGCCTGCTGGGGAACTTCCACCATCAGCGCTGGAATCTGCGCCTCGACCGGCAGGGAATCGCGATAGTGCTCGATGGTCGGAAGGAACACACCGTCACCTGAGGCCACGATGGTCTCGTTCACGCTGCGCCCGTACGGAGTTTCCGTCGCGGTCTTGCCGGGCTCAGCCAGGTGAATGAACGCGGTGTCGCCCATCTTCGTCGAAGCTGCATCATCCGGCATCCGCACGAGGGTCACCGAGGCCCCCACTGGCAGCGACTCGACGAGGCGTTTGCCGTACGCAGCACTCATCCCACTGCAATTTCCCGGTCCGACGTGCGCCAGCATGATCTTGAGGGGGTACTTCACTCCGACGTCGACTCGAACGTGCGGCGAATCGACCTCTGTAATGATGCCGGTCAGGATCGGTGCGGTATTGAGGTCCTTGGTCGTCGGTGTGCTCGTCGGTGTCGACGCCCGCGACGGCGAGTCGGATGATTCGTCGTCACCGATGCAGCTACCCAGCAGAACGAGAAGCGCCACGGCACCGGCCGCCCACGGCCACTTCTTCTTGGAACCTGAACCGGTGCGTTGTGGCCTGGGCCGTGGCGGGATGACCCTCGAACCGACTGGCGTAGTCGGAGTGGGGAACGACTGACCGCGCGTCCGTGTCTGGTCGGTCCACTTCTGCCCGTCCCACCAGCGTTCGAGGGCAGGGTTGTATGGGTCGGGATGCCAGCCGGCGGGTGGATGCATACGAGTGGTCCTTCGGGGTGCGACAGTATCCGTGAGGCGTCGCACATACCGACTGGTTCGTTACACCGTCACCTCTGGTCACAGATACGTTCGGCTAACAATCCTCTGGATGCTTCTCGATCGAGGCGAGGAAGAGCCACTGCTCCTGTGGGGAGAGTGACGCCCACTCCGGGTCGTGGACCATCAAATCCCTGAGCTCGCGGAGGTCGTCCCGGGTGAAGCAGACCTCGCCGATGAGGTCGTCCACCCACGCGTACGGTGACGGGTCCGCTTCCGGTGACGGTGTCCCGGTGGTTCCGCTGCAGGCTGCGAGGGTGGCAGCGAGCACGACGATGCCGACGGCGCGTCTGATCATGCGCGGATCGTACGAGTCGAACGGTCAGGCCTGTGTGACCCGGCCCCATGGATCGACCATCACCACGCGCCGGATCTCCTGCTGGGTCGCGGCCACCACGATCCACGGAATGGCCCACAGCCCGCACGAGAACAACGTGATCACCGCATGCAGCAGATGGTTGGGGCGTCGACCGCGGACGAACGCAGCGGTGGTGTCGGTCATCGACTCGACCCGCCACCCATTGAACGACCACTGCCCGATGACCTGCTGCATGATCTGGCGCCGCTGCTCAAGCGGCAACTCCAGCGGCATCGGCGCGGGCATCATGATCGGGCATGCTACGGCACCCCTGCCTCGTACGGTCCCCGCTGACCACACCAGGGGAGGGGTAGCCGATGGCCGCCAAGGTGATGCCGCTCAAACGCGGCACCTACTCGACCAGTTCCGGCTACCGCAGCGCCGACCGACCGGATCACCGCGGTGTCGACTTCGCGGCCCCGGCCGGCACACGGATCTACGCCGTCGCCGACGGACTTGTCATCCGCTCCGGGGCGGCCGACGGATTCGGACAGTGGATCGTCATCGACCACCAGGCCGAGCACGGCGTCGACACCGTCTACGGCCACATGTACGCGCGCGACCTGCTCGTCCGGGTCGGGCAGCGTGTCACCGCCGGGCAGATCATCGCCCGCGTCGGTTCCAACGGGCAGAGCTCGGGCCCGCACCTGCACTTCGAGGTGTGGGGACCGCCCGGCCGATTCGGCGGCAGTGACCGCAACCCCACCGCCTGGCTGACCGGCGCCACCGAACCCGGCGCCCCTGCAGCCCCGGCGTGGACCGAGACCGGCTCGACGCTCAACGACCGCCAGTTCACCGCCGATATCGACATCCTCACCACCGCCGACTCGGGCCCGAGGGATCCGCGCAGCTGCCAGTTCTGGGGATTGCACACCACCGAGAACAGCGACGACGCCAAGCCGGAGGACATCGCCCGCTGGCAGCAGAACCGCGCCAACCAGTCCAGCTACCAGATCCTTGTCGGCGCCGACGCGACCGGCGCGCGGATCGTGCGCGGCAACGACGACAACTACATCCCGTGGTCGGCCGGGTCGACCGGCAACCGTCGCGGCCTGCACCTGGCGTTCGTCGGCCGCGCCTCCCGGACACGTGAACAGTGGCTCGCCAACGACAAGCAGCTGCGTGCCGGCGCCCGGGTCGTGGCCGACTGGTGCCGCCGCTACGGACTGCCGAACACGAAGATCACCGCCGAGCAGCTGCGCGCCGGGATCCGCGGCGGCGTCGGCCACGGCGACATCTCCGCCGCGTGGCGGGAGGTCGACCACACCGACCCGGGCCCGCACTTCCCGTGGGACACCTTCACCCGCTACGTCAACACCGCGTTGGCCGGAACCCTCACCCCAGACGAGGAGGACCTCGACATGTCCGCAGTACAGCAGATCAACGGATTCACCGCGGCCTTCAACGGGGCCATCGGCTCCGACGTGAAGGACATCCGGGATCAGATCATCGGCGGCCGCGACGCCGGCGAGTACAAGGGGCATCCGCAGATCGACGACCGCACCGTCGTCGACGCGCTCGCGGTGATCGGCGCGCACCTCGGCATCCCCGGCTTCGTCGACCCGCACGGCGGTTCGCTCAAGGCCAAGCATCAGGCGCAGGGCGGTCACTGACATGAGCGGCTCCAACGTTGTCGAGCTGATCACCCGGCAGGTACTCGAGCGGATCGGCACCGAGGTCGACACCCGTGTCCAGGGCGCCGTCGCCGACGTGCAGGCCGAAGTGCAGCGTCGCGTCGCCGAGGCGCTCGACCAGATCCCGGCCGTCGTGCCGGTTCCGTCCGCGACGTGGCCACCGACTACCGATGACACCGCCATTCCGATCCCTGATCCGGCCCCACCGCAGACCGTCCCGGCGGCGGCCGATGCGCGCAGCCGAGCCGGACGGACTCTGTTCCAGGGCGCGATCGCAACCGTTCTGGTGTCGGTTCTGATGGCCCTCGCCCAGATCCTCGGCACCGGGACGATCGACATCTTCACCAGCGAGGGGTGGAAGGTGATCGGTGGAACGGTCTCGGCCGCGGGGATCATGGCCGTGACCTCGTTCATCCAACGGATCGTCTCGCCCCCGAAGGACCAGTGACGGTGGAGACCGCAATCCTCGGCGGCCTGACCCCGGCGCACCTGACCAACCCGGCGGTGCTGCTCGGGCTGCTGGTCGTGCTGATCATCTTCGGCGGCCTGGTGCCGCGCTGGCTGTATCGGTCGATGATGCAGATCAAGGATCAGATCATCGCCGACCAGAAGGCGATGCTCGGGGAGCAGTCCCGGCAGATCACCCGCCTGATCGGGGGCACCGAGGTCGCGGTGCGGGTGTCCGAGGCGCTGCAGGACAACGTGGTGCGTGACGTGGACAGCGGGGACGCGTGATGTGGCGGCGCCGGCGGGCGCACGCGTTACGGGAGCGGGAAGCCGTGGCCGAGCAGAAGCGCGTCGTCTTCCATCGCGGCCGGCACGTGGTCGACCCGCTGGCCGAGCGCGCGGAGGCGTCGAAAGCCCGCAACCATTTCGGTGAGTCGATCGAGCAGGCGATGGTGAGGAAGAGGAGACCCGCATGATCAGGTGGACACTCGGGTGCGCGGCCCTGGCCGGCCTCGTGGTGGTTGCCGTGTTCGATCCGCAGACCGAGGCGCGCATCCTGCTGACCGCGATGACGGTCACCGCGTGGTCGTTCGCCCTGTTGTACGGGATCCGCTCGCCGTGGCGCGCGACGCAGGCCGGTCGGTCGGTGATGGCGACGACGGTATGCCTGGCTCTGATCGGCACGCAGCTGATGACCGTGTGGTGGTTCGGCAACTACCCCGGCCGCAACGAGGTGCGTGCGGTCGTGGTGCTGGCGTTGGTGCTGACCTTGCTGCACCGGACGCTGGTGTTGTGGCGGATCCAGCACCAAACCCCGGGCCGCGCGGGTAGACCCGAGTAGCCGCGCGGTCGGGGTCTGCTGCATTTCTGCTGCACGTTCCGGTGGGGCTCTGCTCCTGTCGTCGTGTTCTGGCTGGCGAAGCGTGGTGCCCCCACCAGGGCTCGAACCTGGGACCTGCGGATTAAAAGTCCGTAGCTCTACCAACTGAGCTATAGGGGCGTGGGCGCACAGTCTAACTGCATCGCGCCGGTCAACAGTATCGGACGGCCGTGCCGCTCGAAGGCTCGGGTGCGCACCCCCTGCGGCGCACCCGAGCCGGATAAAAGCATACCACTTGGTGTGTTCTGTGCGAAGACGGGAAATGCCTGGCTGTGCGCGTGCCGGTCGCCCGGCGGCTACAGTGGCGATCGGGGGGACCGCAGGTCACGTTCGGAGGCACGAACCCCCCATGTCACGTCAGCAAGAGCGGGCGCGGCGCACCCGCGCGTCCATCGTCGAATCCGCGGCGATCGAATTCGCCCGGCGCGGATACGGCGCAGCCTCGGTCAACGCGATTCTCGAGCACTCCGGGGCGACCAAGGGCGCGATGTACTTCCACTTCGATTCGAAGGAGGAGCTCGCCCGGGCGGTGCTCGCGGAGGGCCTCGACCGTTATCGGGTGATCACCGAGCGGTGGCTGCACGCGCCGGGGCTGGATCCCTTCGAGCGGTTGCACGGCCTCGTCGGAGATCTCGCCGACGCCCTGCAGGGCGACGTCATCATCCGGGCCGAGTTCAAGCTCGTGACCGAACCCGAGTTCGACGCCGAGGCGAAGCTGCGCGGCAGCTCGGTGTGGGGAGCCGCCGGCCGCCGGCTGGCCGTCGAGGCGCGGGACGCGGGGCTGTTACGTGCCGGCGTCGACCTCGAACGGTTCCTGGGTGTGCTCGGGGCGTGCCTGGCCGGCCAGCGCTACTTCCACGATCTCACCGCGACCGACGTCGACGTGCGGGCCCGCTTCGCGGAATGCCTGGACGTGTGCCTCGAGGCGACGGCCGCGCCGGAGTGGCTCGAGCGGCGGCGCGGGGCGCCGGAGTCGCCCATGGAGGGCGAACAATCGGCGTGACCTGCTGATTTGTGAATCCGGAAACCGGTGTCCTAAGCTATCCAAGCTCCCAACGGAACGCGAACCCGTTGAGGGTGCGGGTCGGAGTAATCCGGCGGGCCCCCTTCGTCTAGCGGCCTAGGACGCCGCCCTTTCAAGGCGGTAGCGCGGGTTCGAATCCCGTAGGGGGTACGCTTGCGGAAGCAGTATCGCCGCATGCAGTACGGTTTGACCACAAGTGAAGAGCATGGCCCTGTGGCGCAGTTGGTTAGCGCGCCGCCCTGTCACGGCGGAGGTCGCGGGTTCGAGTCCCGTCAGGGTCGCAGAGTTGGCAATTGGCATTCGGTTCGGGTGCCGTCCGGCCAGGTAGCTCAGTTGGTACGAGCGTCCGCCTGAAAAGCGGAAGGTCGCCGGTTCGATCCCGGCCCTGGCCACCACACAACTTCATACGGTAGGCCCACCGCCCGGCGGTGGGTTTTCTGTGGAAATCCCCTTCGGGGATGCACACGGCCCTGTGGCGCAGTTGGTTAGCGCGCCGCCCTGTCACGGCGGAGGTCGCGGGTTCGAGTCCCGTCAGGGTCGCTTCACGGCGAAGGCCCGGTCCCGACACGGACCGGGCCTTCGCCGTCCTGCCCGGTTCAGCCGCGGGCCCGGAGTTCCCTGCGAAGAAGCTTGCCGGACACGGTCTTCGGGATCTCGTCGATGATCTCCACCAGCCGTGGGTACTTGTACGCCGCCATCCTCTCCCTGGCGAAGGCGATCAGTTCCTCCTCGGTGACCGAGTACCCCGGACGGAGGCTGACGAACGCCTTGACCGTCTCGCCGCGGTAGCTGTCCACCACCCCCACGACCGCGGCCTCGCGCACCGCATCGTGCTCGTAGAGCACGTCCTCGACCTCTCTCGGCCAGACCTTGTACCCACCGGCGTTGATCTGGTCCTTCTTGCGGTCGACGATGTAGAACCAGCCGTCGGCGTCCATGTACCCGACGTCCCCGGTGTGGAGGGCACCCCCGGGCAGCGCGGTCGCGGTCTCCTCGGGCTTGTTCCAGTAGCCGGCGACCACCTGCGGCCCCGACGTGACGAGCTCGCCCACCTCCCCGACGGGAAGGTCGTTGCCGTCCTCGTCGACGACCCGCACGACGGTGTCGAAGGTCGGGACTCCGACCGACAGGGCGCCGGAGGCCTCGTCCACCGGAGCCCGGGTGCCGAACGGAACTGCATGCGAGGGAGAGGTGGTCTCGGTGAGGCCGTAGATGTTGTGGATGTACGTCCCCGAGAACGTCTCGAACGCCGCGACGGTGCTCGGCGGTATCGGCGCTCCGCCGGAGAAGATCTTGGTCAGCGTCTTCAGCGACTCACCGCGGGCGCCGGGAACGTTCATCAGCGCGATGAACACGGTGATCGAGCCGACCGTGAACGTCGCCTGTTCCACCGCCACCGTTTCGAGGGTCACGCCTGGGTCGAGCCGGTACATCAACACCAGGGGCGCGCCTGTCAGCAGGGCGACAGCGATGTGCCCGACGAGCCCGGTGATGTGGAACAGCGGGGCGATGCCCAGCACGACGTCGTCCGCGCCGAGTCCCACCCATTCCCGGTAGGTGCGGGCATTGAACACCACGTTGCGGTGAGTGGTCATCGCACCCTTCGGTGGTCCGGTCGTACCGGATGTGTAGGTGAGGAACGCGATGTCGTCCGGGCCGAGGGCGTGCACCGGGACGGGCCGTCCCCGGAACTCGGCCAGGAGCGCCTGCAGGTCGAGAGTGCCGGGCAGATCGAGGCGTTCGATGCCGGAGAAGATCCGCTCGTCTCCACGCGTCTGGTATTCCAGTTCGGACGTGGTGATCACGATCCGGACGGCGGTGCCGGCGACGACGTGCTGTGCGACGTCCCGGTACAGCCCCTGGAGTGCAACGAGCACGGTAGCCCCCGAGTCCAGGAGGATTTCGCCGAGCTCGCGTTCCTTGTTCATGGGGTTGACGGAGACCGGGATACCGCCGGCCTTCCAGACACCGAGCTGCGCCACGACGAACTGCGGGACGTTCTGCAGGAACAGCGCCGCCCGCTCACCCGGGCAGAAGCCGTGGGCCGTCAGTGCGGCCGCGAACGCGTCGGACTGCTCGTCGAGTTCACGGCGGGTCAGGCGCCCGTCGAAGTAGCGGATGATGTCCGCGTCCGGGTCGCGAGCGACGGTGGCGCGGAACATCTCCAGCGCGTCGGTGTACTCCGGCTCGATGTGGGTCGGCAGGCCCGGCGCGTAGCGCGCGAGCCACGGCTTGCTGTCGTAGACGCCCGTGTGCGCGTCGCGGGATCCGGCTGCGCTCATCGGATGACGACCGGATTGACCGGGGCGCCCGTGCCGCCCACGACCTTCAGCGGGGCCGCGGTGTACAGGAAGGTCCAGCGGTTGTCGGCGGCGCACGCGTCGGCGAGGTCCTCGAGCCAGGCGATCTCGGTGAGGGCGACGCCGAGATTGCGCATGAGCGCGCAGTGCAGGGGCAGCGCCACGCCACTGGCCGGGTCGGTGGTCACCTCGTTGGCGATGGTGTCCGTGACCAGGTTGGGGATCTCCCGGTTCCGGAACCATTCGACGAGTCCGCGGCTGTACGTCAGGCCGGGTTCGCAGAAATCGGCGTAGAACTCGGTGGTGTCTTCGAGGCTGTACCAGTACTTCAGCCAGCCGGTACGGATCACGAGGATGTCGCGCGGCTCGATGGTCACGCCCTGGGCGGCGGCGGCCGCCTCGAGGTCGTTGTGGTCGAAGGTCTCGCCGGCGTCGAGCCACTCCTTGCCCCGGTGGCGGGCCATATCGATCAGGATCCCCCTGCCCACGACGCCCTTCTCGGCGATCGGCAGCACCGAGGCCTTGTCCATGCTGCCGACGGTGCTGCGCGCGTCGTATCCGTTCCAGAGTTTGCCGTCGTACCAGACGTGGCCGAGGGCGTCGTACTGGGTGGAGCCCTGCAGGAAGAGGGTGGCGGTGTCGTCGGCGTAGTGCAGTCCGCCCGGGAACTGCGGGGCGTCCTCGCCGTCCCACGACGATTCGTCGAGGGTGTTGCGGCGATCGATGCCGCTGCGGCTGGGCCACAGGGGATCGCCGGGGGCCTCCTTGCGGCCCATGTGGATCTGCAGGGTGAACACGTCGCCGGACTCGACCTCGGCTATTCCGCTGAGAACCTCCTTGGTGCCGAGGAAGTTCAGAGCTCCGATCTCGTCGTCGGCGCCCCAGCGTCCCCAGTTGCTGGGGGCGTCGTCGCCGAGCAGTTCGCGCATGGACGGGGCGTCGGACATACCGTCTCCTGTTTCGGGGGTCGAGGTGCAGTTGCCGCTCACCGAGCGTTCGTACGGTAAGCGTTCGCTTATGGTGTAGGTCACATCTCGAGGTGTCAACCCGCGGAGGACGAGGGCGCGCCGCCCGCTCGTGATGCGCACCGCAGAGCCTGGGCCGGTGTCGTCTCGGCGGGTCTTCGACGGCGGAACGGGTCGCCACCCTGTACGTTCAGTTTGCACCGGACCCGGTGCGGTTCCGGCGCTGATCCGCAGGGCGGAGCCGGGTCGAGCGTCGGATGAGAACATGTTCTAGAGTGAGTTCGATCTTCCGGACGGACGCACTCCGGTGACACGACGAACGAGGTGATCTGTGCGAGTAGCTCTGCTGTCGTACCGCAGCAAGCCGCACTGCGGTGGTCAGGGCGTGTACGTTCGACATCTCAGCCGCGAACTCGCGGCACTCGGCCACGACGTCGAGGTGTTCTCCGGGCAGCCGTATCCCGAGCTCGACGACGGGGTCACCCTGGTGAAGGTCCCGAGCCTCGACCTCTATCGCGACGACGACCCGTTCCGCTTTCCGCACCCGCGGGAGATCCGCGACGCGATCGACCTGCTCGAGCTGGGCACGATGTGGACGGCGGGGTTCCCGGAGCCGTTGACCTTCAGTCTGCGCGTGGCCCGGCTGCTGCGCGACCGGGCCGGGGAGTTCGACGTCGTGCACGACAACCAGTGCCTCGGCTACGGCTTGCTCCGGATCGCGGATGCGGGCCTGCCGCTCGTCGCGACCATCCACCATCCGATCACCCGCGACCGGGAGCTGGACCTCGCGAGCGCCCCGACGCTGCGCCGCAGGATCACGTTGCGCCGATGGTACGGATTCCTGCGCATGCAGGCCCGGGTGGCGCGGCGCATCCCGACCCTGCTCACCGTCTCGAAATCCTCCGAGGACGACATCCGTACCGCGTTCGACATCCCCGACGGGCGCTTGCGCACGATCCCGCTGGGAGTGGACACCGAGATCTTCGCCCCGCCGTCGACCGAACGCGTGTCCGGCCGCATCGTGTGCGTGGCCAGCGCGGACGCACCGCTCAAGGGCGTCGCCAATCTGCTCGAGGCGGTGGCGAAGCTCCGCACCGAGCGGCAGGTCGAGCTGGTGCTCGTCACCAAGCTCGCCGCGGGCGGCGTCACCGAGAAGCTGATCGAGCAGCTCGCCATCGGGGACTCGGTACGCACCGTCTCCGGGATCGACGACGGCGAGCTGGCCGGACTGCTCGGTTCGGCGCAGGTGGCCGCGGTCCCGTCACTCTACGAGGGGTTCTCGCTGCCCGCGGTCGAGGCCATGGCCTGCGCCACGCCTCTCGTGGCGAGCCGCGCCGGCGCGATTCCCGAGGTGGTCGGCGATGCGGGCATCCTCGTGCCCCCGGGTGACAGCGAACAGCTGGCCGCGGCGCTGGCACGGGTTCTCGACGATCCCGCCGAACAGGCCCGGCTGGGGTCGGTGGCGCGGGCCCGGGTGCTCGAGCGATTCAGCTGGGCGGCCGTGGCCGCCCGGACCGCCCAGGCCTACCGGGATACCGTTGCGGCCCAGGCAGGAAGGACCGAAGTCTGATGCTGACAGTCGATTTCGACCGGCTGGGGGTCGAACCCGGTGACCGTGCCATCGACATCGGCGCGGGCGCCGGACGGCACTCGTTCGAGCTCTACCGCCGGGGCGCCGACGTGGTGGCGTTCGACCGCAGCGCGGAGGACATGAAGGCCGTCGGCGACATGTTCGCGGCGATGGAACTCGAGGGCCAGGTACCCGAGGGAGCACTGGCCCGGGCCGAGGTGGGCGACGCCCTCGCCCTGCCCTACGACGACGAGACCTTCGACGTGGTGCTGATCTCCGAGGTGCTCGAGCACGTGCCCGAAGACGACCGCGCCATCGCCGAATTCGTGCGGGTGCTCAAACCCGGCGGCGTCGCGGCCGTCACCGTCCCGCGGTGGCTGCCGGAGCAGATCTGCTGGGCGCTGTCCGACGCGTATCACGAGGTCGAGGGCGGCCACGTGCGGATCTACAAGGCCGACGAACTGGCAGCGAAGCTGACGGCCGCAGGCCTGACGGTGCGCGGCCGGGACCACGCCCATGCCCTGCATTCGCCGTACTGGTGGCTCAAATGCGCCGTGGGCGTCGACAACGACGACAACCCCCTGACGAAGGCGTATCACCGTCTCCTCGTATGGGACCTGATGCAGGGGCCGTGGCTGACGCGCACGGCGGAATCGTTGCTGAATCCGGTGCTCGGCAAGAGCGTCGTGTTCTACCTCGAGAAGCCGACGGTTCCCGTTGTCGGCCGCTGACTTCCGCCCCGGCGGGGCACGGCACGCGGTTCCGGCCGTGCCGGGAGTGCTGTCCGAGGATCAGTGCCTGCGAACCGCCCGCGCGATCGCCGACATGCAGGAGTCCTCCGGAGCGATCCCGTGGTTCCCCGGCGGTCACACCGACCCGTGGGACCACATCGAGTCCGCGATGGCGCTCACCGCCGCGGGGTTGTTCGAGGAGGCCGAGGCGGCCTTCGACTGGTCCCGTCGGACCCAGCGGCCGGACGGCTCGTGGCCCATGCAGTTCCGCGGGGACGCCGTCGAGAACCACGACGCCGACTCGAACTTCACCGCGTACATCGCGGTGGGGGTGTGGCACCACTACCTCGTCACGGGCGACACCGACCATGTGGTGCGCTTGTGGCCGACGGTGCGGGCGGCCCTCGACCATGTGCTCGAGCTGCAGGCACCCGGAGGCGAGATCTACTGGGCTCGAGGCGAACACGGCACGGCCGACGAGGCTCTGCTGACGGGGTGTTCGAGCATCCACCACAGTCTGCAGTGCGGGCTGCGCCTGTCGGAGGTGGTCGGCGACCCCCATCCGGACTGGGAGGTCGCGTGGTACCGGCTCGGCCACGTGCTGCGACGGCATCCGGAGGCATTCACCCCCAAGCCGGAGTACTCGATGGACTGGTACTACCCGATCCTCGGCGGGGCGGTGCGCGGTGCGCCGGCCCGGCAACGGATCCGGGAGCGCTGGGACGATTTCGTGGTCGGCGACATCGGCATCCGCTGCGTCGACCACCGGCCGTGGGTGACGGGTGCCGAGACGTGCGAGCTCGTCCTCGCCCTGGACGCGATCGGTGAGGCCACGACGGCCCGGATCCTGCTGGCCGCCATGCAGCATCTTCGCGACCCGGACGGGTCCTACTGGACCGGAATGGTATTCACGGACGGAAAGCGCTGGCCCGTGGAGAAGAGCTCCTGGACCAGCGCTGCGGTCATCCTCGCCGCCGACGCGCTCTCGCGCAGCACCGCCGGCAACGGAGTGTTCCGCGACGCCACCGCACCCGCCGGATGGGTCGCCGCCGAGAGCTGTCACGAGGACTGCCGGGTGACGGTCTGAGCCGTCAGCCCGGCAGCATTCCGGCGGTGCCGGAAGTGCGTTCGAGCACGCGCAGCGAACCGGTCACCGACACCTCGGTGAACTCGCCGCTCCCGAGCGCGCGCAGGTAGACCTCGTACGGGGGACGGCCGCCGTCCTTCGGATCGGGGAACACGTCGTGGATGATCAGGGCGCCGCCGACACGCACCCACGGCGCCCAGCCCGCGTAGTCCGCCTGCGCCGCCTCACTGCTGTGACCACCGTCGACGAACACGAACGACACCGGGGTCCGCCAGAACTCCGCGACCTGGCCGGATCGTCCCAGCACCGCCACGACATGAGATTCGAGATCCGCGTCGGCCAGGGTGTGGCGGAACCGTCCCACCGTGTCCAGATGCCCGGTGTGCGGGTCGACGAGGGCCGGATCGTGGTACTCCCATCCGGGTTGGTGCTCCTCGGACCCGTGATGATGGTCGATCGTGACGATGGTTCCCCCGGTGGCCTTCGCGGCGGCTCCGAGATAGACGGTCGAGCGCCCGCAGTAGGTGCCGATCTCGACGCCGACCCCGTCGCCGAGATACCGGACCGCGGCGTCGTGCAGGGCCGTGCCCTCGTCGATCGGCATGAAACCCGGTGTCGCCTCGGCCAGCTCGATCGTCTCCCGGGGCAGGGTGGTGCGGGTCATGATGATCGGTCTCCGTTCGTTGCGGTCCACGGTGTGCTCGGAAGCGGTACGTATCGGAACCACAGTACCCACCGGTTCCGGCGGGCCACCCGGCAAGCCGCCGGATGCAGGTCAGGCGCCGTAGCCGCCGTCGACGTCGAGGATCTGCCCGGACACGAAGTCCGCCCGGTCCGAGGCGAGGAAGGCGACGGCCTCGGCGACGTCGTGGGCGTCGCCGAAGCGTCGCAGGGGAATGTTGTTGCGCGCGACGGACAGTGCGCGCTCGTCGAGTTCGCCGGACCCGATCAGCCGGGCGGCGGTGCCGTCGGTGAGCATGCCCGGCCCCACCGCGTTGACCCGCACCCCGAATCGCCCTTCCTCGGCCGCCAGCGCCCGCACGAGGGCTTCGATCGCACCCTTCGGTCCGGCCGACAGGCCGTCCCGGACCGGGAACCGGCGGGTCGCCGCCGTCGTCACCGCGACGATGTTGCCCCGCGACTCCCGCAGCCGGGGCAGTACCGGGTGGACGAGATTGAAGAACGCGCCCGCGTCGCCCACGAGCTGGTCGCGGAACTGCGCGGGCGTCACCCGGCTCAGGTGCACCATCGGCACGTGCGGTCCCGCCGCGTGGACGAGTGTGTGCAGTGCACCGAACGTCGCGACGGCTGCGTCCACGACCCCGGCGGCCGCGGCACTGTCGCTCAGCTCCGCCTGCAGCGGCAGCGCCTTCGCCCCGAGTGTGCGCAGTTCCGCCGCCAGTGCGGCGGCGGCCCCGTCGTTGCGGCGGAACGTGAAGGCGACGTCGCTGCCGCGCTCGGCCAGCATCCGGCACACCGCCCGGCCGATCCCGCCGGTGCCGCCGGCCACGAGGGCCGCGCCCGGGCGGTCCGCGAAGTCCTGCACTGCTCACTCCTTCGGTTCTCGCGCCGCGGGGCCCCGAGCGGGCTCGGGGAACTCCCTCGGTGGGCTCACGTCTTGCGGCGCCGGGCGAGCACGCCGCCGATCATCGAGTCGAGTTCGGTGCCGAGCGGCCATCCGACATAGTGGCACAGGAACAGGGCGATCTCCTTCAGTTGCGGTTCGTCGAGTTCCTCGTTGTGGAGTGCGGCCCCGACCTGGATCTCGGCCACGTCGATCAGCCCCTGTGCGGTGAGCGCGCCGAGCAACAGCAGCCGCCGGTCGCGGATGCTCAGCCCGGGCCGGGACCAGATGTCGGCGAAGAGGTGGTCTGCGGTGACGGCGAAATGGTCGCCGGGCCCGTCCTGCATCTCCCAGCCGTACACCTGCGACATCATGTCCAGGCCGCGGCGGCGGCGGTCGTCGGTCATGCGGGCTCCTCCTGTCGTGCGTTCTCTCCCCGGCCCACCCCGAGACCCGGACCGAGGTCGCCGAGCGCGCGCGCCGCGAGGGGCAGGTCGACGCCGAGCCGAGCGCCGAGACCGAGGGCCAGCGACAGGTCCTTCTCGCCCAGCGCACGCACGTGGTCGAGGATCGGGAACCAGAAGTCGTCCGGTGGGATCGGTGCGGTGGTGTCCCGGAGCATGATCGCCCCGGCGCCCCCGCTGATCGCGTCGGTGTGGCGGACCACCTTCCCGAGCGCGGTGATGTCCAGCCCGGCCGCCTCGGCGAGCCGCTGCGCCTCCGCGGCAGCGGTGAACGACACGAAGTGCAGCAGATTCCGGGCCAGCTTCATCCGGGTGCCCGCGCCGACCGGACCGGCGTGCACGACGAGGTCGGAGAACCACGAGAACGGTTCGCGCACCATGTCGAACGCCGCGTCGGAGGCGCCGACCATCACCGCGAGCCGGCCCTGCTCGGCGCCGGGGGCCCCGCCGCTGACGGGAGCGTCGACGAGCTCGAGCCCGCGCTCGGCGCATGCGGCGGCGAGTTCCACGGCGGTGGTGTCGGCGACGGTCGAGTGGACCGCGATGACCGTGCCGGGCCGCGCGCCGCCGAGCAGTCCCGCGACGACTGTGCGGACCTGGGCATCGTCGACGACGGTGACGCAGACGACGTCGCATTCGCGCGCGAGGTCTGCGGGGTCGTCGGCGGCTCGCGCGCCGGCCGCGGTGAACGGCGCGACGGCCTCGGGCCGGGTGTCGAGCACGGTGAGCCCACCCGGCCGGTCCAGCAGTCGCTTCGCCATCGGGGCCCCCATGTTGCCGAGGCCGATGCAGCCGAGCCGGGTCACGAGCGGATCACCTGGCCGCCGTCGACGTTGAAGATCTGCCCGGTGATCCAGTCCGCCTCGTCGGAGAGCAGGAACAGGCACATGCCCACCAGATCCCCGGGGGTGCCCATCCGTTTCAGTGGCAGTCTGGAAACCATGTCCGCCACCATGTTTCCCGGTGTGACGGTGCGGGTGGCCTCGGTGTCGATCGGGCCCGGGGCGATCGCGTTGATGCGGATGTTCGAGCCGCCGAGTTCGGTGGCCAGCTGCTGGGTGAGTCCGTTGACGCCGACCTTGGCCAGGCCGTAGAAGCCGGAGTACACCCATGCGGCGGTCGACGACTGGTTGACGAGCGAGCCGCCGTTCGCCGTCATGTGCGGCCACACCGCGCGGGTGACGTTCAGCGCGCCGTCCATGTTCACGCTCATGAATTTCCTGTAGTAGTCCCACGGAACCGTCAGCAGCAGATCGAGTTTCATGCCACCGTAGATCGCGGCGTTGTTGACGACGTGGTCGATGCCGCCGAACGTCTCGACCGTGAATGCCGCGAGTTCGCCGGCCGAACCGGGATCGGACACGTCGACGGTCTTGAAGACGGCGGTCCCGCCGTCGGCGACGATCTGCTCGGCCACGTGCCCGCCGCGCTCGGTGTCGATGTCCGCCACGACGACCGAGGCGCCCTCGGCGGCAAGGGCCTTGGCGTACGCCTCGCCGATGCCCTGGGCCGACCCGGTGACGATGGCGGTACGGTCGGCGAAACGCGTTGTGCTGCGGATCATGTTCGTCAGCCTCTCTGCTTCGCCGCGGGTTCGGCGACGAGTTTGGTCTCCAGGTACTCCTCGAAGCCGGCCACACCCATCTCGCGGCCGATCCCGGACTGCTTGTAGCCACCGAAGGGAGCGTCGGCGGCGTACCAGATCCCGCCGTTGACGCTCAGGGTGCCGGTGCGGACCCCCTCGACGACCCGGCGGATCCGGTCCTCGTCGGTCCCCCAGACGGCTCCGGACAGGCCGTAGGGGGAGTCGTTCGCGATGCGGATCGCCTCGTCGTCGCCGTCGTAGGGGAGGATCACGAGGACCGGCCCGAAGATCTCCTCCCGGGCGACCCGCGCGTCGTTGCCGACCCCGGCGATCAGTGTCGGTTCGACGAAGAAGCCGCGCTCGTGCTCGGCGGGGCGGCCACCGCCGACGACGATCGTCCCGCCCTCCTCGACGGCGAGCCGCAGATAGCCCTCGACCCGGGCGCGCTGGCGCTCGGAGATCAGCGGACCGCATACCGTGCCGGGGTCGTCCGGGTCGCCGGGCCGGATGCCGCGCAGCGCGTCGGCGGTGACGCGGACCGCCTCCTCGTAGCGGCCGCGGGGGACGAGCAGGCGGGTCGTGATGGCGCACCCCTGCCCGGCGTGGGTGCACACGGTGAAGGCGGCCATCGAGCAGGCGGCGCCGAGATCGGCGTCGTCGAGCACGATGAACGCCGACTTGCCGCCGAGTTCGAGGAACACCTTCTTCACGGTGTCCGAGGCGGCGCGCATCACCGACCGTCCGGTGGGGGTGGATCCGGTGAACGACACGAGATCCACCCGCGGGTCGGTCGCGAGCAGGGCGCCGAGGGCATGGTCGCTCGAGGTCACGATGTTCACCACGCCCGGCGGGATGTCGGTCTCCTCGGCGAGGATCCGGCCCACGACCGCGGCGCACCACGGCGTGTCGGGCGCGGGCTTGAGCACCATCGCATTGCCGGCGGCGAGCGCGGGGCCCAGCTTGGCGAAGTTGATCTGGTGCGGGAAGTTCCACGGGGTGATCGCCCCGACGACACCGACCGCCTCGCGGAGCACGTAGCGGTGGGTGGGGATGCCCATCGGCGCGGCGTTGCCGAGATCCTGGCGCCACGCGTAGTTCTCGGCCAGATCGGCGAAGTACCCGAGGTCGCCGACGGGGCCCTCGAGATGGGCTCCGGTGGTGAGGAATCGGGGGGCGCCGGCCTCGGCGATGGTGATCGCCCGCAGTTCCTCGAGGTGACCGCGCAGCGCATCGCGGAGCTGACGCAGGCAGCGGGCCCGGAAGGAATGGTTGCGGGACCAGCCGGTGGTGTCGAAGGCGCGACGGGCCGCCTCGATCGCGGCGTCCGCGTCGGCGGCGGTGCCGTCGGCGGCGGTGCCGAGGACTTCCTCCGTCGCCGGGTTCACGACCTCGAACGTGCCTCCCGAACCGGGAACGAGTTTGCCGTCGATGAGCAGTGCCGAGCTGCCGGTCGGAATCAGGGACATCGGTGCTTCCGTTCGTCGGGGCGGCGTGGCGGGCGGTATCGGAACGGGTCCGGCGGGGCGTCGAGTGCCGGGCGGCACGATGTGAGGCCCCTCATTTTCTGGACAGCTGTCTGGACTATAGTTCGGCCAGGGGGGTGGCGCAATGCCGCCGGACCGGTCCGCGCGGCGGCAGGGACGCGCCGGCACGGGCACTCGGGACGGCCGGCAGTTTCTCCTCCGGCGACGGCGTGGGACGGACTCAGGATCGCGCGGAGGCCGCGCGAGCGGCGGCCAGGGCGCCCGCGACCACGTTCTCGTAGATGCGGTCGAGGTCGAGCTCGTCGCCGAGGAAGCCGCTGCGCACGATCACGGCGAACCCGTGCATCGCGGTGAACAGGCTCACCGCGGCCTCGAGCGTGTCCTCCTCCGGCACCCCGCACGAGGCGAGCATCGAGCGGAGGGCCGAATTCGCGTCGAGGGCCGCCGCGAGCAGGGCGCTGCGGTCGCCCGGCGCCACCGTCAGCGCCTGGTAGCGGTGCGGATGCTCGGCGGCCCACGCCCGGTGCGCATCGATGAGAGCGCGCAGGCCTTCGGGCCCGCTGCGGCCCATTGCCACCTCGCGGAGCCGGGCGCCGAGCTCGGTCATCGTCCGCACCTGGATCTCACCGCGGACGTCGTCGAGTCCGCGGACGTGGTTGTAGAGCGAGGCGGTGACGATGCCGAGACGGCCGGCGAGGGTGCTCATCGTCAGCTGCTCCCAGCCGGACTCGTCCACCACCGCCGAGGCCGCGTCGATCACCTTCTCGCGGCTGAGATTCCGACGGCGTATCGGCCTGTGCTCTCCGGTCCCCATGCAGCCATCCTACGGATCTTCCATTTCAAACGAATGTGTGTAGCTTGTAAACGACGGTCATTCGTATACACGCGCGAGGTGGTCCCGTGACGGCATCCCGTATCGACCTGAAGAACCCCGACCTCTACACCGAGGGCGTCCCTCACGACGTCTTCGCCGAGCTGCGGCGCAATTGCCCGGTCTACCGGCAGGACGAGGAGGACGGACCCGGCTACTGGGCGGTGACGCGGCATGCGGACGTCACCGCGGTCTCGCGCGACAGCACCACGTTCTCGTCGGCGCTCGGCACGACGCAGATCGACGAGTTCGACGCGGAGACCCGCCGCAAACAGGCGGCGATGCTCGTCAACCTCGATCCGCCCGAGCACACCCGGTTGCGCCAGCTCGTCAGCCGCGGATTCACTCCCCGGGCGGTCCGGACGCTCGAGGGACACATCCGCGACATCTGCAACCGCGTCGTCGACGATCTCGTCGAGCGGGGCCGCGACGGCGCGGTCGTCGACTTCGTACCGGTGGCCGCCGCTCCGCTTCCGCTCGAGGTGATCGCCGCCCTGCTCGGCGCACCCGGGGAGGACGTCGACAGGCTCTGCGACTGGTCCGACCGGATGATCGGGTTCGACGACCCGGAATTCGGCAACACCCGGGCCGACGGAGAACTCGCCGCCGAGGAGATCTTCCTGTACGCCAACGAGATCGCCGCGGCGCGCAGGGCGGAGCCGCGCGACGACATCGTCTCCCGGCTCGTCCGGCCGGACGAGAACGGTGACACGCTGACCGAGATGGAGTTCGACATGTTCTTCGTGCTGCTGGTGGTGGCCGGGAACGAGACGACGCGCAACGCCGCCGCCGGCGGCATGCAGGCCTTCGTCGACCATCCGGAGCAGTGGCGCCGCCTGCAGGCCGAGCCGGAACTCGCCGCCGGTGCGGTCGAGGAGATCCTCCGGTGGGTCACCCCGGTGATCGGGTTCCGCCGCACGCCGACGTGCCCGGCGACGATAGGGGGCCAGCCCGTCGAGGCGGGGGACAAGGTGGTGGTCTACTACCCGAGCGCGAACCGGGACGAGGACGTTTTCGAGGATCCGCACGTCTTCGACATCGGGCGCACCCACAATCCGCATGTGGCGTTCGGCGGCACCGGGGTGCACTTCTGCCTGGGTGCGCACCTGGCGCGGCTGGAGTTGCGGATCCTGTTCGAGACGCTCGCACGCCGGATCGAGCGCGTCGAGCCCGCGGGCCCGGTCCGGCGGTTGCGCTCGAACTTCGTCAACGGCATCAAATCCATGCCCGTACGCGTGTACCCGAAGGGGTGACCGGTGTACGGAGGCCGTTGCCCCGGACAGGCGACCGTAGTAATGTCCAGACACGTGTCCAGAAATGTGAATCTCGAATCCACCCGCCGCCGTCTCACCGAGAAGCAGGCCGACACCGTGGATCGCCTGACGCGCGCTGCCGTGGAGGTCCTGCGGGAAGAGGGGTTCGCAGGACTGACCGTACGCAACGTCGCCGCCCGGGCCGGTGTCGCACCGGCGACCGCCTACACCTACTTCTCGTCCAAGGAACACCTTGTCGCCGAAGTGTTCTGGCGCCGGCTTGTCGCCTCGCCCGAACCCGAGGCGGCCACGACCGACCGCGTCGGCCGGGTGGTCGCGGTGTTGCGCAACGTCGCGCTGATGATGGCCGACGAGCCCGAACTCGCCGGCGCGGTCACCAGCGCACTGCTCGGCCGCGACCCCGACGTCGAACACCTGCGCGCCCGCATCGGCCTCGACATCCGGGCGCGGCTCGCCACCGCGCTCGGCCCCGACGCCGATCCCGACGAGATCGAGGCGCTGGAAATGCTCTACGCCGGCGCCCTCGTCCGCGCGGGCATGGGATACGAGACCTACGAGAAGATCGCCGATCGGCTGGAGACCTCCGCCGCACTTCTATTGGAGTAGCGCATGACCCAGGCTTCGCTCGAACCGCTCCTGTTCGATCCCTACGACTACGGCTTCCACGAGGATCCGTACCCGGTCTACCGGCGTCTGCGCGAGGAGGCGCCGCTCTATCGCAACGACGACCTCGGCTTCTGGGCCCTGTCCCGGCACGCCGACGTCGTCGCGGGCTTCCGCGACCACACCCGGCTCTCCAGCGCCAACGGGGTCTCCCTCGACCCGTCGGCCTACGGACCCCACGCCCACAAGGTCATGTCGTTTCTCGCGATGGACGACCCCCGCCACATGCGCATGCGCCGGCTCGTCTCGAAGGGCTTCACCCCGCGCCGGGTCGCCGACCTGCGCGGCCGCATCCTCGAGCTGACCCTCCGATACCTCGACACCGCCTTGGACACGGGCGAATTCGACTGGATCGCGGAGTTCGCGGGCAAGCTCCCGATGGACGTCGTCTCCGAACTGCTGGGTGTGCCCGAGGCCGACCGCGCCGAACTGCGCCGGCTGGCGGATCTCGTGGTCCACCGGGAGCAGGGCGTGCTCGACGTGCCCGTCGCGGCGATGGAGGCGTCGCTGAACCTCGTCGGCTACTACGCGGACATGCTGGCGCAGCGCCGCACACACCGGTCCGAGGACCTCACCTCGGCCCTGCTCGACGCCGAGGTCGACGGAGACCGCCTCGACGACGACGAGATCATCGGCTTCATGTTCCTGATGGTCGTCGCGGGCAACGAGACCACCACCAAACTTCTCGGCAACGCGCTGTACTGGGGTGCGAAGAACAAGACCGAGCTGGCCGGCGTCCTCGGCAACCCGGACGCCGTCTCCGGTTGGGTGGAGGAGACACTGCGCTACGACACCTCCAGCCAGATCGTCGCGCGCACCGCCGCCACCGACATCGAACGGCACGACGGCACCATCCGCGCGGACGACAAGGTACTGCTGCTCATCGGTTCGGCAAACCGCGACGCCGAGGTGTTCGCCGATCCCGACACCTTCCGCATCGGCCGCGACAACGCGTCCAGGATCGCCAGCTTCGGTGGCGGCGTGCACTTCTGCCTCGGTGCCCACCTCGCGCGCCTCGAGGCGAACATCGCGCTCGAACAGTTCGCCGCGCGCGTCGCCGACTACGACGTCGACTTCGACCGTTGCGAGCGCGTGCACTCGACCAATGTCCGAGGCCTCGCGGCCCTGCCCGTAGAGGTGACCCGGCGCCATGCCTAGATTCGAGCCCAATCCGCCGCGCCGGCCCGCGATCGTCGGCGGCGCCTCCTCCGGCATCGGTACGGCCACCGCGTTCGCACTCGCCGCCCTCGGTCACCCGGTCGCCCTCGGCGCCCGGCGCGTCGAACAGTGCGAGGCCCTCGCGGAGAAGATCCGCGGCGAAGGCGGCGAGGCCGTCGCGCACTTCCTCGACGTGTCGTCCACCGACTCGGTCGACGAGTTCGTCACCGCCGCCGAGAACGCCCTGGGCCCCACCGAGATCGTCCTGTCCGGCGCCGGCGACATGGATTTCCGGCTCGTGCACGAGATGGATCCGGACCGGTTCGAGTTCCAGGTGAACGTCCACCTCGTCGGCACGCAGCGTCTCGCCCATCGCGTGCTCCCCGGGATGATCGAACGGCGCCGCGGCGACTTCGTCGTCATCGGTTCGGACTGCGCCGACGTCGCGCGGCCCCGCATGGGCGCCTACGTCGCCGCCAAGACCGGTCTCGAGGCGCTCGTGCGCCAGATGCGGATGGAACTCGAGGGCACGGGGGTTCGCGCGTCGGTGGTGCGTCCCGGCCCGACACAGACCGGGATGGGGCTCGACGCCCCCGCGGAGGTCATCGAGCCGCTGCTCGCCGACTGGACCAGATGGGGCTTCGCCCGGCACTCCTACTTCCTCCGCGCCTCCGAGATCGCGAACGCCGTCGTCGCCGTCGTGTCGGCCCCGCGCGGAACCCACCTGGTACTGACCGAAGTGCAACCGGAAGCGCCGCTGCTGAAGGACTCTCGGGGAAAGGACCCTGAATGACCACGATCGTCACTCCCACGCGTGTCTCGGGGGGCGAGCACGAACACGGCCACCTCGAGGAGCTGCGCACCGACCCCATCGGACTGATGCAGCGCGTCCGCGACGAGTGCGGCGACGTGGGGGTCTTCCAGCTCGCCGACCGCAACGTCGTGCTGCTCTCCGGCGCGCGGGCCAACGAGTTCTTCTTCCGCTCCGCCGACGAGGACCTCGACCAGCAGGCCGCGTACCCGTTCATGAAGCCGGTCTTCGGGGAGGGTGTGGTCTTCGACGCCAGCCCCGAGCGCCGCAAGGAGATGCTGCACAACTCGGCGTTGCGCGGCGAGCAGATGAAGGGTCACGCGGCCACGATCGAGCGCGAGGTCCGGGACATCGTCGCGGGCTGGGGCGACGAGGGCGAGATCGACCTGCTGGAGTTCTTCGCGGAGCTGACGATCTACACGTCCTCGGCCTGCCTGATCGGCAAGAAGTTCCGCGGCCAGCTCGACAGCCGGTTCGCGCGCCTGTACCACGACCTGGAAAAGGGCACCGACGCGCTCGCCTTCGTCGACCCCTACGCGCCCATCGAGAGCTTCCGTCGCCGCGACGAGGCTCGTCGCGGGCTGGTCGCCCTCGTCGAGGAGATCATGGTCGATCGCATCGCGAACCCGCCCCGAGGCAGGGAGGACCGCGACATGCTCGACGTCCTCGTCTCGATCGAGGACGAGGGCGGCGCCAAGCGGTTCAGCGCGGACGAGATCACCGGCATCTTCATCTCGATGATGTTCGCCGGCCACCACACCACGTCGGGAACGGCGGCCTGGGCGCTGATCGAGCTGCTGCGCAATCCGGAGTACCTGCGCGGGGTCACCGACGAGCTCGACGTCCTCTACGCCGACGGTGAGGGCGTGAGTTTCCATGCGCTGCGGCAGATCCCGCTGCTCGAGGCGGTACTGAAGGAGACGCTGCGGCTGCACCCGCCGCTGATCCTGCTGCTGCGCGTCGCGCGCGGCGAGTTCGAGGTCGAGGGTTACCGGATCGGGGAGGGCGATCTCGTCGGCGCCACCCCGGCGATCTCCAACCGCATCCCGGAGGACTTCCCGGAGCCCGATTCCTTCGATCCGGGCCGCTACATCGATCCGCGGCAGGAGGACATCGTCAATCGCTGGACCTGGATTCCGTTCGGGGCGGGCCGGCACCGGTGCGTGGGCGCGGCGTTCGCCCTCATGCAGCTCAAGGCGATCTTCTCGGTCCTGCTGCGGGACTACGAATTCGAGATGTCCCAGCCGTCCGGAACCTACCGCAACGACCATTCCAAGATGGTGGTTCAGCTCGCGCAGCCGTGTGCGGTGCGCTACCGCCGTCGGATGTGAGGACACCCCCCGTGAAAGTGGAAGCAGACCTCGACCTGTGTCAGGGGCATGCGATGTGTGCGCTGGAAGCACCGGACGTCTTCGACGTTCCAAAGCACGGCACGGTCCGGATCCTGATGGACGACATACCCGAAAACCTGCGCGGCGACGTCGAATCCGCCGTCCGGTACTGCCCCACCCGAGCCCTCCGCATCGTCGAGGACTGATCCCGAGGAGACACGTCATGGCACCGTTCGACCGAGCCGAACTCGACGAGATGATCGAACGCTGGATCGGAGCGAACATGAAGGCCGAGGCAGCCGGCGACTGGAAGCCCTTGGCCGAGATGTACACCGAGGACGCGACCTACGGTTGGAACTACGGCCCGAAGGACGACTTCATGGCCGTCGGAAGGGCGGAGATCCGCGAACTCGCCCTCGGCCAGGAGATGGCCGGTCTCGAGGGATGGCAGTACCCCTACCAGCGGTTCGTCGTGGACGAGCGGACCGGCGACGTCATCGGCTTCTGGAAGCAGGTCGCCGACGCGACCCGCGACGACGGATCACACTACGAGGTGTACGGCTTCGGCGGCAGCTGGTTCCGCTACGGCGGGGACTTCCAGTGGTCCTGGCAGCGCGACTTCTTCGACTTCGGCAACGTCTCCCACCTGTTCCTGGAGATGATCACGGCCGGCACCCTGTCCGACGGCATGAACAGGCGGATCGAACGGTCGACGTCGACGAAACGCCTGCCCGGCTGGTACCCGGCCGGACAGGCACCGGTGCCGCTGTGGTGAGCCCGGTGAACGTCCGCGACTCGTTCGCCGCGCTCACCCGGTCGGACCTCGCCGTCCTCGTCCCCGAACTGCTTCTGTGCGGCCAGCTCGTCGACCGGTCCGGGATGGCCCACCTGATCTCGGCGTTCGGACGGCAGGGGATGGCCGAGGTGGCCGTCGAGGAGTGGCAGGCGTCGAGCCCGTGGTACACCCGGCGCATGCAGCGCGCCCTGCGGTACGAGGGCGACGGCGTCGAGACGATCTTCAAGGGGCTGCAGCTCGACATCGGTGCGCCGCCACAGTTCATGGACTTCCGGTTCCGCGTCGACGACCACGACCACGGCGAGTTCCGGCTCGACCACTGCGGCGCGCTCATGGACGTCGAGCCGCTGGGCGAGGCGTATGTGACGGCCATGTGCCACGACATCGAGGACCCCACCTTCGACGCGACCGCCCTCGCCACCAACCCGCACGCGCAGGTGCGGCCGATCCACCGGCCCCCGCGCCGGCCGGCCGACCGCCACCCGCACTGCGCGTGGACGGTGACGATCGACCCGTCGCACGTGCCGCCGGAGACCGCCCCGCACACCGAGGCGATCGGCCTTACCGCGGCCGTCGCGGTGGAACTCGGTCCGATCGACCCGGCGGACGAGGGACGCGGCGACTACTCCGGCCCCTTGCTCTCCGACCTGCGGTTCGCGGACTTCTCGCACTCGGCCCTCGTACGGATCGCGGAGGAGGTGTGCTTGCAACAGCATCTGCTCACGCTGGGCTTCCTTCTCGGCGTGCGCAAACGCACCGACGAGGACACCGCGCTGTCCCTCGCCCGCAAGCAGCTGACCGGCATTGCGGGGCTGGCGTCCGAGCGGCTACGCGACGCCCTCGGCCTGCCGCGCGACGTCGAAGGACTGGCGACGGTGCTCTCGGTCCACCCTGTGTTCGCGCCGAGGCAGTACGTCGATTGCGAGATCAGTTGGGAGCCCGGCAGGCTGCACCTGCGCCTCGGGCGGTCCGGGGGTGCCGACGCGGACGGATCGTGGCCCACCCTGATCGACGGGGACCACCTCGGGCCGTTGCAGGCGCTGGTGCGCGGCGTCGACCCGCACTTCACCGCGCGCGTGGTGTCCGAGGACGCCCACGCGCTCACCGTCGAGGTGATCCGCGAGGCCGAACCCGCGAGCGAGTGCGGCGAGGTCGCGATCACCCGCTTCAGCACCGGCGCGACCTTCGCGTTCGCCGACCGGGGAATCCCCCTGCCGCTCACCGTCGTCTGAACGCCCCGCCCCCATCCGTCCGGCCCGTACCGGCCGAATGTCACATCGGTTCGATTCGATCGAACCGATGTGACATTCGGCCACACCGACGGGGTGGGGGAACGTTCAGGTCGCGGCGGCGGCGATGCCGGCGCGGCGGCCGAAGAAGCTGCTGTCCCCGAGCGACGTGCCGCTCGCGTAGCCGCCTGCGCACACACCGGAGGTGCAGCGGCCCGCGGCGTACAGGCCCGGGATCGGCTCGCCGGAGACGTGCAGGACCTCCGAGTTCACGGTGGTGTGCAGGCCGCCGAGGGTGAAGCCCGCGGTGCAGTTGCGCAGGTCGAGCGCTGCGACGGGGGTCCCGATCGGTCTGACCCACTCGGGCTTCTTCCCGAGGACGGGGTCGGTGCCGGCCGCGGCGTGCCGGTTGTACACCTCGACGGTGGCCTGCAGAGTGCCCTCCGGCAGGCCCATGTCGGATTCGAGTTCGGCGACCGTCTCCGCCGCCCATTTCGGCGGGAACCGGAAGTACGGAGTGGAACTGGTGGTGGCACAGCCTTCTTCGTAGGAAGCCTCGTCGATGACGAGGTACGCCTGGTTGTCGTTGCGCAGAAGGGTGAGCTGTCCGACGCGTCCGGGGTAGGTGTCCTCGGGGACGTACCGCTGGCCGCGGGCGTTGACGAGAATGCCGCGTGCCATCAGTTGCGGATCGGCGAAGAACGCCACCTCGGTGGCGCCCATGTGCGCGAGGTCGGCGCCGAGGGCCTGAGCCATCCGGATGGAGCAGCCGTCGTGCTCCTCGATCGCGGCGGCCGGCCGGCCGATGAGCTGCGGGGCGAACGCGGTGACCATGGCGTCGTTGTACGCGAAGCTACCGGTGGTGAGCACGACGCCGCGACGTGCCCGCACGAAGACCTCGTCGCCGAACTTCTTCGCGGCGATCCCGACGACCCGATCCGCGTCGTCGACGATCAACCGCTGCACCCGGATGTCGAACACCGGTGTCACCCCGAGGGATTCGGCCGTCTCGGCCAGCGGCTTCATCAGCATGTACCCGCCGCCCTGCTCGCCGGTGCGCTTGTTGCTCATCTGCGGCACGTGGCCGCGCGGAGCGGGCGTGGCGATCTCGTTGAAGGGTGCGGAGTTCTCGCCGCCCGAGTACATCAGGCCCTCGTCGCCGGGGATCTCCCAGCCGGGCTCGCCCCAGAACGCCGATCTGAACACCACTCCGTTCTCGGTGAGCCACCGGTAGTGCTCGACGCTGCCGTCGCAGTAGTCCGCGATCTTGGCCTCGTCGGCGCCGGGGCCGAGGGCGGCGAGCATGAACGTCTTCATGTTCTCGGGGGTGTCCTCGAATCCGAGTTCGCGCTGGAGCGGTGTGCCGCCGCCCAGGTAGACGATGCCGCCGGACAGGGCCGCGGCACCGCCCCAGCCGCCGGTGCGTTCGAGGATCAGCACGTCGGCGCCGGCGCGGGCGGCCTCGATGGCGGCCGAGACCCCGGCGATGCCGTAGCCGGCGACGACGACGTCGGCCTCGTGGTCCCAGGCGGTGATCTCGGCGGCGCGCAGTGGGCGGAAGGCGGCAGTGGTCATGGAGGTGTTCCTTCTCTGTCGTGGACCGTCAGCGGGTCGAGTCCAGCGTGGCGGCGAGCTTGTCGAGGTAGGCGAGGATCTCGTCCTCGGGGCGGTCGGGCAGGCCGAACATCACTTCGGTCACGCCGAGGTCGCGCCACCGCTGGAGCCGGGCGGGGTCGGGCCGGCCGGCGAGGACCACGATCTCCGGGGCGCCGTCGCGGCCGGCTTCGGTCCAGGTGGTCCGCAGCCGTTCGACGCGGTCGTCGATGTCGCGTTCGATCGGGGTGGTGATCCAGCCGTCGGCGGAGCGGGCGATCCACGCGAAGGTGCGGTCGGTGCCGCCCGCGCCGATCAGCACCGGTGGGCGGGGCTGCTGGATCGGTTTGGGCCAGGCCCAGCTCGGGCCGAACGAGACGAACTGCCCGGCGTAGGCCGCCTCGTCCTCGTTCCACAGGGCCTGCATCGCCTCGAGGTACTCGCGCAGCGCGGTGCGCCGTTTTCCGGGCGGTACGCCGTGGTCGGCGAGTTCCTCGGCGTTCCAGCCGAATCCGGCGCCGAGGACGACCCGCCCGCCGGAGAGGTGATCGAGGGTCGCGACGGTCTTGGCCAGCGTGATGGGGTCGTGCTCGAGGGGCAGGGCGACCGAGGTGCCGAGCCGGATGGTCGAGGTGACGGCCGCGGCGAGCCCGAGCGCGACCCACGGATCCAGGGTCCGGCGGTACCGGTCGTCGGGCAGCGTCTCGTTGCCGGTGCCGGGATGTGCGGATTCGCGGCGCACGGGGATGTGGGTGTGCTCGGGGACGTAGAACGCGTCGAAGCCGCGTTCCTCGGCTGCCCGGGCGGCCCGCTCCGGCCGGATGCCGCGATCGCTGGTGAACAGGGTGATGCCGTGACGCACGGACGCTGCCTCCCTACTGGTCGAGTCCAGGCAACTGTAACGCGTTCTAGTGTGCGGTGGAACTCGTTCCAGACAGCTGTCCATTCAATCCGCACGGGTCCGGGCGCCGCGGGACGGGGAGCGCACTACGCTGGCGGACAGACGTACGAAAGGTGAGGACGATGGCGGAGGCGAGCGCAGCATCGCGATCGAAGGTGCGGCCCGCGTCGTTTCTGGGCGCGGACCTGAAGCCGGCCCAGCGCGCCCGCTACCTGAGGATCATCGAGACCGCGAAGGAGCTGGCCTCGGAAGGCGGCTACGACGCGGTCCAGATGCGCGCCGTCGCCGAGCGCTCGGGCGTGGCCCTGGGCACCGTGTACCGCTACTTCCCGTCCAAGAACCACCTGCTGGTGGTGGCGATGGTGCTGCTGTTCGAAGATCTGAGCAACCGGTTCGGCGAGACCGAGATCCCCGGTGACTCGGCGCACGAGCGGATCATGTCGGTGCTGCACGGCTACATCGGCCGGCTCGAGAGCGACCACAACCTCTACGACGCGCTCGTGCGTGCAGCGATGTTCGCGGACGCGTCGTCCTCGGCCGAACTCGACCGGCTCGGAGCGATCATGACCGGGATGTACGCCCGCGCGGCGGGCGTCGAGGTGGTGAGCGAGCAGCTGCTCAACGCGGTGCACGTGATCGCCGACGTGTGGATGTCGAACCTGGTGAGCTGGGCGGCCGGCCGGGCCACCGCGGACCAGGTGATGGCGCACATGGACAGTGTGGTCCGGCTCGTGTTCGACCGGCTGGAGAAGCTCCAGGCGATCGGCTGACGCGATCGTCCGCGTCCGGGGCGTGCATGCACACCCCGGACGCGGACGATCAGGCCGGGACCTCCACGATGCCCACGGTCGGCAGGAAGAAGCACGACGTCTCGCCGTTCTGCACCGTGCCGAACACGGCGGCGAGGACGGTTCCCGAGCCGGTGGCGACCGGTGCTGCGCGGACTCCGCCGAGCGGGACCGCACCGGCGAAGAAGTTCTGCACCGCGGTGGCGACGAGCGGCCGGGCGAACTCGGGCACGCCCCCGGGGACGGCGAGCGCCGCGGCCTCGGCGATGGTGCCCATGGGCACGAACCCGCCCTGGAAGGTGTTGACGTTGAACCACGCGACCTGCATCCCGGTGGTGTTCGCGCCGTCCTTCTCCACGCCCATCGGCACGAAGGCGAACAGGGTCTCCCCGGGATCGACGGCGTTGACGGGCCCGACCATCGGGATGTTCAGGTTCGGCCACGGGCCGGGGGCGGCCCCGGCGACGGCGGGGGCGATGCCGAGCGGCAGGCTGCCGCCCTCGGTGCAGAAGGGCGCGCCGGTGGGGTAGAGGAACGGTTCGATGCCGAGGCCGCGCAGGAACTCCACGGCGTCCTCGTAGGCGGAGAGCGGCGAGTCCTCGGCGACGTCGGTGGCGCCCCCGCGCGCGGAGCCGATGGCCTCGGCGGCGGCGACCGCGAGGGCATCGGCGCCCGGCTGGGCCCGGAGCGTCTCGAGGGCGCCGACGAGCGGATCGGGTGCCGGCGCGGCAGCGACGATGGGGTCCGCGGGGGGTTCGGCGGCCGCGACGGCGGGCAGCGCCAGGGCAGCGGCCACGGTGAGGGAGGCTGCGGCGGTGAGCCGGCGCAGCCCGCGCCGGGTGGTCCTGGTGGTCATGCTTCGCTCCTGTACGTGGTCGGAACCGGAACACCGTCCGCCCCGGAGTCCTGCACGGCTCCGGGGCGGAAACCTGCGAGTCACGTGTTACCTGTGTGACTCGTGGTGTTGGTGGGATCAAGCAGAACACAGCGAGAACAGACCGGCCAGTCCGGCGCGGCGTGGTGTTATGCAAACGAAACGAGTCGTGTCCGGTTCGAGACCGGACATTTCACTCGTGAGGGCGTTCGGCCGACTCCAGGCCCGAGGTGTCGTCCGGATTCCGGCGTAGATGCATCAGGCTGGCGGAGAGACCGCCCCACACCAACCCCAGTGCGACGACCATCATCGCGATCGCAGATCCGCTCACAGTCTCTCTCCCGCTTCCGTCGATTCGGTGTGCGCCAACTCGGCGTCCGTCAACCCCCACGGGGCGAACGACAGCGCCACCGCGATCACGATCACCGCCACCTGCACACCCCATCCGAAGGTGGCGACGAGCGCGTCGGGCAGGTCGCCGTAACCTTCGTCGATCCGGTCCACGATCTCGCTGATCAGCATGTACCCGAGCACGACCGGGGTGAGGACGCCGGCGAAGATCCGCCAGAGGAGGCCGACCTTGAACGACGACACCGAGTTCAGGTGATCCTGCAGCTCGGGCAGCCGGCGCAAGCCCCATGCGAGCACGACGAGCGTGACGAGAGCGACCCCGACGATGCCGAACTGGTTGGCGAAGCGGTCGACGACGTCGAGGGTGTTCAGACCGGTGGTGGTCGGGAACAGCAGAACGGACGTGATCGTCGCGACGCTGCCGACGAGCAGGACCGCCGGCACGCGGGTGAGGCCGGTCTTGTCCTCGACCGCCGATACGCACACCTGGATGATGCTGATCAGCGACGTGAAACCCGCGAAGACGAGCGAGCCGAAGAACAGCAGGCCGAACAATGCACCGCCGGGCATCTGCGAGACGATCGTCGGGAACGCGATGAACGCAAGGCCGATCCCGCCGCTCACCACCTCGTCCACACCCACGCCCTGCGCCTGCGCCATGAAGCCCAGCGCCGAGAACACCCCGATGCCGGCGAGGATCTCGAAGCTCGAGTTGGAGAAGCCGACGACGAGACCGGAGCCCGTGAGGTTGGTCCGGTGCTTGAGGTACGACGAGTAGGTGACCATGATGCCGAAGGCGACGGACAGCGAGAAGAAGATCTGGCCGTAGGCGGCGATCCACACGCCGGTGTCCGTGAGCGCCGACCAGTTTGGCCGGAAGAACGCGTCGAGACCGGTCGCGGCGCCGTCGAGGGTCAGCGCCCGCACCACCATGCCGGCGAACAACAGCAGCAGCAGCGGCACGAAGAACCGGTTCGCGGCCCCGATGCCGCGCTGCACCCCCAGCGCCAGGATGACGAGCACCACGACCCAGATCCCGAGCAGCGGCCACGCCACACCCGGCACGAAGTCGAGGCCGAACGTGGCGTCGGCATCCATCTGCAGGAAGTCCTGCAGGAAGAAGGCTTCCGCGTCGTCACCCCACGCCCGGGTCGCCGAGAAGAACGTGTAGCGCAGCGCCCACGCGATGATCACCGCGTAGTAGACGCCGATGACGAAGCAGATGCCCACCTGCCACCAGCCGAGGCTCTCGGTCGCGCGCTTGAGGCGGTGGAACGCCAGCGGCGGCGAGCCGCGGAACTTGTGCCCGATCGCGTAGTCGACGAACAGCAAGGGAATGCCCGCGGTCAGCAGGGCCACCAGATACGGCACGATGAATGCGCCGCCGCCGTTCTCGTACGCGATGTACGGGAAGCGCCAGATGTTGCCCAGTCCGACCGCCGAGCCGATGGCGGCGAGAATGAACACCGACCGGCCGGACCAGACCTCTCTCGTGCGCACCGCTGCGTCCTCAGTCACTGACGTACCTTTCCTCGGTTTCAGACTGTCGACGCTAGCGCCCGCGGGCCTGCTCCGTGGGTGATCCGGGCGGACGGGCACGGCGTGTCGGAGCGGGGCTCAGTCCTGCCACAGCTTGTCGAGTTCGGGGCCCGGTTCCTCGTCCGGCGGGGCCCCGCGGTAGCGCAGGGCGAAGATCACCCAGCCGATGGCCGCGATCATCAGGAAGCTCACCAGCCGGTACACGACGACCGCGGACAGGGCCTGCGCGCCGGTCATTCCGCTGGCCGTCAGCGCGGGCACGAGCACGGCGTCCATCACGCCGAGTCCAGCCGGCAGGAGGGGGATCGCGCGGCTGGCGGCGGTCCCCGCGGCGTATGCGACGGCGATGCCGGCCAGGCTGGGCTTGCCGCCGATCGCGTACGCGGCGAAGGCGAGGCACGCGCCGTCGCACAGCCAGTTGAACAGCGACCAGCCGAACGCCCGGGCGGCGTGGGTGCGGTCGAGTTGGACCGCCCGCAGCTGAGCCACGATGCGTTTCCAGGCCCGGGCACCGGCCTGTGCCGGCTTCTTGCGCAGGCGGTTGACGCCGCGCAGCGCGATGATGCCGATCGATTCGAATGCATCGGGCCGGCTGGCCGCGTACTGCACGAGCACGACGAACGCCGCGAACCCGCCGAGGGAGAAGATGAGCGAGAACGGGTTGGTGGTGGCGCCCACGAGCAGCGCGCCCACGATGCCGAGCAGTGCCAGTCCTGCCGCCTGCAGCAGACCGGCCATCACGAGCTGCCAGGTGGAGACGACGGGGCTCGCCCCCCACTTGCGCATCTGCCGGTACGTGAAGGTGGTGGCCACCACCGGGCCGCCCGGCAGGGTCACGCTCATCGAGTTCGCGGCGTACGCCACCGACAGGGACTGGCGCTGCGTCACCGTGACCCCGGCCGCGGACAGCAGGGTGCGCTGCACGCGCGCGAAGCTCGACATCTCGGTCAGTGCGGCCAGGATTGCCGCGCCCACCCACCACCAGCGCAGGTCGGAGAGGTTGCTGACGCTGGTCTTCAGCTCCGGCCAGACGAGGACGACCTCGACGGTGAGGACGACGACGAGCACGAGTCCGAGCAGCCACTTGAGGCGCCGGCGCCGGGTCGGCGACATTCCGCCGTTGCCGTTGCCGTTGCCGTTGCCGTTGCCGTTGCCGTGGCCCGGGGTGCGGTCGTGTTCTCCCACGGCCGCGTCCCCGTTCTCACCCGCATCGGTCATGCGGGCCAATTCGCGAGCGTCTTCCGGTACAGGTCCTCCACCTCCGCGACCCGCGCGCCGAGCTCGTCGAGCGTCCAGTCGCTCACGTCGATGGGGTCGAGAACCACCACGTCGACGGTTCCCGGCCGCAGTACCGTGGAGTGCTTCCACAGCACCTCCCCGGCGTTGCGGATCACCACCGGCACGATCGGGACGCCCGCCTGCATGGCGATGTGGAACGCGCCCTTCTTGAACCGGCCGATCTCCGGGGTCAGGGAGCGGGTGCCCTCCGGCGCGATGATCACCGAGGTGCCCTCGCGCAGTGTGTCGACCACGGGACCGAGTGCCGCCTTCGCCTGCTCGGTGTTGGCCCGGTCCACGAACGCGGCCCCGACGAAGCGGAGCACCAGCCCGAACAGCGGGTCGCTCGCCATCTCCTTCTTCGTGACCCCGGTGAAGCTGTGCCGCAGCACCCGCGCCATGATCACCGGATCGAGCTGGCTCTGGTGGTTGAAGATGAAGACCGCGGGACGCTGTGACCAGGCGTTGGCCTCGTTCCGGATGTCGACATCGATGCCGGCGAGGGCCAGCGGGACCTCGCCCGCCAGGGTGGCGATCGAGTCCAGCGCCACCTTCTTGTTGCGGTTGAGCAGGCCGAGGCCGACACCGGTCCACACCGAGCCGAACAGGCCGCCGTACGCGGCGAGGGTGCGGACCACCTCTTTGGTGCCCGGCGTTCCGCGCGGCCTGAATCGCAGGATCGGCCAGCCTTGCGCGGCGGCGGTGCGCTCGAGGTTCCGGTCCGGGTTGGTCGGCGTCGGATTGCCCATCGTGGCGAGGAAGTCGGCGTCCTCGCCCCCGTTGGAATACGTGTAGCTCTGCTCGCGATCGATGTTGTTCGCCTCGGCGAACGCCGCCACGGCCTGCGCTTTGCCGCTGCGCCACAACGACTTTCCGTCCACCCGACCCGTGAGCACCCCGTCGCGCACCTCGAGCGGGCTGAACAGGACGTGCTCGACGCCGAGCGCATCCGCCGTCGCCTGGATCTGGTAGCGCGACGCCGAGGACGCGATCACCACCGTGTGCCCCGCCGCCTGGTGCGCCCGGATGAGCTGCCACGCCTCGGGATAGATGTGGCCGGCGATCGTGGACGCGAACAACCGGCGCCCGATCTCGTACAGCTCGTCCTCGGTGTGCCCGCCCCACGCCTTGAACGCCACCGCGACGAACCGCTCGAAGTCCGCCTCGGTGTCGTGGCCACGCAAACCGTTGAGCATGGTGGCGGCGAGTTCGGCGGCGCCGACCTTCCCGGCGAGCAACCGGTCGCGGAAGAAGTGCAGGCCGGAGAAGCCGTGGACGATCGTGCCGTCGAAATCGAAGAACGCCGCGATCTCCGGACCCTTCGGCCCGGTTCGCACCCGCTCGAGCGCTTCCTCGAGGATCACCGCTCCGCCTTTCTGTTGGATACGTCGAGAGATTCGGCGAGCCGGACCCGCTCACCCACCGCGAGCAGCTGCGCCGCGAACTCCTCCCGTCGCTGCCGGATCTCGTCGCCTCCACGTTCCAGCAGCCCGCGGTTGGCGGCAAGCTGCAGCGCCGTCGCGAACAGTTCCGACGAGACCGACTCGGGCCCGAACAGCCGGCCCTGCAGCAGCATCTGCCGGCCGACCGCGACGCACTCGTCCAGGAACGTCTTGCGGTCGACCTGCAGGGCCGGGTCACGCCGGGCAAGGCGTTCGGCGACGACGAGCTGCGCGTCCAAGAAGGACCGCAGCGCGCGGTGCGCCATGAAGAACCCGGTTTCGAGCAGCGCGGTCAGCGCCAGCTCCACATCCGGCAGGGCGTCACGCCAGGACGGCATCAGCAGGGCGATCTCGTCGCGCATGTCGGCCTCGAACCGGTCCCGGTCGGGGAAGAAGAACTCGAACTTGAGCAGGTCGCGCACCGCCTTGGCCTCCTCCCACGCCGCCCGCACCGGGTCGAGGTCGGGATTGGCGTGCGCGTGGAGGACCGCCAGCTCCATCAGGGCGCGGTTGACGAACCAGTGCACGCCGCTGTTGCGATAGAACGCGGCGACCAGGTGCTGCCCGGGCTGGATCGAGTAGACCGGCTCGTCCCCACCGGCGTAGGTGGTGACGACGCCGGCATCGCTCAGCGCGGACAGGACGTTCTCCAGGCCGCCCTCGACGTCGAGGACGTCGAGTTCGCCCTGCGGTATCCCGCGGGCGTCGATGTACCGGCGGACCGGTGCGATGACCGCCCGCACCTCGTCGAGGGTCAGCGCCCGGTCCCGGACACCGAGCAGGGCGAGCGTGACCAGGCAGTTCACGGTGACCGGGGTGTGGCAGTTGATGCCCACGGCCACCTCGAACGCGACCTTCTGCAGCGCCTTGCGGCTGCGCTCGGTGTATTCGGTCTCGTCCGCGGCGGGTTCGCCGGACAGCTCCGGGTCCCCGCTCGCGGCGAGCTGCGAGCGCATCGACAGCGGTTCCCCGAACCGCACGTACACGTTGCCTGCGCGGCGTCGCTGGTTGCGCGCGTACCTCGCCAGCCAGGCCAGACCCTCGGGCTTCTTCTGGGCGCCGGTCTGTTCGGCCGCGACGGCCGCGACCTCGGCGAGCCCCTCGTAGGTGATGGAGACCGGCACGAGCATCGCGTCCTCCACCCGGCCGCCCCGGATCGCGTTCGCGACGTAGTTGAGCAGGCCGTAGCGGGGCGAGCGGAGTTTGCCGGTGCGGGTGCGGCCCCCCTCGAAGTACCACTCCAGGTTGAACCGCTTCGTCAGCAGATATGCGAAGTACTCCTCCAGCGCCGCCTTGTACACGGCGTCGTCACCGAAGCTGCGACGGATGAACACGGTGCCGGTGCGCCGGGCGATCGGACCGATCGGCCAGAACGTCAGATTGGCGCCACCCATGAGGTGGTTCCGCGGGAAGTCGTTCCGGGCCAGCACGTCGCCGAGCACGAAGGCGTCCGCGTAGGACCGGTGCGACGGCAGGAACACCAGCGGGTAGCGGCGGTTGAGGTCGCGCAGACTCCGCAGCCCCGTTTCATCGGCGTGCACGGTCCACGCCGCGGAGTGCAGCGGCCGCATCATCTCGGTGAACAGGTCCGTCACCAGCCGGGACTGGACGGCGACGAGTTCCCCGAGCGCGGAGGTCGCGCGTGCCCGCACCTCCTCGGGCGCGATGTTGTGCTCGGTGCCGATCGCGTCGAGCCGGCGCCGGAACGACGCCGAATCCATGATCTGCTCCGCCACCAGCTTCGGCACCTTGTACCGGTCGCCGATGACGGCCCGCTCGGCGCGATCGAGACCCACCACCGCGCGGTGGGTCACGAACCGGGCGAACGACTCGGGTGCCGGATCGCCGTCCTCGGCGAGGTGCCGGGACCGCAACTCGCTCAGCCGTGCCGGCTCGGCGAGGACGATCCGGAATCGGTCGGGGGAACGCCCGACCAGCCACTTCTGCAGGAACCGGTTCGGATTGCGCGGGTTGGTCAGCGCCACGATGTCGGAGAACCGGACCCGCCGCTCGCCGTCGCGGGCCTCCGGCAACCACACCACTCCCACGGGCAGCACCAGGGGATCGTCGTCCCGGCCGACGAGATCCTGCGCGAGACGACGTGGGTCGAGGTCCATCTCCTCGACCGGCCCGTCCGCGCGGTACTCTGCCGGCACCTCGTCCGACCGCAGCCAGTGCGAGATCAACCTGCGCTCGATCGGTGTCGTCGTCTCGGTGAGAACCACCGTCGGGTGCCCGCCGATGTCCGAGTCCCGCCCGTTCGTGCTCATGTCTCCCCATTCCCGGATAGTCCGAATGAAACGTACCGCGGATCGGCCGCCCGCTCCGGCGCAACCACACGAGAGACCTTCGGCACTTCTGCCGGCGCGCGATCCGGTCCACGCTGAGGCAAGGTGGGCAACGTACCGAAGTTCGACAGGCTTCATCGGGGAGGAACTCCGTGACCGGCACCGACCGATCCGAACCGGCGTACGCGGCGATCCGGGAGACCCACACCTCCGTGGTGTTCTTCGTCGGGGGCCGCGTGCACAAGCTCAAGAAGCCGCTCGACCTCGGGTTCCTCGACAACCGGACCCGGCAGGCGCGGGAGCGGGCCTGCCACCGTGAGGTCGAACTCAACCGGCGTCTCGCCCCCGACGTCTACCTCGGCGTCGCCGACGTGCACGGGCCCGACGGTCTGGTGTGCGAGCACCTCGTCGAGATGCGCCGGTTGCCCGACGACCGTCGCCTCGCCGCCCTGGTGCAGCGCGGCGAGCCCGTCGCCGCGGTCGTCACCGCCGTCGCGCGGCAGGTCGCCGCCCTGCACGCCGCGTCGCCGCACGAGCCGGCGATCGACCAGTGTGCCACGGCGCAGTTCCTCGGCGGACTGTGGCGGGAGAGCCTGGATCACCTCGACCGGCTGCCCGTCGGGGCGGAGGCGACGGACCTGCTCACCGCGATCCGGGACATGGCCGGCCGCTATCTCGCGGGCCGCGAGCGGTTGCTCGACGAGCGGATCGCCGCGGGGCGCGCCGTCGACGGGCACGGGGATCTGCTCGCCGACGACATCTTCTGCCTCGACGACGGCCCCCGGATCATCGACTGTCTCGAGTTCGACGACCGGTTGCGCTACGGCGACGCCGCTCTCGACATCGCCTTCCTCGCGATGGACCTCGAACGGCTCGGCGGTGAGGCGGCGGCGCGGCAACTGCTGCCCGCCTACGCCGAGTTCTCTGCCGACGCGTTCCCGTCGTCGCTGATGCACCACTACATCGCGTACCGGGCCGTGGTCCGGGCGAAGGTCGCCGCGCTGCGGCACGAGCAGGGCGACGAGCACTCCCGGGGCAGCGCGCTCGCGCTGCTGGACCAGACCCGGCGCAACCTCGATCGGGGCCGCGTCCGGCTCGTCGTCGTCGGGGGTCTGTCCGCCACCGGCAAGACGACCGTGGCGCACCTGGCGGGGCAGCACCTGGGCGCGACCGTGCTGCGCAGCGATGTGGTCCGAAAGGAACTGGCCGGTCTCGCCCCGACCGCCGATGCCACCGCCGCCGTCGGTGCCGGGCTCTACAGCGCCGCCCACACCGACGAGACCTACGACGAGCTGCTGCGCCGCGCCGCCGTCGCCCTCGGTCACGGCGAGTCGGTCGTCCTGGACGCGACGTGGCTCACCGAGCCCCGGCGGGAGGCGGCGCGGGCGGTCGCCGCCGCCGCGACCGCCGACCTCGTCGAGATCGAGTGCCGGGCGGACCCGGCAGTGCTGGTCCGCCGCATCGTGGCCCGGCGTGAGCGGGGCGGCGACGCGTCGGATGCCACGCCCGCGGTCCTGGACGACCAGCTCCACGTGCGCGACGAATGGCCCACGGCGCGCGTCGTGGACACGAGCGGCGACAGCCTTCCCGACGGCGCGTGGCTCGAACGGGAACTCGGCCCCCGGCCGTGGTGAGGACAGGCTCGCATTGCTACCGCGACGGGTGGAATCGTCCTAGCCTGAGGGCATGTCGACCGATCCCTCGCTCAGCCACGCCGACGTCGAACCGCATTCCGGCGGCATCTCGGCGAAACTGAACTGGCTGCGCGCCGGCGTCATGGGCGCGAACGACGGCATCGTCTCCACGGCCGGTCTCGTCGTCGGTGTCGCTGCCGCCACCACCGACGAATCGACCATTCTCACAGCGGGTTTCGCCGGCCTCGCGGCGGGTGCGGTGTCGATGGCCCTGGGGGAGTACGTGTCGGTCAGCGCGCAGCGGGACACCGAGCGGGCGCTGCTGCACAAGGAACGCCGCGAGCTCGAGGAGATGCCGGACGCCGAGCTCGAGGAGCTGACCGCGCTGCTCGAAGGCAAGGGGATGTCGAGGGTGACGGCGCGCACCGCGGCGAAGGAGATGACCGAGCGCGACGCGCTGTCTGCACACGCCGAGGTCGAACTCGGTATCGACCCCGGGGCGCTGGCGAATCCGTGGGCCGCGGCGCTCTCGTCGGCGGTCGCGTTCACCGTCGGCGCACTCGTGCCGCTGCTCGTGATCGTGCTGCCGCCGGCGGACCTGCGGGTTCCCGTCACCTTCGTGTCGGTGCTCGTGGCGCTGGCCCTGACGGGCTCGGTCAGCGCGTGGCTCGGTGGGGCGCGGCGCGGGCGGGCGATGTCCCGCGTCGTGATCGGCGGTGCGCTCGCGATGATCGTGACGTACGCGGTGGGTCTGGCATTCGGGACCGCGACGGCCTGAGCCCGGCGCCGCCCCGGGACGGGCGGCACCGGACGGTCGTCACTTCTTGCGGCTGATCATGATCGGGCAGGGCGCGTTGTGCAGAAGATTCTGGCTCACCGACCCGAGCAGCGCCCCGGTGAACTGGCTGCGACCGTGACTGCCCACCACGACGAGCTGCGCGTCCTCGAGCTGCCGCAGGATCACCTTGGCGACGGGACCCCGGTCCACGACGCGGCGGACCTCCACGTCGGGGAACTTCTCGTGCCAGCCGGCGAGAGTCTCGGCCAGGACCGCGGATTCGGACTCGCCCACCGCCTCCCAGTCCACGAGCGTCGCGACCGTGCCGACGCCGAGTGCCGCGTCGCCGATCCACGAGTGCACCGCGACCAGCGGTACACCGAACAGGGCTGCGTACTCGAAGGCGTGCCCGACCGCCGCCGTCGACAGCTCACTGCCGTCGACGCCGACGACGATGGGACGGGTGTCCGGCAACGGACGTTCGGTGTCGCCGCGCCACACCACCACCGGGCACGGGGCGTGGTTGGCCACGCGCAGCACGGTCGAGCCGAGCAGGAAGTTCTCCACGGCGTTGGCGCCGGTGGCGCCCATCACCACGAGCCGGGCGTCCTCGGCGGCCTCGAGCAGGGAGTTGGCGGCGGGGCCCGGCCCCATGAAGCCCTGCACCTCGAGATCCGGATGGTCGGAGCGGATCACGTCGGTGACGCTCGCCAGGATCGCTTCGCCGTCCTCCCGGAGCTGGTCGACCATCTGCGACTGGATGAGCACCGCGGCCTCGCTGTAGAAGATCCCTTCACTGGGCAGCGAGTGCACCAGGTGCAGGGGCGCTCCCAGCCGCGCGGCGAGGGCGGCCGCCCACCGGGCCGCACTCGTGGCGACGGCGGAACCGTCCACGCCCGCTACGACGGCATTCCGGTTGGCAAGTGTGCTCATTCGTTCTCCTTCTCGGTGCGTTCTCCGCGCTCGGGGCGCAGGACGAGTGTTTCACGGAACCAGGACCGCCGCGCCGCCGAAACGGCCCGCGGACAGGTCCTCGAGCGCGCGGTCGGCCCGGTCGAGCCCGTACGCGGTGGTGGTGACGTGCAGGTGGTGTTCGTTCGCGAAGCCGAGGAATTCGCGTGCGTCGGAGCGGGTGTTGGCCGTGACGCTGCGCACCTGCCGTTCGCGGAACAGATGCTGCTGATAGTTCAGCGGCGGCACGTCGCTGAGGTGGATGCCGGCGACCGCGAGGGTGCCGCCGGCGTCCAGTGCGGCGAGCGCGGTGGGCACCAGTTCCCCGGCGGGGGCGAACAGGATCGCCGAGTTCAACGGCTCGGGCGGCGCGTCGTATGCGCCCTGAGCCGAGGCCGCACCGAGGTCCAGAGCGAGCCGCCGGGCGGTCTCGCCGCGGGTCATGACGTGCACGCGCGCACCCCGGGCCAGAGCGACCTGCGCGGCGAGGTGGGCGCTGCCGCCGAAGCCGTACAGACCGAGCACGCCGCCTTCCGGAACGTCGGCACGCTCCAGAGCCCGATAGCCGATGATGCCGGCGCACAGCAGCGGGGCGAGTTCGGCGTCCGAGTACCCGGACGGTAGGGGGAGGGCGAAAGCGGCAGGAACGGTGGCATATTCGGCGTATCCGCCGTCCGCGTCCCAGCCCGTGTAGGTGGAGTTCGGGCACAGGTTCTCGTCCCCGCGCAGGCAGTACCGGCACCGGCCGCACGTACTGCGCAGCCACGGGATGCCCACCCGGTCGCCGACCCGGTGTGTGCCGACGTCGCCGCCGACCACCTCGCCGACGATCTCGTGGCCGGGGACGACGTGCGGCCGGTGCACCGGCAGGTCACCCTCGCTCACGTGCAGGTCGGTCCGGCACACCCCGCACGCGAGGACTCGCACCAGCAGTTCCCCGGAAGCGGGTTCGGGGATCGGTTCCCGAACCGGCCGCAGCGGGTGTTCCGCCGCGGGCCGCGGCCGGTCGACCCGCCATGCCCGCATCTCTCCGTGGGTGCTCACGGGCGTCTCCTTCCGTCGTCCGGGCTCAGCATGCCCCCTCGCGGCGGTGGTCGGCCAGGGGAGAAGGACCCGGACGCGGGTGGTTCACCTCCACAGGGGTTTCGATGCTCGCCGCGCCCGTTTCCAGGCACGTTCGAGGTGCGCGACCTGCTCCTCGCCGACCTCGAGTTCGCGCTGGTAGACGATCCCGAGACCGAAGCTCGACTCGGCGGTGTGCTCCTGCTCGGACACCATCTCGAGCAGGTGCTCGCGCGCGACCACCGAGTCCTGGAACTCGCCGAGCAGATCCTGGAAGTCGTCGAAGTGATCGAGGGCGCGTTCGGCGCGCTTGCGGTGCAGCGGCCGCAGCACCTCGATGGCGTAGCGCATCCGCTTGGCGCCCTTGCGGGCCCGATGGACGATTTCGTCCCGCTCGGCGTGCGTCGCGGCCTCCCCGGCGTGACGCACCCGGCGCGAGACCTTCTTCGCGAGACGCGCGAGCGCGCGGTCGAGATCCTTCGGGCGGACCTGCCGTGCCTCCCGGCCGGCGCCGGACCCGACCGTCCCCGCCGCGAGCCCGTCGATCAGTGTGTCGAGCGCCTCGAGCAGAGCCGCGTAACGGTCCGAGTCGAGGGCGGCGACGGCCTCGAGTCGCGCCGCGTCCGTCCGGGCGGAGAAGTACTCGTCGACGCGGGCGCGGATGGCCTCACGCTGCGCCTCCACGGGCACCTCCGCGATGCGGCCCACGAGGCGTTCCCACTGCACCTCCAGGTCCCGCGAGGGGCTGAGTTTCCTTCCCGTCCAACGCAGTTCTTCGACCAGGCCGTCGTCGATCGCGAACGTTCCCGCATACGTCTGCAGCGCGCTGCGGATCCGGCGCAGGGCCTTGCGCATGCTGTGGACGGAGTCCGGAGCGTCCCGGCGCACGCCGATCTCGGCGAGTTCGAGGGTGCGCAGCTCGCCGCGCAGGTAATCGCGCAGGTGTCCGGCCGGACCGGGCACCTGCTCCTCGGCCGGCAGCAGATCGGCCAGCGCCCGATGCAACTTGGAAGGACTCGGTGCCCGCGTGATTCCGGCTTCGGTCAGCCGCTCCTCGACGGCGTCGAGCAGCTCGGTGCCGCCCGACGCGAGCTCGACCTCGATCTCGCGCCATTGCTGCGGTTCGCTGCCCTCCTCCCGCGTCGCCGAGACGTCGTCGACGACGACTTCCGCGAGGACCCGGCCCTCCTCGTCGATCAGGCGATGGCGCCACCGCTGCGTGTTCAGCGCCGCCGCGAGCGTGACGGGACGCGCACGGCGCACCCCGCGCAACAGGGCGAGCAGTTCGGCCGGGGGCCGGTCGGTGTCGTCGCCCAGCGGGAAGCGCACCTCCGTCCGGGTGTCGGTGCCGGCGGGGAGCTTCGTGTGCCAGCCGGCGTCGTGCCCTCCCTCACGGCGGCGCAGGGTGATCCCGGCGCGCAGCAACCGCAGGTCGTCGGTGTCGTAGTACCGCGCGGACAGCTGCTGCAGTTCGGGTTCGGGGTGAGCGTCGACGCCGGGCAGGCCCGACAGGTCCGGCAGCTGCTGCCCGTGCCCGACCGTGTACTTGCGTTCCGATTCCTCGACCGTGTCGATCCTGGGCGGCATGGTCATGCGTCCGACTCCTGTTCCGGCAGGTTCCCTGGTGTTCTCCGCGCGCGTCGGCGGCGTCCGTCAGACCACTCTGCCACCCGGTCGCCCCCCTGTGCCTGTCGCCGGCGATCGGCGCAGCGCCCCCGCCGCCGGACGCCGCTGCGGGGCCTGTGCGCGGGTCCTTCGACTCTGGCCGACCGCGTGCCCGCCGGGCGATCATCGAATAACCTGGGCCGGGGAGGACGCAGATGAGGATTTTGGTCACGGCGGCGAGCAGGCACGGCTCGACCACGGAGATCGCCACGGCTCTCGCGGCCGCCCTGCGCGACAAGGGAGCGCGCGTCGACGTCGTCGCCCCCGAGCAGGTCGACGCCGTGGACGGCTACGACGCGGTGGTCCTCGGCAGCGCCGTCTACCTCGGGCACTGGCTGCACCCCGCGAAGACCTTCGTCGATCGGCATGCCGGCGCCCTGCGGGAGCGCGCGGTCTTCCTGTTCTCCTCGGGCCCCATCGGCGATCAGGACCGGCCCGTGAACAGGCCGTACGACGCGTCGCACGCGTCGGAGCGCACCGGCGCGCGGGAACACCGGATGTTCGCCGGGAAGCTGGATCCGGAGGTCCTCGGTGCCGGCGAACGCGTGGTCGCCCGCATGACCGGAGGGCGTACCGGGGACTTCCGGGACTGGGACGCGATCGGAAACTGGGCGGCGCAGATCGTCGAGTCCGTGGGGCGGCAGGCGGTCGAGTCGAGCGGCTGGGGGAGAGACAGCGATGGTCACTGAGATCCGGCCGGACGTCGCCACGATCCGCGATGCGGTCGAGTCGGCGTGCCGGGCGCCGTCCCTGCACAACAGCCAGCCGTGGCGCTGGGAGTGGACGGGCGGACGACTCGAACTGTATGCCGTGGCCGAGCGGATGCTCGGTCGCACCGATCCCGGCGGCCGGCAGCTGCTCCTCGGCTGCGGTGCGGCGCTGCACCACGTCCGCGTGGCGCTGTCCGCCGCGTCGTGGATCCCCACGGTGACCCGGCTTCCGGATCCGTCGCGGCCGGACCTGCTGGCCGTGCTCGACTTCGACCGGCCGCACACGGTCGACGCCCGTGACGCAGCCCTCGCCCTCGCGATCGACGCCCGGCACACCGACCGGCGGCCGTTCGCGGCGCCCACGACCCTGCGCGAGAGCCTGGTGGACCTGGAGAACGCCGCCCGCCGGGAGGGTGCATCGCTGTCGATCCTCGACGCCGGTGCCCGCTCGGATCTCGCGCGGGCGTCGGAACTGAGTACGGCGATCCGCGAGGGCGACGACGCCTACCGGCAGGAGCTGGCCTGGTGGACCGGTCGCGCGGAACCCGGCGACACCGGCGTTCCGGCATCCGCACTGCTCGACGACGAAGCCGCCGGGGACGTCGACGTTGCGCGTCGATTTCCCACGGGCGCAGGGAATTTGGACACCGTGCAGCCGAAGGTGGACGCGTCGGCGCTGGCGGTCCTGAGCACCCGGAGCGACGAACGGATCGACTGGCTGCGGGCCGGGGAGGCGATGTCTGCGGTGCTGCTCGAAGCCACCGCGGCGCACTTGGCGACGTGCCCGCTCACCCACGTGACGGAGATCGAGGCCAGCCGGGGCATCGTGCGCACGGCGACGGCACGGACCGGGGAGGTCGCAGGATTCCCTCAGGTGGTGATCCGGCTGGGGGCACGCAGCGCCCGCGGGCTGCCGACCACGTCGCGGCGTCCGGTCGACGAGGTCTTCGTCGACCGGAGCGGAGGGGCCGGATAGTCCCGGGCGGGCAGGTCAGTCGGACGGGTTGCGGTACATCTCGGCGAGTTCCCGGGCACGATCTCCCGGTGACCAGTCCACGTCGCGACCTTCCAGCTGGGCTTCGAGGACCTCGAATCCGGCGTGCCAGTCGGCACCGTGTGCGTAGGCAGAGTCCTCGTCCTCGACGGTGTGCGTGAGCGTCAGCCAGCAGCCGCCGGAACCGTCCGGCACCAGTTCCCAGTGCAGCACCTCGGCGTCCCACATGTATTCGAGAATGCGTCCGGGGTGCACGGCGATGACGGTGCCCGTGGCGGTGTGGTCGGCGGGCAGCCCGAGGCGCTCGGCCTGCTGCTCGGTGGCATGGAAGACGAGCTGGGCACCGGGGGTCAGATCCAGTTCCACTCGGGCCGGGAACCAGGCGCGCAGATACTCGGGGTCGGTGATGACCCGCCATACGCGGTCCGGGGGATGGGCGAAGGCATGCTGGAAGCGCAGGGCGACGCGACCGTCGTAGGTGCGCGAAACGATGCCGTTATCCATGGGGTCCTCCAAGACGTGAGCCCGCGCGATCAACGGGGTCCTGGTGTGCTGTGCCTCCATGCTGCCAGGTTTCGTGCGCTGACGAAGCGGGTCCGCCGACCTGTGTACGGATCGTCGAACTCCACCGCGCGGGCCAGCAGCTGCAGGGGGTTCGAATAGTCTTGGGGCGCAACGTCGTATGCGTTCGGGTAGAGGTTGTCGCCGAGGATCGGCAGACCGAGGGAATTCATGTGGACGCGCAGCTGGTGCGTCTTGCCGGTGCGTGGCAGCAGGCGGTAACGGCCCAGGCCGGCGTCCGTGTCGAGCAGCTCGACCCGGCTGAGGGCATTGACCTCGCCCGGCACCTCACGCGCCTGCAGCACGCCCCGTTCCTTGACGATGCGGCTGCGCACCTCCCGCGGAAACCGCATACCGGGCACGTGCCGCGAGACGGCCTCGTACTCCTTGTCCACCCGCCGCGCATCGAAGAGCGACTGGTAGGCCCGGCGCGCGCCGGCGTGGACGGTGAACACCAGCACGCCCGCCGTCAGCCTGTCGAGCCGGTGCGCCGGACTCAGTTCCGGCAGGTCGAGTTCGCGGCGCAACCGCACCAGCGCGGTCTCGGCCACCCACGACCCGCGCGGCGTCGTCGCCAGGAAATGCGGCTTGTCCACCACCAGCAGGTGCTCGTCGCGGTGCAGCACGTCGATCTCGAACGGCACCCGCTCCTCGACCGGCGGATCGCGGTACAGGTACACGAATCGGCCCGCCGCGTACGGGGTGTCCTCGGTGATCGCCGTGCCCGCGCCGTCGACGACCTCGCCGCCTGCGACCTTCTCCCGCACGCGTGCGACGTCGGCGGGGAACCGCGCCGACAGGAACTCCGCCACCGTCGCCCAGGAGCCGCCGTCGGGCAGCCGCAGGCGGGTCGGATTCAGGCCGTCGCGGACGGGCAGCGGAGCGCGGCGCACCCCCGCACGGTAACTGTTTCCGTCAACCGTCCGCGCAGCGACCGGGGTATGGCGACACTGGTGTCGGAACAACCGGGACGAGACTGAGGAGCGGGCAATGGACGATGCGCCGATCGTGGTCGGTATCGACGGATCGGCGCCCGCGCGCGCCGCGCTGCAGTGGGCAGCCGCCGAGGCCGCCGCCACGGACGTGCCGCTGCTGCTCGTCTCCAGCGCGAACGCCGGCGGAATCGGCGCCTCGTCGCCGTTCGTCGACGAACTGCGCTTCACCGCGCGACGGAACCTGGCGTCCGCCGCCGAGTCCGTGCAGCGGGAGCACCCGGACCTGTCCGTCCGCACCGAGCAGTCGAGTCTGGTGGCCGCACAGGCGCTGCTCGGGCACTCCGGCCGGGCACGGATGCTCGTCCTCGGCCGACGTGGGCTCGGCGAGTTCACCGGCGGTCTGGTCGGATCGGTGACCTCGGCGGTGGTCGCGCATGCACGCTGCCCCGTCGCGGTGATCCCCGGCCCCGACGAGGCCGGACGCGGTGCGGACGGTCCCGTCGTGGTCGGCGTCGACGGTTCGCGGGCGAGCCTGCACGCCCTCGACGTCGCTTTCGAGGCCGCCGACCGCTACGGGGCGCCGCTGGTGGCGGTGCACGCCTGGTCGGACCGTGACCTCGTCGACGTGGTGGCCGGCACGCCCGGAGCGACGTGGGACGACGTCGACCAGCAGGAGAGCGTCGTGCTGGCCGAGTCCCTCGCCGGACGCGCGCAGGACTATCCGAACGTCGAGGTGGAACGGGTCGTGGTGCGGGACCGGCCCGTGCGCCACCTGCTCGAACGGGCGGAGAACGCCCGGTTGCTGGTCGTCGGCAGCCGCGGCCGCGGCGGCTTCGAGGGCATGCTGCTCGGCTCGACCAGCCGGGCACTGCTGCACACGACGCCGTGCCCGCTGCTCGTCGTCCGGCGCAGCTAGGGACTACTCCGGCCGGGGCTGCTCGTCCGGCGGCGGAGTGCGGCGGACGGGCAGGCCGAGGGCGCTGCGATCGCAGGCCCGCACCAGGTCGGTTGCCGTGACGATGCCGACGAGGCGGTCTCCCGACACGACGGCCACGAGGTCGAGCCCCGGCCGCAGCAGCACCCGGCTCGCGACCTCGGCGAGCGAGGCGTCGGCCGGTACTCGCGCCGCCGCGGGCAGCGGCCGGGCCCGGTCCGCGACGGTGACGACCGTGCGCTCGCCCTCCGGGACGGGGGTCAGGTCGGCCAGCGACACCACGCCGATGGGCCGGTTCCCGTCGTCGACCACAGGAAACACCCGGTGGTGCGTGCCGCGGGCCGCGACGGTGAGGAGCTGCGCCACGCTCGCACTCCCGGGTGCGGTCACCGGCGACGCCGTCATGACGTCACCGACCCGGGTGTCGCCGAGCTGGTGCCCCAGCGAGGCGTTCGCCAGCTCGGCGTTGGCTGCGGTCCGCAGGAACCAGCCGAGGAGCATCATCCACAGGCCGCCCGCGCTGCCGAGGGCGAGCGTCTCGGCGGCGCCGAGCACGATCAGCGCCAACCCCACCGCGCGGCCGGCGCGGGCGGCGCCGCTCGCGGCGGCGAGCCGGTCGCCGGTGCGGCGCCACAACACCGCCCGCACGACCCGCCCACCGTCCAGCGGCGCACCCGGCAGCAGGTTGAACACGGCGAGTACCAGGTTGGTCGCGCCCAGCCAGCCGATCGTCGCGGTCACCAGCGCCGGGACGGGCGGACCGAGGAACGAGGCCGCCGCCAGCGCCACGATGCCGATCACGACGCTCGCGAGCGGCCCGGCCAGCGCGATCCGCAGATCGGCCTTCGGGCTCGGCGGCTCGTCGCGCAGTTCGGACACCCCGCCGAGCAGCCACAGGGTGATCCCGTCCACCCCCACTCCGTAGCGGCCCGCCACCACCGAGTGCGCAAGCTCGTGGGCGAGCAGCGATACCAGCAGGCCCAGCGCCGCGGCGACGCCCGCGATCCAGAACTGCGTGGTGCTCGGACCGCTGATCCGCGCCGGCAGGATCGTCGCGGCCAGCAGCCACGACAGCAGCCCGAGCGTCGCGAGCAGCGACCAGTGGGCCCGGATCTCTATCCCCGCGACCCGGCCGAGCCGGACCGATCCGCGCAGCATCGTCAGACCCCCGGTCGGCAGATCATGGTCGGGCACGGCGCGTGGTGCAGCAGCGCCTGACTCGTCGAGCCCAGGAGCAGGCCGCCGAGCAGGCCCCGGCCGTGGCTGCCGACGACGCTCAGCTGGGCCCGTTTCGCCAGTCTCAGCAGCAGGTGCCGGGCGCCGATCTGCTCGACGATCTCGGTGACCGGCACGTCCGGGTACCGCTCGCGCTGCCCGGCGAGACACTCGGACAGCAAGGCCGTCTCTTCGGCCTCGACGACCGCCCAGTCGATCAGCTCCAGCGCCGCGGTGCGGTCCGCGACGTCGCCGGCGCCCCACGCGTGGGCGGCGAGGACGCCGACCCCGAGCGCCGCCGCCATGTCGAACGCAGCGGTGACCAGTGGGCCGGCGTCCGCGCTGCCGTCGATGCCGACCAGCACCGGCCGGCGGTCCGTGCCCGGTTCGGGTGCCGGATCGCCCCGCCAGAGGACGACCGGGCACGTGGACCGGTGGGCGACGCGCAGTGCGGTCGAACCGGCGAGCAGCGACCCGAGCGCACCCGAGCCGGTGGCGCCGAGCACCAGCATCCGGCTGCGGTCGCCGTGTTCGAGCAGCGCCAGATCGGCCGGGCCCGGGTGGACGGTCGTGACCACCTCGAGATGCGGGCGCTGCCGGCGCAGCTCGGCCGCGGTGTCGTCGAGCAGTTCGCGGCCCCACTCGGCGAGACGCTGGCTGTATTCGGCCCGCGCGCGCAGCGCGGCGTCACTGAAATAATTCCGGGGGCCGGGCAGCGCGTGGACGAGCTGCAGGTCCGTGCCGAGCCGCTCGGCGACGGCCGCGGCCCAGGTGGCGGCCTGTTTCGCGGCGTCCGAGCCGTCGATTCCGGCGGTGACGGGCGGCCTGCCGCGGTCGCTGCTCATTGCGTCTGCCTTTCGGTTCGGCTTTGCTCGATAACGATTATGTGCAAGCCTCGTACGGGCCGACGTGGACCTCTACCGTGTTGTTGCGTAACTGTCGGGGCCCCAGTTGTTGTTGATACATGATGTGCTGATGGAGCCTGGTGTGACTCATACTTCCAGAACCAAGGCCGGACCTCGGGGGGCTCGGGCGCTCGTCCGATTCCTGATCGCGGCGCTCGTGCTACCGCTCGCCGTGGCCTTCGCCGGCGCGGGCACCGCGTCGGCGGACCCGTACTCCCGCCTGCGGGAGCACTGGGTGCCCGCGCCGGGCGGTGTCGGCCAGATCAAGGTCCGTATCTGGCTGGCGAACAACGGCAGCAACAAGGCCATGTATCTGCTCGACGGTCTGCGCGCCACCGACGACGTGAGCGGGTGGGAGCACGAGACGAACGCCGCGTGGCTGTCCGACCACGGCGTCAACGTCGTGATGCCGGTGGGCGGCCAGTCCAGCTTCTACACGGACTGGTATGCGCCGAGCAACCTCAACGGTCAGCGTTACACCTACAAGTGGGAGTCCTTCCTCACCGAGAACCTGCCGGACTTCCTCGCCGGTACGTACGGCATCGACCGGTCCAGCAACGCCGTCGTGGGTCTGTCGATGGGCGGCAACGCGGCGCTGATTCTCGCGGCCTATCACCGGGACCAGTTCCGGTTCGCCGGCTCGATGTCCGGTTACCTGAACCTGTCCGCGCCGGGCATGCGTGAGGCGATCCGCCTGGCGATGCTCGACTCCGGTGGCTACAACGCCGACTCGATGTGGGGCCCGCCGTGGAACTCGGCGTGGCTGCGCAACGATCCGTTCGTCGCCGCGCCCAGCATGCGGGGGCTGCCGATGTGGATCTCCGCGGGCAGCGGCCTGCCCGGCCAGCACGATCGGCCGAACTCCGCGATCGGCGTGTTCAACACGGGCAACGCGATGGGACTCGAGGCGCTCGCCCTGGCGCAGAACCGCGCGTTCCAGGTGCGGTTGGCGACGTTGGGCATCAACTCCGCCCACTTCGATTTCCCGGCCGCCGGTACCCACACGTGGGGCTACTGGCAGGACCAGCTGTGGGCGATGCTGCCCATGATGAAGTCCTCCATCGGTGCCTGAACGGTTCTCCCCGCCGGCACCGGGCGTCCTGCAGGGCCGCGCCTTCGTGGTGACCGGGGCGAACAGTGGCCTCGGTGAGGCCACCGCCCGGGCCCTCGGCGCCGCCGGTGCCGACGTGGTGCTTGCGTGCCGGAACGTCGCCCGAGGTGAAGCGGTCGCGGCGGAGATCGGTCCCCGTGCGCAGGTGCGACGGCTCGATCTCGCCGACCTGGCGTCGGTGCGGGAGTTCGCGGCGGGCATCGAGACCGCCGACGTGCTCGTCAACAACGCGGGCGTGATGGCCGTGCCGCTGAGCCGCACGGCGGACGGTTTCGAGATGCAGATGGGCACCAACCACCTCGGGCACTTCGCGCTGACCGGGCTGCTGCTCGATCGGCTCACCGATCGGGTGGTGACGGTCTCGAGCACGAGTCACCGGTTCGGCCGGATCCACCTCGACGACCTGAACTGGGAGCGCCGGCGGCACTACAGCCGTTCCCTGGCGTACGCGGAGTCCAAGCTGGCGAACCTGATGTTCAGCCTCGAACTCGGCCGGCGGCTGGCGGCCGCCGGCTCGCCGCTGAAGGCCGTGGCCGCGCACCCGGGGTACGCGGCCACCGAGGTCGGCACGCACACCGGGACGTGGTTCGACCAGCTGTTCCGACTCGGGAAGAAGGTGCTCGGACGCACCCCCGCCGAGGGTGCGGAATCCGTCGTGGTCGCCGCCACCGATCCGGAGGTGACCGGCGGCTACATCGGACCGGACCGCTTCTTCGAGTTGTACGGCCCGCCGACCGTGGCCGCCTACAGCCGACACGCCGCGGATCCGGAGACCGCCCGGCGACTGTGGGAGCTGTCGGAGCAGCTCACGGGCGTGCGGTTCGACCTGTAGCGAACGCGCCTGTAGCGAACGGCGCCGGCCTGCGGCGTCGACGGGGACGCCGTGATGTCGTGACCCGTCGGGGTGGAAGGTCACGGTCCCGGGGGCGCCGCGCTGCGTCCGGCCGGGGCGCCGACCCGGGACGCGTTCCTTCCCCCGCGTAGTCCGCTCACCGTAGGGTGGCCGACATGACGGCTTGGACCACACGCGACATCCCGAAGCAGGACGGCCGCACCTTCGTGGTGACCGGCGCGAACAGCGGGCTGGGCGCGGTGGCCGCCCGTGCCCTCGGGGCCGCGGGGGCGCGGGTGGTGCTGGCGTGCCGGAACGTGGCCGCGGGCGAGGCCGTCGCCCGGGAGATCGGGCCCGCCGCGCAGGTCCGGCGCCTCGATCTGGCCGACCTGGCGTCGGTGCGGGAGTTCGCAGCGGGTATCGACGAGGTCGACGTGCTGGTCAACAACGCAGGTGTGATGGCGGTGCCGCTGCGTCGCACCGTCGACGGATTCGAGATGCAGATCGGGACCAACCACCTCGGCCACTTCGCCCTCACCGACCTGCTCCTCGACCGCGTCACGGACCGCGTGGTGACGATGTCGAGCACCATGCACCGGATCGGTCGCATCGACCTCGACGACCTGAACTGGGTGTACCGCCGCTACGACCGGTGGCTGGCGTACGGGCAGTCGAAGCTGGCCAACCTGCTGTTCACCCAGGAGCTGCAGCGCAGGCTCACCGAGCGGCGGTCCGCGGTCGTGGCGGTGGCCGCCCACCCGGGGTACTCGTCGACGAACCTGCAGTCGCACACCGAGTCGATCCAGGACCTGTTCCTGGGCGTGGCGAACAAGCTGGTGGGGCAGTCCGCCCAGACCGGCGCGCTACCACTGCTGTATGCGGCCACCGCGCCCGGCGTCGAACCCGGCGGGTACTACGGGCCGGGCGGACTGTTCGAGATGCGCGGCAGTCCCGAGCGTGTCGAATCCAACTCCCGCTCGCACGACGAGGCTGTCGCCCGTGGGCTCTGGGAGCTGTCGGCGAAGCTGTGCGCGCCCGCCGGATAGCGGCAGCACGTCAGTCCGAGACGCGCCGGATGTAGAGCAACCGGTCGCCGGTCATGACCGTCTCCACCTCCGGGGACCCGACACGCAGCAGGCGGCCGTTGCGTTCGATGCCCAGGACGATATCCGGCAGGTGCCGCGGTGAGTCGCCGACCTCGTCGGCTTCGACGTCGCGTTCGGCGATCGCGAAGCCTTCCTCCGGAGTGAGCAGATCCTCGATCATTTCCACGACGTTCGGGGTGATGGTGGCGGCTCCGAGCAACCGGCCCGCCGTCTCGGACGAGATCACCACCGTGTCGGCGCCCGACTGGCGCAGCAGGTGGGTGTTCTCCGATTCGCGGATGGCCACGACGATCTTGGCGGCGGGGGCGAGTTCGCGGGCGGTGAGGGTGACGAGTACAGCGGAGTCGTCGCGGTTGGCGGCGACGACGATCGAGTTGCAGTGCGGCACCCCGGCCAGACGCAGCACATCCGATTTGGTCGCCGAGCCCTGCACGGTGACCAGGCCCCGGCCGTTGGCGGCGTCGAGCACCACCGGGTCGGTGTCGACGACGACGATGTCCGAGGGCGCGGCGCCGTCGCCGAGCATCGCATCGACCGCGGTGCGGCCCTTGGTGCCGTAGCCGACGACCACAGTGTGGTTGCGCACCCCGTGTCGCCAGCGTTGGATGCGGAAGGTTTGCCGGGAACTCTCGGTCAGGGCGGAGAGGGTGGTGCCGACCAGGATGATGAGGAAGAAGATCCGAAGCGGGGTGATGACCAGGACGTTGACCAGACGGGCCGCGGGCGTGATGGGAGTGATGTCGCCGTAGCCGGTGGTCGAGAGCGATACTGTCGCGTAGTAGATGCAGTCCAGCAGCGACAGCTCGTTGTCCTGGTTGTCGGAGTAGCCGTCGCGGTCCAGGTAGACGACGAGCACCACCAGGGTCAGGGCGATCAGGGCGTACCCGATTCGGCGCACGATCGCGCGGCCCGGACTGGTCTGCAACTGCGGCACCCGCAGGATGCCCACCAGTGTGAAATCGGGTCGCTCGGTCAGGGTGTCGGAGCGGCTGAACCGGGCCCGGAGCGTGCTACCGGGCACGGCCGGCTTCGTTCGGTGCCGCGGCCCGGCGGGGGCCCGGGGGCGCCTGGTGCGCTGTCGGAGACATCGTCAGCAGCCTACGTCGTTCCGACGGCCGTCAGGTCAGTTCGCTGAAGCGCTCGGTGTTGCGGACCTGGCCGGAGACGATGATGGTGTCGCCCGGAGCGAGCACGGTGTCGGCGGTGGCGTAGGTGAAGCCTTCGCCGGGGCGTTTGATCGCCACGACGGTGACACCGAAATCGGAGCGGACGGCGGTGTCGCCGAGACGCCGGCCGATCGCGAATGCGGGCGGGGTGGTCTTGACCATCGCGAAACCGTCGTCGAACTCGATGTAGTCCATCATCCGGCCGCGGACCAGGTGGGCGACGCGCTTGCCCATGTCGTGTTCGGGCCGGACGACGTGGTGCACGCCGATCTGGCTGAGGATCTTCGCGTGCGCGTTGCTGATGGCCTTGGCCCACACGTTCGGCACCGCCATGTTGATCAACGCCGAGGCCGTCAGCAGGCTGGCCTCGAGGTCGGAACCGATGCCCACGACGGCGCGCCCGTACTCGTGCACCGACAGTTGCCGCAGCGATTCCTCGTCGGTGGTGTCGGCGACCACGGCATGGGTGAGGCGGTGGGCGACCTTCTGCACGACCGCCTCGCTCGAGTCGATGCCGAGCACTTCCGTGCCCTGGGCCATCAACTCCAGCGCCAGTGATTTGCCGAAGCGGCCGAGTCCGAGCACGACCACGACGTCGGAGGCAGGTTTCCTAGCCAATGAAGGGCCTTTCGGTGGGAAGTTCGTAGCGCCGTCCGCGTTCGCGGGCGGCGAGGGCGCTGACCAGGGTGATCGAGCCGATCCGGCCGAGGTACATCAGCAGTACCAGGACGAGCTGTCCCCAGGCCGGAAGCTGAGCGGTGATTCCCGTGGACAGCCCGACCGTGGCGAACGCGGAGGTGACCTCGAACAGCAGCACGTCGAGATCGAATCCGGTGCCGGCGAGCAGGACGATGGTCGGCACCGCCACCAGACCGACGCCGATCAACGCTACCGACAGCGCCTGGCGCTGCACCCGGGTGTCGATGCGCCGGTCGAACACGGTCACCGAACGCTCACCACGGGCCTCGGCCGCGATGACGAACAGCAGCAGCACGAAGGTGGTCACCTTGATCCCGCCTGCGGTGCCGCCGCTGCCGCCGCCGATGAACATCAGCACGTCGGTCACGAGCAGCGTCGCGTCGTCCACCTGCGCGTAGTCGACGCTGTTGAACCCCGCCGTGCGGGGCATGACGCCCTGGAACGTGGCGACGAGCAACTTCTGGCCGAAGTGGTAGTGCTGCAGGGTGCGGGTCCATTCGAGGATCAGCACGAGCGCGGGTCCCACCACCAGCAGCACCGCGGTGACGGTCACGGTCAGCCGGGTGTGCAGGCTCCATCGAGTGCTGCGGCCCCGTAGGTGCCGGGTCACTTCGAACAGGACCGGGAACCCGATTCCGCCGAGGATCACCGCGATCATGAGCGGCACACAGATCCAGGGATCTTCGGCGAAGCCGATCATGTTGTCGCTGTAGAGGGCGAAGCCGGCGTTGTTGAACGCCGAGACGGAGTGGAACACCCCCAGCCACACCGCCCGCAGGGGTGGTTCCTCGTAGCCGAGCGCGAACCGCGCTGCGAGCGCCACCGCAGTGACCGCTTCGATGAGCACGCTCATCCGCACGACGCCGACGACGACCGAGCGGACGTCGCCGAGTCCGGATGCACGCGCCTCGGCGGCGGTGTTCAGTCGGGCCTTGAGGCCGATCCGGTTCGCGAGCAGCAGGCCCACGAGCGAGGCCATGGTCATGATCCCGAACCCCCCGGCCTGGATCAGGGCGAGGATGACGCCCTGGCCGAAACCGGACCAGTGGGTGGGCGTGTCGACGACGACCAGCCCGGTCAGGCACATCGCCGAGGTGGCGGTGAACAGGGCGTCGACGACGGAGGCCGCGGCGTCGGGCCGGCGCGCCGCGGGGGTGAGGAGCGCGGCCGTGCCGACGGCGATCGCTGCGGCGAAGCTCAGCGCCACGACCCTGACCGGGGTCAGGGTCGCCCGCGCCGCCAGTCGCCGCAGCAGGGACGGCGCGGATGCGCCGGCGGGTGTTCTCACCCGGAGGAGACTAGACCCGCTCCGGGTCGCCGGGGAACCGGGTAGAGATGACCGGAATTCGGGCTCCCGCCGCCGGCTCGTGCCACCGGCCGCCGCCGACGAACGTCACCCGTCCCGGGACCTGCGTGGCGCCGCCTCGCGTTCGTCCTGACCGCCGGCGAGCAGGCCGCTGACCCGTTCGCCCGCGGAGTCCAGGGCGCCTCTCGTCTTGTGCGCGGCGGCCTTCTCGGTGAGTTTCCCGGCCGGGCCGCCGACGATGTCCGTCAGGCCTTTCGGCTCGGTGGTGGAGATCTCGAGCCTGTTGACCGCCTCGGCGAAACGCAGGTAGGTGTCCACGCTCGCCACCACCACCCGGGCGTCGATGGTGATGATCTCGATGCCCACGAGCGAGACGCGGACGAATGCGTCGATGACGAGGCCCTTGTCGAGAATGGTGTCGATGACGTCGGCGAGGCCGGACGAGTTCGGCCTCGCCATCGTGCCGCCGCCGCCTCCGCCTCCGGATTGGATGGTCATGATCCGCGCTCCTTGCTGTCGCTCGGCGGTTCGCGTGCCGCCGGTCGCGCGGGGAGAGCACTCCTGGGGCGGTGCGCGTACAAGGGCTATAGCCGCGCACCCCCCGGTCGAAACCCGCCCGTCGACGGAAGTGCGGTCAAAGTCGAGCAAAACAGATACCGTTCGACCGGTTTGTTGATAGCGTCGTCGCAGGCCGGATCCGGGAGCCCGGCCTCGACGTCTCCGCGTCGTCCGGGATTGGACGAGGGGTAGTCCGGGACGATGCGGAGACGTCACGGCGTCCGGCGCAGCACGTGCGCCTCTTGTGCGGAGATGGCAGGGTTACCGCACACGCGGGACGTTTCGGCGCCACGATGGGGGAATGCAGGTGATGAGCCTTCCCGAGGCGCTGTTCGTACTGCTCGAAACTCCGTCGCGTCCACTGCACCTCGGGGCTCTCGTATTGTTCGAACCCCCGCCGGAGGCCGGGGGCGATCACGCCCGCCGCATGTACGAGATCCTGCTCACCCACGACGAGGTGGCGGACCCGCTACGGCGGCGTCCCGTCCGGACCCTGCGCGGAGCCGGTTACCCGTTGTGGTCGCGTCCCGAGAACGTCGACCTGGGATTCCACGTGCGCCACACCGCCGTTCCCGGCTCGGGTTCGATGACCGACCTGCTGGCCCTCGTCTCCCGGATCCACGGGTCCCCACTCGACCCGCTCCGCCCGATGTGGGAGGTGTACGTCATCGAGGGACTCGACGACGGGCGCACCGCGATGTACGCGAAGATCCATCTGTCCCTCGCCGACGGTCCGGCCGGCCTGCGCCTGCTGCACCGGAGCATGTCCACCGACCCCGAGGCCTGCGACTGTCCCGCCCCGTGGAGCCCGGAGGTGGTCGCCCCCCGGGCTCGGCTGTCGACACTGCCCACGTCGTGGCTGCGCGCCGGGCTGCGGGCGGGCACGGAAGTGTTCGCGATGACCCCGGAAATCGGCAGGCTGGTCACCGACGGCGTGCGCCGGCACCGGGTGGCGCTGCCGTGGCAGACACCGCCCACGATCTTCAACGTCGCGGTGGGCCGGGGCCGGACCTTCGCGGCGCGTTCCTGGCAGATCGAGCGGCTCCACGCGGTCGCGACCGCGTCCGGCACCACGATCGACGCCGTCGCGCTCACGATGTGCGCCGGCGGCTTGCGCGCCTATCTGTCCGAGCGGTACGCGCTCCCGGAGTCACCGCTGACCGCGATGCTCCCGGTGCCGATGAACCTCGGTGGGGCCGCGGTCGGTCCCGGCGGTCGTGAACCCGGAGTGGGAGCGATGGTGATCGGCCTGGCCACCGACGAACCCGATCCCGCGGTGCGGCTCGCCCGGATCGCCGACTCGCTCGTCCACACCGACCGGGTGGTCACCGCGCTCAGCGGAACCCAGTTCCTGATGCTGAGCGCGCTGTCGCTGAGCCCGCTCGCGCTCGAGCCGGTGCGGCGGTTCGTCGACGAGATCCCGCCGCCGTTCAACGTGCTGATCTCGTATCTTCCCGGGCCCGCGCGCACCCGTTACTGGAACGGTGCGCGGCTGACCGGCATCTACCCCGTGCCTGCGGTGCTGAACGGACAGGCGCTGAGCATCACCCTCACGGGGAACGACGGCCGGCTCGATCTCGGGGTGGTCGGCGACCGTCATGCCGTGCCCGCCCTCGACCGGCTGGTCGAACTCCTCGAGGGCGCACTCAGCGAACTGGAGAGCGCTGTGGGTACCCGGCCGCGGTGAAGCCGGCGGGCTCGACGGGGTGTCCGCCCCTGCCGATCTGCCCGAGCAGGTCCAGGGTGCGCAGATAGCGACGGACGAGATCGCCGGCCGACAGATCCGACTCCGCGGCCTCACGCAGGGCCGCGGACACCCCGTCGCCCCGGGCCCACCGGTGGATCGCCCGCATCGCCACCGGGTCCGGTTCGGGGCCCTCGGGCAGGCCGTGCCGGCGCTCGGCGTCCGACACCTCCCGCCACAGCCGGACCGTCGCGCGGTAGGCGGCGTCGACGCCGGCCGTGAGGGCCCCGCCGCCGGGAGCCGGACGGCGCGCTTCGCCGAGCACGCTCGACACGACGGCGGCCAGCTCCGCCGGATCCAGGCCCGCCCACACGCCGGTCCGCAGACACTCGGCGACGAGAAGGTCGCTGCCGCAATAGATCCGGCCCAGGATCCGGCCGTGGTCGGTGACCACCGCCTCGCCGGAATACGGATCGGACAGCAGGTATCCGCGTTCGTCGAGCAGGCCGAGGACCCGGTCGAACGTGCCCACCAGCCGGCCGGTGGCGACGGCGACCTGTCCGCGCAGCACCTCGGTGTCGGCGGCCAGTGCCCGCCGGCGCTCGGCGACGGCGATCAGGCGTTCCCGATCGGGGTACCGGTGACCGGGGTGCGAACGCACGGCCCGCGCGAGCGCGGTCACCGCGTCGGCGGTTCCGGTGGTGCGCGCGACGGCCAACCGCTCCCGCAACTGCTGGTACTCGGCGAAACCCTCGGCGTCCCCGAGTTCGGCGTCGAGCAGACGCAGCGTCGCGGCGTTCGTCGTCGCGGCGGAGGCGAGCGCGGCCACCGAATGCTCCGCCTGGAACTGGGCGAAGGACCGTCCGAGCAGGTCCCGGGCTCCGGCGACCCCGAGCCTGTCGACGAGGTTGACGGCCGTGTTGTAGCCCACCCGCAGCGAGCTGTTCAGCGGATAGGTGCGGGTGGAGGCGAGTCCGGCGACGGTGGCCGGCTGCACCTCCGGACTCCACAGCACGACCGCGTGACCCTCCCGGTCGACGCCGCGACGACCGGCCCGTCCCGTCAACTGGGTGTACTCGCCGGCGGTGAGCCGGACCGGTCCGGCGGCGGTGTGCTTGACGAGGCGTTCGAGCACGACGGTCCGGGCAGGCATGTTGACGCCCACGGCGAGGGTCTCCGTGGCGAAGACGATCCGGACGAGGCCGAGGCCGAACAGTTCCTCCACGGCGTGCCGGAAGACCGGCACCATGCCCGCGTGGTGGGCGGCGAAGCCACGCTCGAGTCCGTCGAGCCAGTCGGCGAATCCGAGCGCATCGAGGTCGGCGGGGGAGACCCCGGCCGTGTGCCGGTCGACGATGCGGCGGATGCGGGTGACGTCGGCGGCCTCGGTGAGCCGCAACGACGAACGCAGGCATTCGGCGACGGCCTCGTCGCAGCCGCTGCGGCTGAAGCGGAACCAGATCGCCGGCAGCAGCGACTCGGCTTCGAGCCGCGCGACGAGTTCGGGCCGGTCGACGCCGGCCGGGCCGGGTGTGGCGGAGCGGCGACGCCGGCGCCGGGACGGAACCGCGGGGGCGGCGTCGACGAGCTGGCGATGCGCGACGTACCGCACGAGATTCTCGTCGATCGCCCCGGTGGTGGGGGAGAACAGGTCGAACAGCCGTCCACCGGCGAGCACGTGCTGGTGCAGCGGCACCGGCCGGGTCTCCTCGACGACGACGGTGGTCGCTCCGCGGACGAGGCCCAGCCACGCGCCGAACTCCTCGGCGTTGCTGACCGTCGCCGACAGGCTCACCAGCCGCACGGGGGCGGGGAGGTAGAGGATGGCCTCCTCCCACACCGCCCCGCGTTCACGGTCGGCGAGGAAGTGGACCTCGTCCATCACGACGTGGGTGAGCCCGTCGAGCAGGGGCGAGCGGCCGTGCAGCATGCTGCGCAGCACCTCGGTGGTCATCACCACGACGGGTGCGTGCGGGTCGAGGGAGACGTCGCCCGTGAGCAGCCCTACCTGCTCGTCCCCGAGCCGCGCGACCAGATCGGCGTACTTCTGGTTGCTCAGGGCCTTGATCGGGGTGGTGTAGAAGCACTTGCCGCCTGCGGCGAGCGCGAGGTGGACGGCGAACTCGCCGACGACCGTCTTGCCGGCTCCGGTGGGAGCGCACACGAGCACGTCCCGATCCTCGTCGAGGGCGCGGCAGGCGCGGACCTGGAAGTCGTCGAGGGTGAATCCGAGTCCCGCGGTGAACTGCGCGAGCCGCGGCCCGTCCTGCCTGCACACGCACTCCACGCTACGCGCGCCCGACGGTGGGCCGCGCGGGTGTCAGTCCTCGGTGACCTCGAGCTCGACCTCGATGTTGCCGCGGGTGGCGTTCGAGTACGGGCACACCTGGTGGGCCTTGTCGGTCAGTTCGAGGGCCTGGGCGCGCGGCACGTGGGGGAGGGACACCTCGAGGGTGACCTTCAGGCCGAAGCCGCCGCCGTCGGTGCGGCCGATGCCCACGCGTGCCCCGACCGCCGAGTCGGCGACGTCGGCCTTGTCCTGCCGGGCGACGAGCTGCAGCGCCGAGTGGAAGCACGCCGCGTACCCGGCGGCGAAGAGCTGTTCGGGGTTGGTGCCCTTGCCGTCGCCACCCATCTCGGTGGGGACGGACAGGTTCACGTCGACCTTGCCGTCCGAGGTGCGGGCGCGGCCGTTGCGGCCCTCCCCGGTGGCGAGGGCTTCGGCGGTGTAGAGCACGTGCATGTGTTTCTCCTGTCGGTGGTGCGGGTCAGTCGGCCCGGCGGTGTGTGTCGTCGGTGATGCCGTGCAGGGCGGCGGTCAGGCGGTGGAGCGTGTCGCGCAGGCCGGCGAGTTCGCCGGTGTCGAGACCGATGGCGCAGGCCAGCCGCGCCGGAATGTCCTCTGCCTGTGAGCGCAGCGCGCTCCCGGCGTCGGTGAGGTGGATGCGCACGCGGCGCTCGTCCGTGCTCTGCCGGCGGCGTTCGACGAGACCGGCGGCCTCGAGCCGCTTGAGGAGCGGCGAGAGGGTGCCGGTGTCGAGGTGCAGGGCGTCGCACAGCTCGCGCACCCCGCGACCGTCGCGTTCCCACAGGGCCAGCAGCACGAGGTACTGCGGGTAGGTGACGCCGAGCCGGTCGAGCATGCCGCGGTAGGCGGCGGTGGTGGCCCGGGAGGCGGAGTAGAGCGCGAAGCAGACCTGCCGGTCGAGCGCGAGATCATCGGACACGAGAAATAAAGTAGCGCACCGCTATGTTGTGCACAACTGAAATCGGCGGGGCTCCGACGTGACGCACCTCACGCTCCGAGTGGAATTGACAGGCGGCCCGCCACGTTAGTTGAGTGAGAAAGACTCAAGTCCGAGAGAAAGGCTTCGGAATGCCGGCATTCTTCGGGCCTGGTGGCCCTGGGCGTATCGACATCACCCGCTACCTGAGCCGTGGCACCCAGGAACTCATGGCCGCCGCGGCCCGATTCGCCGCCGAACGCGGTGACACGGACCTCGACGCGCTCCACGTCCTGCACGTGATGGCGGAGCAGGACCCGGTCCGGTCGGTCATGACCCGCGCCGGAGCCGATCCCGCCGAGGTCCTGGCTGCGGTGGAGCAGCGACTCCCGCAGGAACAGGGCCGCAGCGCGGTCACCGCACCCGCCCTCACCGGCGCGATCAAGACGGTGCTGCTCGAGGCGCACCAGCTCACCCGTGCCCTCGGCGCGACCTACATCGAACCGCAGCATCTGTTCGTGGCTCTCGCCGCCGACCAGGAGCACGGGGTCGGGGGCCTGCTCGTCTCGGCCGGGATCACCGCGCAGTCGCTCCAGGCCGCGCTGCAACCCGGTGCGGCGACCGAGGCGACGCAGGAGCAGTCCGCCACCCCCACCCTGGACAAGTTCGGTGTCGACCTGACCGAGCGGGCCCGCGGCGGCGGCATCGACCCCGTCATCGGCCGTGCCGACGAAATCGAGCAGACCGTCGAGATCCTCTCCCGCCGCACCAAGAACAACCCGGTGCTGGTCGGCGAGGCCGGGGTCGGCAAGACCGCGATCGTCGAGGGCCTCGCCCAGCGCGTCGTCGACGGCGACGTCCCGGACAGCCTGCGCGGCAAGCGGATCGTGCAGCTCGACCTGACCGGCATGGTCGCCGGTACGCGGTACCGCGGCGACTTCGAGGAGCGGCTGACCAAGGTGCTCGACGAGATCACCGCGCACTCGGACGAGCTGATCGTCTTCGTCGACGAAATCCACACCGTCGTCGGCGCGGGCGGCGGCAACGAGGGCGCGATGGATGCCGGAAACATCCTCAAGCCCAAGCTCGCCCGCGGGGAACTGCACATCGTCGGCGCCACCACGCTCGACGAGTACCGCAAGCACATCGAGAAGGATCCGGCGCTCGAGCGGCGCTTCCAGCCCGTCACCGTCGGCGAACCCGGCCACGACGACGCGGTCGCGATCCTGCGCGGCCTCCGGGACCGGTACGCCGAACACCACGGCGTGCGGTACACCGACGACGCGCTCGACGCCGCCGTCGACCTGTCGGTGCGGTACCTGCCGGACCGGCACCTGCCGGACAAGGCGATCGACCTGATCGACCAGGCCGGTGCCCGGCTGCGGCTGCGCAGCCCGCGCGTCGACGAGACGGCGCTGCGCGAGCAGCTGTCCCGGCTCGAAGCCGACAAGGACCGTGCCGTCGCCGAGGAACGCTACGAGCAGGCCTCGCGACTGCGCGACCAGATCACCGAGGTGCAGGCCCGTCTCGATGCCGGGACGCCCGCCGACACCGACGTGCCCGAGGTGACCGCCGAACTGATCGCCGAGGTCGTCTCCCGCGCCACCGGCATCCCCGCGACGCGGATGACCCAGGCCGAGAAGGAGCGGCTGCGCGGCCTCGAGGACGAACTGCACCGGCGGGTCGTCGGGCAGGACGAAGCCGTCCGGGCCGTGGCCCGGGCCGTGCGGCGCAGCCGCGCCGGCATGAGCGACCCGCACCGGCCGGTCGGCAGCTTCCTGTTCCTCGGACCCACCGGCGTGGGCAAGACCGAGCTGGCGAAGGCGCTGGCGGAGGTGCTGTTCGGCGACGAACGCAAGATGCTGCGGGTGGACATGAGCGAGTTCGGCGAGCGGCACACCGTCAGCCGTCTCGTGGGAGCGCCCCCCGGCTACGTCGGCTACGGCGAGGCCGGCCAGCTCACCGAGCAGGTGCGGCGCAACCCCTACTCGGTGGTGTTGCTCGACGAGATCGAGAAGGCGCACCCGGACGTGTTCAACACCCTGCTGCAGGTGCTCGACGACGGCCGGCTCACCGACGGTCAGGGACGCACGGTCGACTTCACCAACACGGTGGTGATCATGACCAGCAACCTCGGCTCGGACATCATCTCGAGCCGCGGCGGGGCGCTGGGCTTCAGCACCGGCGATGCCGAGGCAGCGGAGAAGCCGCTGCGGGACCGGGTGATGGGCCGGCTGCGCGAGTCGATGCGGCCCGAGTTCCTCAACCGCATCGACGAGATCGTGATCTTCCGCAAGCTCGACACCGAGCAGCTGCACCGGATCACCGATCTGCTGCTGAACGACAGCCGCAAGCGTCTGCAGGCCAAGGGCATCGAGGTCGAGTTCACCGAGGCCGCCGTCGACTGGATCGCCGAGCACGGGCATCAGCCCGAGTTCGGGGCGCGGCCGCTGCGCCGGTCCATCCAGCGCGCGGTGGACGACCGCATCGCCGATCTGCTGCTCGACGACGTGCTCGTCGAGGGCGGTCAGATCCGCGTCGACGTGGCCGACGACGAGCTCGAGCTCTCGGTGGGCTAGTGGCTCGTCAAGCAACCTTGGTCGGGTAATGCGGGTACTCGGTCCACGACCGGATCGGTGAGTCGAGAGCGAACCTGGTTTTCGGTTCCGCGCGAGCGGGTAAGTCCCGGGGAGTGGTGGGAATCGGCTGAGGGCATCGGTCCAGGTCCGCGGCGTGTCGTTCCCGCTCTGCGGGTGGGCCATCGCGTAGTGATCAACGAGTTACCTCTCACAG